>JAABUN010000858.1_pt1 | contig 74509 bp, 63 predicted proteins | sample 5559311 | NCBI WGS metagenome assembly JAABUN01 (sample SAMN10711877, study PRJNA513370) | rock metagenome | isolation source: Antarctica rocks | place: Antarctica: Victoria Land, Siegfried Peak sud | reverse complement strand
TCCTTCGAGGCGGTCATCGACGCGGTCGGGCGGGCCTTGGCGGCCGTCACTCCGGCCGACGCCCGGGGCTTCTATCGCGCCGCTGGCTACCCAGTCTGACCGTCAGAACTTATGCTGCACGCTCTAAAGTCCAACAATCAAGTAGACCCCCGCCGCGAGCAGGGCGACGCCGAGCAGCTTGGCGAGAGATGCCGGATCGCGGGTCGCCCCCAGCAGGCCGAACTGGTCGATGACCAGCGCCAATGACAGTTGCCCCGCAATCATCGCCGCCGTCAACCCCGCGGCGCCGAGCGTTCGGACGGCGACCAATGAGACGGTTAAGACCACCGCGCCGAACGCGCCGCCCGTGTAGTGCCAGACGATCGGATCGGAGCGCAGCGATTGAAATCCGCCGCCCCGGAGCGCGGTGGCGACCAGGAGCAACAGCACCGTCCCCGACGCCGAGAGCAGACCCGCCTGCAGCGATCCGATCTGCCGCCCCAGCGCCGAGTTGACGAACGCTTGCACGATCTGCAGTCCACCGACGCCAAGCGCCGCCCCAAGCGCGATCGCCACGCCCCGCTCCATGATGTCCCCCTTGTTCCATTCTCGACCTGATGGGTCGCCGCCACGTCAGGATTCCAGGTGAGCAGTGCGCTCCTCGTATCAGCAGAGATCGTCGTTTCATCGCCGCCCGAGGACGAACCGATCGAGGCATCGGCGCACGACGATCATCATTCGTTCCCACAGGTGCTCAGCGTCGGGGAGTCATCACGGCCGCCCGTCTGGTCCGTCAGCCAGCGGCGCTGGTTCAGCTCTCGGCACCGTCCGCGCCCACTAGGTATCGCGCCTGCCACGCCCGTGCCTGGTCTTCGGGCACGCGAATAAAGGTTGCCGTCCCTTCCGCCAGCAGGACCGCATCATCCGTTCGGCGCAGCTCGGCGGCCGCCTGGAGCGCTCGGCCGCCGTCGGACACCACCCAGGCGCTGGCCCGGGTCTCCATGCCGATCTCGACGGGACGGCGAAAGCTCACCGCGAGCTTACCGGTGACCGCCCAGACACCCCGCGCGAAGACGACCCAGCCCATCGCTTCGTCGAGCACCGCGCTGACAATGCCTCCGTGCGTCACCCCGGCGAACCCCTCGTGCTCAGTGGCGGGCGTGAAGGGTGCCCAGACGCCTTCCTCACCCGTCGCTCGATAAAAGGCGAGCCGGAGTCCGTACGGATTAAGGCGTCCACAGCCGAAGCAGCCATGATCGTCCCGGCTGTTCACACGCTCCACCCTGCTCCCTACGATGGCTGCTGCTTCTCCCTGGACCATTCCCCGCCTCCGTTGATGTCACGGATCGGGACCGTAGCACAAACAAGGAGGTCGCCGGGACCGCTGCCCCAACGACCTCCTTTGATGACCTCAGGCGATGACCTCAGTTCATCGCCCTGGTGAGGTACCTACTTGACCTCGACGATCTGCGCCATCCCTTCGGCGGCATGCGGCATGCCGCCCTTGTTCGGGTCGCCGACGAAGCAGAGCAGCACGTAGTAGCCCGGCTCCAGGTCGGTTGCAAACCACGCGGTGGCGCCGACCGACATCGTCGACATCGAGGAGATCGGAACAAAGTCTTCCTGCTTCGGCGTCCCGGCCGGCAGTGGCGTGCCGCTCGACGGGTCGTAGCTCACAATCGCCTGCACCTGCTCCTCGGTGATCGGCCCCGGGGCCTTGACCAGGAACACGAAGTGCGGCTGGTCGCTGTGGTTATAGACCTTGACAGTCTGCTTACCGGACGCGAGATCGCCGTCGAGCTGAAACGCGAATCCGTCAGCGGTTCCGACCTCATTGATGGTCACGTCGGCCGCTGGCTCAGCCACATCCGCCGGCATGTCTCCCGTCACGGTTAGCGCGACCGGCGCAAGCGGCACGGACGGGTCACCAGCCCAGGTCGCGTAGTTGCCCGGCTTCAGATCGACGATCGCCTGACCCGATTGGCCGGCCTGGACACTGACGCCGCCGGCGATATAGGTGTGATAGAACCATTCGGGGGCCTGGTCTCCATTCCCGCCGCCGGCCGCCGGGGTACCGTCAGCGCCGGGAGGTGGACTGGCGAGGTCGGCGACCGTCACCCCGTCGGGCAGCTGCATGAAGTTCAGATCGATCTCATCCGATGCATTGTTCGTGAAGCTGACGACGTAGCGACCGGCCGCGGTCGTATCGGGGACGCCCTCGAACCCCTTGTCGGTTACGGAGACAGTTAGTTCCGGCAGACCCATCGTATCGGCGAAGGTCGCTCCGCCGCCCGCCGCCGGCGTCGTCTCCTGCGCCAGCGCCGCTCTCGTCCCAGTCAGCACCAAGACCAGTGCGGCGATCAATCCAACAATTTTGCCCATGCGATTCACCTCTCCATTCGTGCTCCCCGGTCGATCTTCTCGACCGGACCATCAGTGGGACCGCTCGGTCGCGTCCCATGGAGAGAGCGTAGGCCGACCAGGAGACAAACGACTCCGTCAAACGACGTATTCCGCGCCAAGTTGGCCACTACGTCAGATCACGCAGAGCTGCATGGAAGCACCGCGGCTGGACCACGCGGCGCGAGCCGTCGCCATGCGCACATGAACACAACCCGGGTAATCGGTGGTCGCCTGGGCACGCATCTCGAACCGGTGGAATCGCGTCTCCGATTGACCATGCCACCCGGGGCGGGGCGGAGACAGAGTCGAGAAGCCGGGCAGAACGACGGTTCTCGGCGTCAGGTGGCAGAGGTAGAACCACCGCGCTATCCTGATCGAGAACTCCACGATCTTCTTCAGAGGCGGCGAACACCGACCGGCCTCGCACATCGGAGCCAGCGCCATGCCCAGCTACCGCGACCTGCTCGATCAGACGAAGCGCGCGATCCGAGAGGTCGACGCCCGCGAAGTCGACACGCTTCGCGACCAGGGCGGGCTCATTATCGATGTCCGAGAGCAGGACGAGGTCGAGCAGGGGGCTATTCCCGGCTCGGTCCACATTCCGCGCGGCTATCTCGAGATGCGGATCGAGGAGACGGAGCCCAATCGCGACCGCCCAATCGCCATCTATTGCGCCGGTGGTGTCCGCTCGGCATTCGCTGCCAAGGCACTTCAGGAGCTGGGCTATCACGATATCGTCTCGCTGGCGGGCGGATTCGGCGCGTGGAAAAACGCCGGCCTGCCGTGGTCGGTCCCCAAGGCGCTGTCGGCGGATCAGCGCCGTCGCTACAGCCGCCATCTCCTGATCCCGGAAGTCGGCGAAGCGGGTCAGCGGCGCCTGCTCGACGCGAAGGTGTTGCTCGTGGGCGCCGGCGGACTCGGTTCTCCGGCGGCGCTCTATCTCGCCGCAGCCGGCGTCGGCACCCTGGGCGTCGTCGACCCTGATGTCGTCGACGACAGCAATTTGCAGCGGCAGGTGATTCACACCACCGACCGGATCGGCATGCCCAAGGTCGAATCGGCCCGCCTCACCATCGAAGGGCTGAATCCGGACGTCACAGTCATCACCCATCAGACCCGACTGACGAAGGAGAACGTGCTCGACATCTTCGGCGGCTACGACATCATTCTTGACGGCACCGACAACTTCTCGACGCGCTACCTGATCAATGACGCCTGCGTGCTGCTCGGCAAGCCCAACATCCATGGCAGTATCTTTCGGTTCGAGGGGCAGGCTACCACCTTCGTCGCGGGTGAGGGGCCGTGCTACCGCTGCCTGTTTCCCTCCCCGCCGCCACCCGAGCTCGCGCCGAACTGCGCCGAAGCGGGAGTTCTAGGGCTGCTGCCAGGCACGATCGGGCTGCTGCAAGCGACCGAGGTCGCCAAGCTGATCCTCAAGGTCGGCGAGCCGCTGATCGGGCGGCTCCTCACCTACGACGCGCTGGAGACCACCTTTCGCACACTCAGGATCGCGCGCGACCCCGCCTGCCCAATCTGTGGCCCCGGCGCGCCGGCCTCCCTCGACGACATCGAATACACCGACATCTCCTGCGCGATCCCCCAGGCGATGCTCGCCTAGCGATAGCAGTTCCTGGCGCCATGGGCCGCGGTCGGTTGTCAAAAACCGGTGCCTCCTCCGGTCGCGGAGACAGCCAGCCTTATCGGGACTGTTGTGGTAACGCGATGCGTTGCCGCGTCCCTCGCGCCCTGTTGAGATCTGCCCGCCGTACTGCCCCGGTTGCCGCTGCGGCGGCCGGTCTGGCACAATCGGCGCACCGCTGCCGGATTCGGTGTTGAATCCTCACCTCTCGATGGTCGTTCGTCACCCGAGGTCGTTCCTGCCATGACCGATGTGCAACGCACTCCCCAGGGAACCTGGCCGTTCCTCTCCAGCGACGAGATTCGCGCGCGCTTCGCCGCCTTCTTCGCCGAGCGGGGCCACCAGGAGGTCCCGTCCTCGTCACTCGTCCCCTACACCGACGCAACGGTCCTGCTCACGACCGCCGGCATGCAGCAGATGACCCCGTACTTCCTCGGTCTCGAGCAGCCACCGGCCTCGCGTCTCACCTCCGTGCAGAAGTGTTTCCGGACCGTCGACATCGACGAGGTCGGTGACGAGAGTCACTGCACCTTCTTCTTTATGCTTGGCAATTTCTCGATCGGCGACTACTTCAAAGCGGAGTCACTCGCCTGGTCGTGGGAGTTTCTGACCCAGACCATGGGGTTGCCCGGTGACCGCCTCTACCCAACTGTCCACCCGTCCGATGAGACCGCCTACGCTGTCTGGCGTGACCAGATCGGCGTGCCCGAATCGCGGATCGGTACGCTCGATGACAACTGGTGGGGCCCCGTCGGTCCCACTGGTCCCAACGGGCCTGACTCGGAGATCTACTTCGATCGTGGCGAGGAGCATGGCTGCGGCGACGACGACTGCGCCCCCGGCTGCGATTGCGAGCGCTACCTCGAAGTCTGGAACAATGTCTTCATGGAGTTTTTTCAGGCCGACGACGGCTCGCGCACACCCCTGCCGCGACAGCATGTCGACACCGGGATGGGCCTGGAACGGCTGACGATGGTGGTCCAACAGGTCGAGTCGATCTACGATACCGACCTGTTTCAAGTCATCATCAAGCGCGTTGCTGATCGTGCCGGAACCTCGTACGGCCTGGCGACCAACGCGGACCGGGCGCTCCGGGTGGTGTCGGATCATGTCCGCGCCGCCGCCTTCCTCGTGGCCGATGGCGTCTTGCCGGGCAACGAGGGCCGCGCCTACGTCTTGCGGCGGATCGTTCGCCGTGCGGTTCGCCACGGACGCAACCTTGGTCTTGAGGGGCCGTTTCTGGCGGAGCTTGCCGGTGCCGTGATCGACCAGTTCGGGAGTTACCACCCGGAGCTCCGCGACCGCCGGTCGCAGATCGAGCGGGTCCTGACCCACGAAGAGGAAAGCTTCTCGCGGACCCTCGTCGCCGGTCTCGGGCGCTTCCAGGCCCTGGTCGAAGCGCTGGCCACGGCCGCTGCCACAACCGCCGGCGTGGATGGCGGCACGGAGGTCGTCAGTCAGGTCCTACCCGGGCAGGAGGTCTTCCGGCTCTATGACACCTATGGCTTTCCCGTCGATCTGACGATTGAGCTTGCCCGCGAGCATGGGTTAGAGGTCGACCAGGCCGGTCTCGAGACCGCTATGACCGCGCAACGCGCGACGAGCCGGGGCGGGGCGGCCGCCGCCTTCCGCGACACCGCCCGTCACCGCGCCGAGCTCTACGTCGAGCTCAGCGGTGGCCGAACCGAGTTTCTTGGCTACGTCCACGGCGACGCCGATGCCCAGATCGCCGCGCTGCTCGGCCCCGACGGTCCGCTGGAAGAAGCCGAGGCGGGACAGGCGGTGGAGGTGATCCTCGACCGGACACCCTTCTACGGCGAGTCGGGCGGTCAGGTTGGCGACACCGGGACGATTCGGACCGAGACCGGTCTGGTCGCGGTCGAAGACACACACAAGCCCACACCGGATGTCGTCGTTCATCGTGGCATCGTCAGCGAGGGATTCGTCAAATTCGGTGAGAGCGCGCGTGCCGCGGTCGACCAGGGGCGTCGTCAGTCGATTCGCCGGAATCACACCGCAACTCACCTGCTCCACCGTGCCCTCCGGATCGTCCTCGGGGATGAGGTGCATCAGGCCGGATCGCTCGTGGCGCCCGACCGCTTGCGCTTCGACTTCACCTCACTCGACGCGGTCGGCTCCGATCAGATGCAGCGCGTATCGGAGATCGTTAATCATCAGATGATGGCCGATACCGCTGTCGCGACGGCGGTCATCCCCTACAAGGAGGCGGTCGCCAGCGGCGCGATGGCGCTCTTCGGCGAAAAATACGGCGAGGTGGTCCGCGTCGTCACCGTCGGCGATTTCTCCCGCGAGCTGTGTGGTGGGACGCATGTCGGTCGCACCGGCGAGATCGGTCCGGTGATCATCGTCGGCGAGGGAAGTGTCGCCGCCGGAGTCCGGCGCATCGAGGCCCTCACCGGGATTGCCGCCATCGAGCGGATGCTTGCCCAGCAGCGCGTCCTTGAGGAGACCGCGCGCGACCTTCGCGTCACCTGGACTGATGTACCCACTCACGTTGCCGCCGTCCAGGAGCGATCGCGAACCGTCGAGCGAGAGACGGAGCGCCTGCGCTCACAGGTCGCCGGCTCGCAGGTAGGCGACCTCCTCGACGCGGCGATCGCCGTCGATGGCACCCGGGTACTCGCGGCGCGGGTCGACGCTGGCTCCAAGGATCTGCTCCGGCAACTTGGCGACCGGGTTCGGGACCGCCTCGACTCGGGAGTAATCGTCCTCGGCACCGTGATCGACGGCCGGCCAAGTCTCCTGTCTATGGTCACCCCTGACCTCATCACCCGGGGCGTCCGCGCCGGAGATGTGGTCCGTGAGGCCGCGACGATCATCGAGGGACGCGGCGGCGGCCGGCCCGAGCTGGCCGAAGCGGGGGGCAAGGACCCCTCCAAGCTCGACGACGCCCTGGCCGCGGTCGCAGGAATCGTCCAGCGCGGTCTGGGCGCGTAGCGATGACCAGCCAGCTGGCGAGGGTCGTCATGACGTCGCGCCCGATGAAGCCGTGGCCGCGCCCCATGCCGATCAGTTGCTCCAGGCGGGCAGTGATGCGGGGTCATGTCATCCGCGAAACTCCAGTGGCAGCAGGGTCTGGTTCGGCTCCTGACCGCTACCGCTCGCTGTGACGTCAACGGTCATCGTCGCACCAGCCGACGCTCTCACCGATGTGCTTGGCCGCATCCGCGTCGCCAGTGGCGGCGGCCGGCAGGTGCGCCTGGAGATCCCACCGGGCGCGGCGCTCTTTCTGACGGCAGCCGAGTTCCGCGCCCTCAAGGAGGCGGTCGATCAGGAGCGGATCGCGATCACGGTCGGGACCGCTGATCCACTCCGGCTGCAGCTGGCCCGTATGCTCGGTCTGCCCACCTCGGCCGAGGAGCGCCCGGCCGCCCCCCGAGCCGTCCCTCGCCCGGCTCCTCCAGCACAACCGGCTCCCGAGTCCGTCTCCCGCTCGCAGCACAATCTGGCGCCGTCGGCCCCCCTGGCTCCTCCCCCACCGGCGCCGGTCGAGCCGACAGCAGCGACTCAGCGAGCCATCCCACCGGCGGCCCCGACGCCGCAGACGGCGCCAGCGCCGACCCCGTCCGAGCAGAGTCCACCTCGACGATCCGCGCCGGCCAGGCAATCGCTCGACGATGACGGCAGCTCACCATCTCAGGCCGGGACATCAGACCCGGGTGAGGTGACGGAGCGGCCAAACATCCGGATCGAGACCATCGCGGCACGGGGCCGGCGACTCCTGTCCACGCGCTGGCGCCCTCGGGTTGCCTCACCGGAAGCGCCCTCCGCGCCGATCCCGGCCGCCGGACTCATTATTTCGGCGGCAGAGCCGGAGGAAGAAGCCGCGGAGCGTCTGACCGTGCCCTGGACGACCCGGCTCCGGCCGAGAACGCCGGTCGCCTGGGCGGTGAGCACGGTCGCGCTGGCCCTGCTTGCGGTAGCTGGCATCATTCTTCTCCTTCCGCATGCCGCCATCGCGGTCACCCCGCGTCATCAACCGGTGAGGGGCGACATCGTGCTCGCCGTCGCGGCGGCCGGTGCCCCGGCGGGCGACGCTGATGTGACGGTGACCGCCGCTCCTCGGACCATGACCGTGCCGATCAAGGAAACGATGCAGACGACCGGCAGCCGGAGGGAGCCGGACGCGTTCGCGGAAGGAACGGTCAGCCTGTCGAACCCATTGCCCGAGGCGATCACGATCAAGAAGGGCACGGAGGTCAAAACCGAGACTGGCACGACCTTTGCCTTTATCGCCAACGTCAAGGTTCCCGCTGGCGACCCGGATGCCAACGATTTTGGCGCTGCCACCGCCAAGGTTCGCGCCCAGGATGCCGGCAGCGGCGGCAATGTCCAGACCGGTGAGCTCGGCGGCCGCCTGCCCTCCGGGGTCTACTACTCCAACCGCGAAGGCCCCATCGGTGGTGGAACCGACCGCCGTATCCCGGTTGTCGCCAAGGAAGATCTCCAAACACTCCGCGATCGCGCCGCTGCCGATCTGCCGGAACGCGCGGAGGTCACATTTACTGACCAACTCCAGGATGGAGTCGTCATACTGCCAAGCTCGATCACCACCGGTGAAGCCAAAGATGACTTCGACCACAAAGCCGGTGACGATGCCGAGACGATCACGCTGACCGCGACACGATCGGTCACGGCACTGACCTACAACCGGACCGCCGCGCTCGACCAGGCGACGACCCAACTCCAACGGCGGCTCAACGGCTCCGCTCCCGACGGATTCGCGCTTGATGCCGCCTCGCTCAAGCTCGCCAAACCGACAGCGATTGAAGAATCGGCCAATGCTGCGCGTTACCGGATTGCCGGGACCGCCGAGGCACGCGCCATCATCTCCGGCGAGAAGATCAGTGAGCTGAAGCGTGACCTCGCTGGCGATGACCCCACGGCGGCCGAATCTCGCCTCAGGACCGTCCCGGAGATTGAGAGCTTCACGATCGACTACTCACCTGGCTGGTTTCCCAAGCGGATGCCGACCAACCCGAAGCGCATAGCAATCGCTATTCGATCGTGACAACGCGAGCGTTGAGTGAGCAGGTGCGACTGAGCCACGACAATCGCGGCACGGTGGCATCGATCGGGGATCACGATCGCTTCCCACGTCGCGACAGCACTCCAGGTCGCGGCCCCTGCAAACAACACCGCGGCTGTGCCTGCCGCTGGCAGACTACTGCCACGGACGGCTTCCACCACGGCGGCGGGACAGGTCGATGAGGGCACGGCAGGCGGGGCGGCTGATGGCCCTCGACGTGGGCGGCAAGCGGATCGGCGTCGCGGTTGCCGACGAGACCCGAACCATCGCCTCGCCTATCGCGGTTGTCGCCCGCGGACGCGACGACCACGCCGAGATCGCTCGCCTGATCGAACAATGGAAGATCGAGGGGCTGGTCGTCGGCCTCCCGACCGGTCTCTCTGGCCGCGAAGGTCCGCAAGCCGCCGAGGTCCGTCGCTACGCGACGGCACTGGCCGCGGCGCTCGGATCGGAGACGTCAATCGACTTCTGGGACGAACGTCTGACGACGGCGATCGCTGAGCGAGCCTTGATCGCGAACGGCACCCGTCGCGCCCGGCGCAAGGAGCAGATCGACGCCGTCGCGGCCGCCGTCATCCTCCAAGACTATCTCGACGCCGCCCACCACCGTCGCACCCGTGGCGCGATCTCACCGCGCCCGCCGGGACACCACCCGGACACGGATCGGTAGCTGGTTCGTCGCCAACGACAGCGGCGCATTGATCCGGCCTAGGGGACCGCCGGTCAACGAGCCGACTCGCACCGTGCGCTGGCTCAGGTCATCTCAGGAATCCAGTCGCCGTGCTCCTGGAGAAGATCGTCGACGAGGGACACGATCTGCTCGGGGTCAAGCTCGGCCGCGGTATGCGGATCGAGGAGCGCGGCGTGGTAGACATGCTCGCGCTTCCCGGTCAGCGCCGCTTCGACCGTCAGCTCCTGGACATTGACGTTCGTCCGCATCAATGCCCCGAGCTGCGGCGGCAGCGCCCCGATCCGCGTCGGTTGAAGCCCGTTCTTGTCGACGAGACAGGGCACCTCGACGCAGCAGCCATCGGGCAGGTTGTCGATCAGCCCGTGGTTCGCCACATTGCCGTAGACCACCCGTGGCTGTCCTGTCTCCGCGCTGTGAATGATGAGCGTTCCATACTCTCCCGAGTGACCGGCCGCCCGCGTCGCCCGGGATGCCGTCATCTCGTTTCGCAGCGCCGCGGCCCGCCCGGGGTCCTCCTCGGCAACCGTTGCCAGGCGCCGCTCCCACATCCCGGAGATGCGGCCCGCGCGGGAGGCCTCATAGTCGTCGGCGACGGCTGGGTCGGGCGCGGTCAGGGCCGCCCGCATCTCCTGCCACTCATCAATCTGGTTCTCGCAACGGGCCGGATACTCGTCGAGCGGAATGTGATAGCTGGCGATCAGGTCGGGACGGTCGCGCTTGATGAACCACGGCACGTACTCGGAGAAGTGCTCGCTCGACTCCGTCACAAAGTAGCCGAACCGGCGAAACACCTCGAATCGCACCCGCTCATGCGCGGGATACCGCCCCTCCTCCAACGCTTGCCGGAGCGCGGGATAGAGGTCCGTTCCCTGATGCTCCAGGGTCAGGAAAAAGGCCATATGGTTGATGCCCGCACACCGGTAGTCCACCTCGTGACCCGGTATCCCAAGCACACCGGCGAGATCGTGGGCGGTCCCGAAGACACTATGACAGAGCCCCACTGTTGTGATCGGGGTTGCCCGCGCCATCGCCCAGGTCAACATCGCCATCGGGTTGGAGTAGTTCAGCAGCAGCGCATCGGGACAGCACACTTCCATATCCGCGCCAAGATCGAGCATCACCGGAATCGTCCGCAAGGCCCGCATGATGCCGCCGATGCCGAGCGTGTCGCCGATCGTCTGCCGCAGCCCGTAGCGCTTGGGGATATCGAAATCGATCACCGTCGACGGGCGATAGCCGCCGACCTGGATCATGTTGATCGCGTAGTCGGCACCATCGAGCGCACGTCGCCGGTCGGTCGTCGTCTCCAGATGCGGCTCAACGCCGGCCGCCGCGGCCACGCGCCGGGCGACCACCTTGGTCGCGGCTAGCCGCTCCTCATCGATGTCCATCAGCGCGATCCGCGCCCCTTGCAGCTCAGGAAACGTATAAAGGTCGCGGAGCAATGCTCGTGCAAAGACGGTGCTGCCGGCGCCGATAAACGCGATCTTCGGTCCCGCCTCGGACATGGATCTGCCGGTCCTTTCAGCTAGTGACGATACGGCGCCGCCAACGGCCAGTCCATCGTGAGCGGGCTGCGCCTCCCCATCACGGTCGCCCGCTACTAGCCCTGCCTCGACCGATCGGCATCATACCGGCTGGCGTCGTGCTGTGGTGCGACGGTCTGTCGCCTGACTGGTCGATCTCATGGTTTCGTGTTCGCCCGAACGACGGGTGCTGCGCACCGGGACGTCGGGTAGCGCGACGAGGCCCGCAGGGGCGATGTCGGGCAGCCACTGCGATTCGGCCGCGAAGAGCTTGTCGGTCATCTCCCGGACCTGTCCCAGCGTCAGTATCGTCCCGGTCAGCGGATCGAGCATGACCGCGTGGTAGACATGCTGGCGTTCTCCGGTCAAGGCGGCCTCGACCGCCAACTCCTGGACATTGATGTTCGTCCGGTTCATCGCCGCGCATTGGGGCGGCAAGGCGCCAATTGCGGTCGGCTGGACGCCGTTGCCGTCGACCAGACAGGGAACCTCGACGCAGCACCCCGACGGGAAATTGTCGATCAGCCCGTGATCGGCGACGTTGCCATAGACCACCCCCGGCTCGTCCGTCTCAACCGCGTTGATGATCGTCGCGCCGTACTCCACCGAGGGCGTGAGCTCACGTTTGAGACGGGTCAGCAACGCCGCGGTATGGTCCCCGGCGTCGTGCGCGGCGCACACCTGGTAGTCATCCCACCGGACCGGCAGCATCTCGTCAACGAGGGCCGAACTCTTCCGAAAATAGGGAAGATATTCCGAGGCATGGTGGCTCGACTCGGTGTGGAAATAGCCAAACGCCGCCATGATCTCGGTCCGGACCCGCTCCTGTGCCCCCTCGTAATCCGACTCACCTCGATCAGCCTCACTGTGATCGCCACGGTCGGTGCTCCCTTCCCCGAAGGGCGAGCCGCCCAGGTGCCGCCGCGCCATCACCTGCCGGAGCCAGGGATAGAGATCCTCTGTTCCATACTCGAACCGGAGAAACCACGCCTGGTGATTGATGCCCGCCACCAGGTATCGAACCTCGTCGTGCTCCACGCCAAGCCGCCGCGCCAGCATCCGGGATGTCCCCTGGACGCTGTAACAGAGTCCGACCACGTCGATGCCGAGCCGGTCAAGATACCAACAGCTCATCGCCATTGGGTTGGCGTAGTTGATCAGCAACGCCCCGGACAGAGCTCGTACATGTCGGCGGCTTTGGCGCGTTAGACCGGAGCCGAGCGAAGAAAGCGAAAGACGCCACCCGGCCCCAGGGTGTCACCGACCGTCTGATCGACACCGTAGCGACGGGGAATCTCGACATCCAACCGGTAGGCATTTAATCCACCGATCTGGAAGGTCACAACGACGTAGCGCGCGCCGTCAAGCGCCAGCCGGCGGTCGGTCGTCGCCTCGATCCGCGTTGGCAACCGGTGATGGGCGATCAGCTCCCTCGCGGCACCGGCGGTGTGCTCCAACCGCGCGGGGTCGATGTCCATGAGGGCAATCGTGCTTTCCCGCAGGTCGGGGAAACACAAGAGGTCACCGATGAAGCGCAGTGGGAAGAGGACTCCGCCAGCGCCAAGAATCGCAATCTTCGTCACGCGAAAACCCACCCAGGTTCCCTGGTGATCACATCAATCATGCTGCGCCTCTCCTCTTTTCACTCCTGGAGAACGAGGCTGGCAATCAGGTCCTGGCCCAGAGGCGGCGAAGAAAGTCGAGCCGTGCCGTCGACTGGGCGCCACCGCCGCCCTCGTGACCGCCGTAGGGATAGATCTCGATCTGCTTCTCACCGCGATAGGCGTTGAAGGCGGCGAAGATCGTACTTGGCGGCGTGATCGGATCCATGAGCCCGACCGCAAAGAGCGCGGGTGCTGTCGCCCTTGCCGCAAAGCTCACTCCGTCGAAATAGGAGAGCGTCTCGAACGCATCGTCGATTCGGGCATGATGGACGCGCAGATAATGCGCGATCTCGGCGTACGGATGAGCATCAGTGATCTCGGTTGCACGCCGGTAATGGCACAGGAATGGGTTGTCGGGAAGGACCGCCGCCACATCGAGACTAAGCCCAGCTACGGCGAGACAGATGCCCCCACCCTGGCTGCCACCGGCGACGGCAATGCGCGTGGGGTCGATCTCGGTCGAGGCCCGGGCGGTCTCAACCGCGCGTACCGCGTCGGCGAAGAGTCGCCGGTAATAGTAGGAATCGCGATGCTCGATCCCGCGCGTCATGAACCCTGGGTACTGCGGATTTCCGCCGCCGGGCTCCGCGTCGGGGGTATCACCCGGTCGCCAGGCGCTCCCTTGACCGCGGGTATCCATGACGAAGTGGGCACATCCGGCGCTCGCGTAGAGGAGCCAGTCAACCGGCAGACCACGTCCGCCGCCGTAGCCGATGAACTCGACGACGCATGGAAGACGCCCGTTCCGTTGTCGCGGCAGCTGCAACCACGCCTTGATCGGCTGGCCGTCCCAGCCTTGAAAGGTGACGTCGAACGTCTCGATCAACGCCAGACCCGTCTCGACCGGCGAAAAGACGGGGGCGAGCGGCGTTTCCCGCACCGCCGCGAGGGTTGCCGTCCAGAAAGCGTCGAAGTCGGCCGGCTCCTCGATCTGCGGCCGGTACTCCCGCAGTTCGCGCAGGGGCAAATCAAAAAGCGCCATGCTCGTCAAAACTCCCAATCCCGTCCTCTGCGAGTCCAGGTGATCGAGCGCCGGCCGTCGTCCATGCGAGAGGCGAGGATGCTCCATCAGCAATACCTTCGCAAAAAGTCAGCGCGGCCGCCACGGGTGCATTGCTCACACTCAGCGAGCGGGTCCTCTCCGCCTGAAGACGGCGATTGTCCCGGTCGTCATTATGCTGATATGATCATCATTCGATGGCTTACCGGCTCACTGTCGAGCGGAGGCGCTCAGAACGACATGGGAGAACTCGTCGCTGGCAAGCCGGCGCTCCGATTGAGTTCGCTGGTCTGGGGACCACTCGATCTGGTCTCCGTCCTGTCGCTGCTCTACCGAGCGGTTCCCGGGAGCGGTCTGGACCCATGGCTGATCGCAACGAGACGGGCGTTGCCCGAGACGTTACGCGCCGATCTCGACCTGCTTCATGGTTTCTCTGGCCGTCTGCTCTATTACATGGAAGAGCCGGTCATGCGTGTCACGCCACCTCACGGTGACGGCCCTGAGGCTGCGGTCGAAGATCTCCTCAGCAAGCTCGTAGCGCTGCCAGCGTCGGACTATCGCGCCATGGCGGCCCACGCCCTCGAACGAGTGCATCGTGATTCCGGGTGGGTGCTGCCTCCGCTGGTCAACGCGTCCGAGGCAGCGTGGCGCAAGGCTTTGGAGCCTGCCCTGACGACCGCCGATGCCGACGACGTGCTGACCCTGATCGCCGACCCAGATCATCTCAAAGATCGAACCCTGCATCTGCTCAGGGAAGTTTGGGAGAGCGTCTACCGGGACGAGTTCGCGGCTCGACTGCCCGAGCTCCAGCAGGCGGCGACACTCGCCGCTCGGGTGCTCGATCGGGGGGTCGGGCTCGCCTTCGCGGACCTGACCGGGAACCGGCCGCCTGAGAGTCTTCTCAACCGGCTTGGCGATGTCGACCAGGTCACCTTTTGCCCGTCGGCTCACCTTGGCTGCCTGGTCAGCTATGTGCTGTATCCACCGGAGCTCGTCGTCTTCTTCGGTGCACCAGAGCTGATCGCGCGTCGTGCGACATCAACCCAGAGGCCCGCCGCGAGGTCAAACGATCTGGCTGGCGACGGCCTGTCGCGCGCGCCGTTGCTCGATGCGCTACGCGCGCTTGCCGACCCGACCCGGCTCCGCATCCTGGAGCTGCTCGGTGATGGTGAGCTGTACGCGCAGGAGATCGTGGGCCGCCTCGACGCCGCTCAATCCGCCGTTTCTCGTCACCTGACTCAGCTGGAGCGGGCCGGGCTTCTGACTGTGCGCTCCGGCCGGGGCATGAAGTACTACGCGGTCAATCGCGTGCATCTCGCCGCGGTGACCGATACCCTTCGCGATCTTGGTGAGGGCGACCACGGGCCCCCGGTCGATCTCTCCGCCTGAACCAGCCGTCGATCCAGGTGATCGGACGGATGGTCGCCCACGGAGAACACGTCGTTCAGCGACGTTTCCCCAGATTGCCCTGATCTGGGGAAGTCGCCGTGCGGTCCATCGGTCGGCGGCGCGTCTCTACGCTCGCTGCCGTGATTCAACGCCGGCGAACGCCATCCCATGTCATCATCCGCGCGTTTTCGTGACACCGAGTCATCGGAAGGTCCTGGATGGCGCACCCCCAAACCCATTCCGCATCGATTAGGCGTCCTCCGGGGTCCAGCCATTGACGGCGTTGTCCGCACTCTCTACAATCGCGACAGTGCTCTATTCGCCGGCATGTCCCGAGTATGCGTCAGAGGTTAGAGGGCGGGTGATCCCCCGCTGCAACGGGGCCCAAACTACAGGTTTTCCCTTCCCTCCCCTGGGTTTGGGACCTGCCTGACTCCCGTATCTCACCCGGTTCCGAATCACCGCCATCCCGGTGGTCCGGAGCCGGAACATGTGCCGACGCTCCAGCGCTACGCTCTCGGGCCCACCTCACGGCGGGCCCGCGGCGTGCCGCTCACCGAACGCGCGGCGATCGGTCTCATCGGGCAAACAGCGACTACCAGTCAACACACCGTCAGCGGCCGACTGTCCGCGAAGCGGTCGCGCTAACCCATTCGAGCAACGCGATTATCGTGACTGACCCGGTCTCCACGATGCGGAACGGCACGTGGCCGGTACGTCTGGCGAAGCGTCGCCTTCAGCGTCGCCGCCTCCCAGTAGTGCGCGGCTGCTTCGTACGCGTCTACCGCGTCCTGTTGCCCGGCTCGCGGCAGCGACCAGAAGCCGTCGAGGGACGCGAGGTCAAGCGCTGGGTCGAGGCGGACCGCCCCGGCAAAGGCGACCTGAGCGTCGTCGTGGCGCCGACGGCGAGCGAAGAGTATTCCCTGAATTACCAGCGCCAGCGCGGGCCGCTGCACCAGCGTCATCACCCGATCGGCGACGGGACCTGCATGAACAGCGGAAGTCATCTTACCGGTCATCTCCTGCTCAGAGGCGGACAACGAGTCCGCCGGCGTGGTAGCGTGCGCCGGCGCGAGCGGTGTTCGTCGCCTCCACGGAAAGAGCAGGGTCCGGCAAGATATAACCAAACTTCCCGCCTGGTGAACGGCCTGATGGAGGCAAAGCAACGCTGGATCGGAGACAATCATATCGACCCCCGCTGATGTCGGTGACGCCTGGGAATGGACGGTTCATGATGAGCAGCATCCGGAACGCTGGCATCGCGATCGCGGGGAGAGCACCATCCATCACAGCTTTTCGGCCCCACTCTTTTGAATACGGGCACCGACATGCTAGCACGACAGGTGTACGTACACAAGGGTCGTAGGGTTGTTCCTCGGACTCTCGCTGAGATCTGGGCTGCCAGTATGTCCACGTGTAGCGCGTTGACGAGGTCACAGCGGGACCGCCAACCCGGAAGGCAAGCGAGAGAATCGCTGGTGACTGGCGCCAGCGGCACCTGGAGTACTGGCGAGGAATGACATCCAACAATGACGCGGCGGCGCGGGTCGAGATGAGCCGCGCCGCCCAACCACGGACGCCCGCGCAGGAAGACGGGGCGGTCGACCGTCTCATCGCTCTGGCGCGGACACGCCGTCGCATCGTCGGCTTCACCGGCGCGGGTATCAGCACGGAGTCTGGGATCCCCGACTATCGCGGCCCCAACGGCGTCTGGGCTCGACAGGCGCCGCCAACGATCGGCGATTTTCGCTCCAACCCGGCGACCCGGCGCGCCTACTGGGAGCGCCGGCGCTCGACCTACCCCGAACTCCTCGCGGCAAAGCCGAACGCGGGTCATGCCGCCCTGGTGGCTCTCGAGCGGCATGGACTGCTGACCGCCGTCGTCACGCAGAACATCGATGGGCTGCATCAGCGAGCGGGCAACGATCCAGAGCGGGTCATCGAGCTCCATGGCTCCGCCCATCAGATCCGCTGTCTCGACTGCGGCCGCGGCTGGTCCGCCGCCGCGATCGACACCCGGCTGCGCGAGGGGGAAAGCGAGCCAGCCTGCATTGTCTGCGGCGGACCGCTTCGGGGGGCGACGGTCCTCTTCGGCGAGCCACTGCCGACCGACGCGCTACGCCGGGCCGCCATCGCGGCACGTACCTGCGATCTGATGCTGGTGGTCGGGACGTCACTGATCGTCAACCCGGCGGCACAGATCCCACTCCTCGCCAAGTCGAGCGGAGCCGCCCTCGCCATCGTCAACGAGACATCCACCCCGCTCGATCCGCACGCCGACGTTGTCGTGCGCAGTACGGCCGGTCCCGCCCTCGCTACCCTGGCGACCGCCCTGACCGCCTCACCGACGGTCATCGCCAGCCCGCCCTCCCGATAACCCCCAGGAGGGCGCCAGCGCGCCCCTACGGCCTAGATCGTTACAGGCGCTGGTATTCCTCAAGATCAAGCACAAAGACCGTCGCCGCGGCCGATTGGGGACCATCTGCCTGCGCGACCGCGCTGGTTCGCGCGTGGCGACGGATCATGTCGAGGACGGTCTCCACCTGATCCTCGTCCGCCCCGATCATCAGGGTCGTGTTCCCGCGACGCAAAAACCCACCGGTGCTGGCGAGGCGGGTGGCGCGAAACTCGGCCTCCAGCAGCGCATCGACAACCCCGTCTGCATCTTCGTTCTGGACCACCGCGATGATCAGCTTCTTCACTGCCGACCCTTCCCTCGCGTAGCTGGCAGCGCCCGCCGACGGGCTATCAGTTGCCGGGGGCGCGGCAACAGCCGACCCGTCCTCCACGGCGGCGGAGTATACCACTGCATCATTGAGGGCTCCCGGTGCTTGCGATCCGTTCCCTCACGATGTCGTCACCGAGGAACTGTCGTTGGCGAGTTGCAGGTAGTCCTCGCGCGGCGGTGCGAAGAGATCGAGCACCACACAGCCGGTCGACCCAGTCACCGCCCCGTGCGATACCCGCGGCGGAATAATGTAGGTGTCACCCACGGTCAACCGCCGCGTCTCGTCCCCGATCATCATATCGAGCTCACCGTGCAGCACCGTCCCGAGCTGCTCGTGTGGGTGCGCATGGGGGGGCACCGTCGAGCCCGCATCGAGCGTCACCCACGCCGCCATCATCCGTTCCCCGGTCAACAATTCAAGGGAGATTCCCGGAAAGGGTGTGATGCGCGGCAAAGCCTCCCGGCGCGACCAGATGATGCCCGGGCTTGTCGGTTCCGCGGCGGGTGAGTTCTTCTGTGCGGTCATGATGGTTATCCCTCTCCCTGCGACCGGCGCGGCTCAGTTGATGCGATGCTCCCCGTACAGGGATGGAGTGTACCAATCCGTGGTGATCGGTAAGATGCGCGAATGATGTCGAGACCCTGGCCTGGCCCGGGGAGTGGCCTGGACGATGGCGATTGACCATGGCATGACCGACGAGCTGACTCTCGCTACCCTGCGGGCCGATGGATACGCCCGTTTCGATGCGGGTGACTTTGAAGGAGCCCGCCGTATCTACGAGCGCGCTGCCGCGCGCGGCGACCGGAGCGCCGAGACGATCGATGCCCTGCAATCGATCTATGCCGACGCTGGCGAGGAGGAGACCCGGTACACCCTCCTGGCGACGCTTCTCGACCGAATCGGCCCGGAGCTCCCGGCGGCACGTCGGGTCTCCTGGGCATCATCGGCCTTCGACGCAGCGGTAGCAAGCGGCCTTCTCCTGACCGAGCGCGAAGTGGCAGCACGGCGTCTCCTGGAAACAGTCGCCGACGCGGGAGCATCGGCCTGGACATCGATCCTCAACCCCACCCGCCGTCCAGCGATTATCTCGTCGTTTGTAGGCCCCGGGGCCGCCCTCGACCGTCTCGAACAGGAGGCATATGCCCCGCCGGAAACCGCGCTGCCTGCCGACGCGCTGGTCGCGATTGAGGCGATCGGTCACCGGCATGCAACTGACGTGCCCATCGCCAGGGCGGCCGAGCGGCTGCTGCACGGTCTCGGAGCTCCGGCGGCGGCGTATCGCGTCGAAGCAACGCGTCGCGGCGTCGCCCCAGTCTCCGGTTCCCGGGAGGGGCGAATCTTGTCGCCCTCGGCAACACCAGCGCTGCAGGGCCTGAGCGTGGTACTCGCTGGCGGCCACCCCGCACTTCGCCGGCTCGTTCGGAGCAACCTCGACCACGCCGGCGTCAAAGCTCTCCGCGAGATTCCGTCAGGTTGGGAGGCTCGCCGCTCCCGACAGGCCATCCGAGACGTCATGGGTAGCGCTGACGTGGCCGTCCTGATCTGGCGGCAGCTGTCGCATAGCACGGGGGATCGCGTCCGCTCGGCCGCCGATGCAATGGAGGTACCGGTCATCCTCGCTCGCACCGCGGCCGCCAGCGCGGTCCGCCAGGCCCTCGACGAGTTCGTCGCAAACCCGCCTTCACGGTGACGTGGTACACGTCATACTTGCCGCCCTCACCGGCATTTTCCGACCAGCAGGCTTGACACCACCGGCGGGGATGCCTAGTCTTGCAATGTCCGTACAATGTCGGCGAGGCAATGAGCATGGCAAGCAGGGCGCAAGCCACGCTGTTACAAGAGCAAGAGGTGGATCCCGGAGACGCGCCGCGGCGGCGGCGCGGTCGTGCTGCCGACGCGACCCCGTCCGCGACCCATAAACGGGCTCGAACACCACCCGCGGGACAGGGTCTGACGACCGACGAGCGATCGCTGCCCTTTGTCGACGATCCCTCCTTGCAGCGCCTGGAGCGGGAGCTTGGCAGTACGGCGCCCGACCAGCTTGAACTTTTCGCACCGGGGGCCGCTGGACAGTTCACCCCCTTGCTCGGCGGTCTGACGCCACTCACGCCACAGAGCAGCCTGGAGCTGGCTCGGGCCTGGTATCGCCGCGAGCTTGAACAAGGCAAGCGTCCCCGGAACACGGTCGAGTCGTATTGCTACGACCTGACGGTGCTCCAGGAGTTGATTGGGGCCAAGCCAATCAATGAGATCGATCGTCGTGATATCGCCCACTACCTCGGCACGGCAAACGGACGCGCAACCCGGAAACGCCGCCTGACCTCGGCGCGCCGGTTTTTCCGGTATCTGATTGACGACTCCCGCGTCCTCGGTCATGATCCGACCACCGGCTACTATCCCCATACGATACTGCTCCGATCACCGGTTCCGCTTTTTGCCGAAGAGCAGCAGGCGTTGCTGGAGGCGGCGACAGCCGACGAACCGTGGAGTCTGCCAGCGATCTGGCTAATGCTCCGCCTCGGGCTGTCGCGTGGCGAGCTCCTGACACTGCGCCGGGAGCATATTGACCTGGCGGATGCGGATCGACCCATCGTCTACGTGTTCTACGATGAGGCGACCAAGCGCGGCAAAGAGCGAAAACTGGCCGCCGACGCGCAGTTCGCCGCCGTTTACCACTCCTACCTGGAGCAAAAGGAACCGGTTGACACCTTGTTTCCGTATGGCCCGCAGGCGGTCAACGGCATGGTCGATCGCGTTCGGCGCGCCGCGGGGCTCCAAAAAGAGGTGACGCCGCTCACCCTCCGCCACACCTTCGCGGTCGAAAAGGCGAAAGCGGGCGCCGACGAAGACCAGCTGCTGGCACTCCTCGGTCTTGCCCCCGATCCCCGTAACCGTGGCAGTGTCCGCCGCTATCTCAAGCTGGCCGAACCACCCCTCTAGGCGAAGAACGTCACCGTCTCACGAGCGGTGGCCGACACGTTCCCCCGGCGACCATCACGCTTGAGGGACCCGACAGTTCCGCCCGGCAGGGGTCGATGAGGGCCGCAGAGCGTGTCTAAGACATGAGGACGGTCACCAACGCGGGCTCAGGCAGCGGAAGTGTTGAGGACAATCGCCGCCCGCCGTTTACCGGAGACAGCGGCCGTCGCCTGCTGCGCTCGTGGTGGACACCCGGCCCCGATGGAGCGCGATCGATGCAGCAACCCGCTGAGATGGCGGCGAACGATCGTCACGCCGAGAAGCTCCCCCTGCTGGTCTGGAATCAATCACTCTCGCCGTGAAGGCGCGAGTCTCAGGGTCAATCACTTGACCGACCACGCGACGACACCTACTCCTCGACCAGCGAGCCGAGTGCGAGCGCCACGAGCTGGGTCGTCGAGCGAACGTTGTCTAGATCGAGTGTCCCGATCACGTCGCCCGGTGTATGGTGCAGGGCGCTCCAACCATACATCTCGCGCGCGAGCAAAACGGTCGGGAAACCGTAGGCGCGCATCGAGTTGTCGTCGGCCACAATCGCCGGGTTTTGCCGCACCCGCAGCTCCTGTCCCAGTCCAAAGCGGTCGTTCATATCGACCAGAATGTCTTCCAGCCAGATCGAGTTCTCGTCCGCGTTTAGGATCAACAGCTGGCCATTCGCCGCCGACCCGACGGCATCGACGTTGAACGCGCCGGCGATCGGCACGCCCTCCTCCACGGCATGCGCGGCGAAAGCCGGCGCCCCCTGGATACCCACCTCTTCGGCATTGGTCGCCAGAAAGCGAACAGGATGCGCAAGCTGGTAACCGGAGAGGATGCGGGCGAGCTCCAGCGTCGTCGCCACCCCGGTCGCGTTGTCGTCCGCACCCGGCGCATCGGAACCACCGGCGTCGTTAATCGAATCGAAGTGGCTCAGCACCAGATAGACCTTGCTCGGATCGCGCCCAGGGATCTCGCCGACGACGTTGAGAGCATGGTACCCATCATCGGTGATGAAATCGTCGTACCAGGTCCGGAGACCATAGCCATCGAAGCGGCGATAGAGATACTCCGCGGCCCTCACGTTACCGGGCGATGCGTAGTACCGGCTGCCCGATCCGCCGGCCTCGCCTCCCATGCTCTGGAGATCGGCAATGGTGCCATTGAGGTTCTCGACTGAGACGGCACTCGCGAGTGCCCCGACGTCGCCAATCTCCGGAAGAGTCACGCGGTTGATCGGCGTCGTCGCCGGGTAGGGTGGAACTTTCTCAACCGCGATGCCAGCGCCCGTCAACTCTCCCGCATGGAATGGGACTTGGGGCACCCGCATCAGGAACTGGTTGCCGATCCGGTCGACCATCTCTCCCGATGTGGTGACCGGGGCGGGATCCGTCCCTTCTGGAATACGCATCATGTAGAGGTTGAAGGTGTCGGCGGCATCGCCAAGCACCGCCACCGGGCCAGCCGGCAGCAGATCGCGCAGCTTCGCCTCCGGGAACGCCGCCCAGAGCTCACCACCATGGGCGTAGACCGGCCGCACCCCAAAGCGCCCAAGCCTGTCCCGCTCTGCCGCCGTGTCGGCAACACGAACCAGGCACCGCTCTCCGCAGGCGACGGTCGAGGGCGCCACGGGGCTGGCGATCGGAGAGGCTGGCAGAGCCGTTGTTGGAGGAGGCGTCGGCAGCGTGCGCGCGACGGCACTCGGACGTGGTGGCGTCACTGTCGCCGGTGCATCACCCGGTCGCACGATTGTGGCGACCGCGGCAAGAGCAATGACGACCAGCCCGACCACGCCAAGCGCAATCATGGCCAACTTGTCGGGTGTCCGGCCGCGGGGCCGTCGACGCTGGGACATCGTCTGGATCGCTTCCTCTCACCTGCGGGATGACCGCCCCAGCACCTGCAGCGGGCGAGGATTAGCCTAGCACACCTCGGTTATGTCATCTGGGGTCGCTGGCGCAGGACTGCGGTCTCGCCGCTCACGCTCGAGCCATTGTATGAACGGAGCCACCAGCGACGGGTCGAACTGGCCGCCGGCGCGGGTCCGCAGCTCAGCGATAATGCGCTCGAAACAGAGACCCTTGCGGTATGGTGGGCGGGTCGCTCCTGATGTCGGACCCGAAGGACGCCTGCCCGCGGCGCGATGACACCGCGTCGCCGCGATGAGGCGCAGGGTCGCGTTGGCGATGAGCGTGATAGGCGTCGACGTCGATCCATCGGAGCATCCAGGGTAGGCAGACTCGCCAGCTGCACTGCTCGAATCGCGAGGTGAAAGCGCAACACCCGTGCAAGGACCGGGCCATCCGCCAATCATTCACACGATCCGCGTCATCCCCCGGCCCGCGATGCTCGTCATGCTACATGGCGTGGGAATACCGGACCGCACCATTCGTCTCAAAGCCTCCCTCGCCCCGCAACGCATGCGGCTATCTCGCGCAGCTAGGCTGGTGCGCACTGCAGGCTGGCGGCGAGGGCCCCGGGATGGAAGCGGTCAATATAGTCCCGATAGGTGGCGACCTCACGGTCTGCCCGCTGCTGATCCCAATCCAGGTAACGTCGCCCGATGTCAGCCGCTCGCTCATCGGCGCCGACTCCCGCCTTCGGACCCAACCCGACCATCGTCCGTCGCAGCAGCGCATCGGTGAGCGTCTCAGCCTGTTCCTCGCGAAAGGCGAACACGATCTCCGCCCCAATCTCACCCGAGGTCGGGTCGAGTCGTTCACAGAGGTCGGGCGATTCATGCGCCAGCATCGCCACTCGAATTGCCCGTGTGCCATAGACGCGCATCAGATGATCGACGGTCGCTGCCTCGAACCCCTCGTCCACAAGCCACGCTCGCACCCCCGCCAGATCGCGACCAGCCACGGGATCGGCCCCCGGCAACGGCAGGCGCGTCGTCGCGGGCGGGGTGGGACGGTCGAGCTTCCGATAGACCGCATCAACCGCTTCCTCGGCGAGATTGCGATAGGTGGTGAGCTTGCCTCCGATAATCGAGACCATCCCGTCTGTGCCGACCTTTGCGTGGTCATAGATCAGGTGACGTCGGGTGATCGCGGCGGCCGATCCCTGGGGCTGCTCGGGGAGCGGACGCACCCCGGCGTAGGTATAAAGCACCGATGCCGCGGATAAGCCGGCGCCAGGGATGACCCGATTTGTTTCCCGGACGAGATAGTTAACCTCAGCCGGGGTCGCTTCAACCCGGTCGAGATCGCCGTCGTAGCGCGTGTCGGTTGTCCCGATCAGATACAGCCCGTTCCACGGGACGATGAAGTACGGTCGCCCATCTTGCCGAGCCTCGACATAGAGTGCATCGGTCGGTGCGCCGGGGAAACACCCGACTATGATGTGACTCCCCTTCGTACCGCCGATCATCCGGGCCGGCGCCGCCGCACCACCCCCGCCCGCCAGCACCTGATCGACCCAGGGCCCGGCGACATTCACCGTCACGGCGGCGCGGACCTCGAAGCTGCCACGGTCGATCAGATCGGTGAAGCCGACCCCGCAGACCGCGCCGTTTTCGGTGATGAGCCGGTTGACCCGCGCGTAGGTGAGCACGGTCGCGCCGTGCTCCCAGGCTGAAAGCGCGTTCTCGACGGCCAGCCGCTCGGCATACTCGACCTGGGCGTCATAGTAGAGGGCCGCTCCGACCAGCCCCTCGGTCGCGAGCCCCGGTGCTCGGCGGAGCGCCTCCTCGCGGGAGAGCATGTGATGACGCGGCAGCGATTTATCGAAGGACAGCGCGTCGTAGGCGAGCATGCCAGTGCGCACGAGCCACCGCCCGCGCTTATCGCCGCGATAGAGGGGGAGCAAGAGCGGCACGGGCTTGACCAGATGCGGCGCCGCCCGCAACAGTCGCTCGCGCTCCCGCAATGACTCCCGGACCAGTCCAACCTCTCGATGCTCCAGATAGCGAAGGCCACCATGGATCAACCGCGTCGACCAGCTCGTCGTTCCGCTGGCGATATCGCCCTTGTCGAGCAGCACCACCCGCAGGCCACGCAAGGCCGCATCGCGAGCGATGCCCGCGCCATTGATACCGGCGCCGACGACGACCAGATCGATCTCAACTCGCCCGATATCTTCTGGAACTGACGTGAATCGCATGTTGGTGTGCAGTCGTCTCCCGCGTTCCTCGCGATGTGATCTCTCCAGTGTAACCGTCGCTACGCGGCTGCGAGGGTTGGGTCCGGCACGATGACGTACTTAATCCCCTCCTGGCGACCCGTTGCCTCTAGCGTCTCGACCAGGTCGACGAGGGGCCGCTCGCCGGAAAGGAACGCTGTCGCATCGATCGCGCGATCGGCCAGTAACCCCACCGCGGTCTCGACGAACCGGGGTGTATGATGGAATACCCCCTTGATGGTCAGCTCAGAATAGTGCAGCAACGTGGTGCTGACAGAGAAGGAGGTGTCTCCCTTGGCCCCACCAAAGAGGTTGACCGTTCCTCCCTTCCGGGCCATCAGGATGGTCTTTTCCCAGATCTCCGGCAGCCCCACCGCCTCGATGGCGACATCCGCGCCCCGCCCGTCCGGGGTCAGCGCGCGTACGGCCTCCACCTGGTCGATATCAGCGGAGACCTCGACGGTCTCAACTGCTCCCAGGCGGCGCGCGACGGCAAGGCGCGTCTCGCTCAGGTCGCTGCAGATCACCCGGGCGCCCCGCATCGCCGCCAGCCGCACAAACATCAATCCGATCGGTCCTGCGCCGTTGACGACGACGGTGTCACCGACTCCTATCGGGCTCTCGGCGATACCATGGACCGCACAGGCGAGCGGCTCCACCAGCGCCGCCTCCGCGAACCCAAGCCCGTCCGGGATTGCATAGAGATTTTGCTCGACGATGCGACGAGGCAGACGGAGATACTCGGCATACGCGCCATGGACGAACTCAAGGTTGTCACAAAGCGACTGCCGGTTGATCCGGCACCAGTGGCACTGGTTGCACGGCGCACTGTTGGCGGCAACAACGCGGGTCCCGACCGCCCAGCGGCCCGGGTCGACCCCCTCCCCGATCTCGGCGATGGCGCCGCCGAACTCATGACCGAAGAGACTCGGAATCGACTGGATGATTCGGGGATGTCCTCGCCGGTACGTCTTGAGGTCAGTGCCACAGGTAAGGGCGCGATGCACCCGCACCACGACTTCGCCCGGCCCCGGATGGGGATCGTCGATGCGCTCGATGCGAACGTCGCCGGGACCGTAAAACAGGGCGGCCTGCATTGACATTCCCTTCACACTCGTGCAAGTTCTGAACCGATGTGCTCGGTTTCCTAACCTTACCCACTCGTGCGCCTCTGTCAAGAGGGTCGCGTACTATAGGTCGAGGCCATGACTCCCCCGAGTAGCCGTCACACCGAACGATGCGTCCTGGTGCTGTCCTGGTGAGGAGCGATGCACTCGTCGTCGGCATCGATTGCAGCACGACCGCCAGCAAGGCGGTCGCTTGGACGCCCGATGGCACCGCGATCGCCGGGGGCCGTGCCCCGCTGAGTCTCAGCTCGCCGGTGCCTGGATGGGGCGAACAGGACGCCATTACCTGGTGGTCGGCGACCTTTGCGGCTCTCCAGGCCGTTGTCGCTCAGGTCGATCCGGCCCGCATCGCCGCCCTCTGCGTCACCCACCAGCGGGAGACGTTTGTGCCGGTCGATGCCGCCGGCCAGCCCCTGCGACCGGCAATCCTCTGGCTCGATGAGCGCTCACGACCCCAGCTCGCGGAGCTGGACCGCCGCTTCGGACACGAGACGCTGCACCGGCTGACGGGCCGACCCCCGTCGATGACCCAATCGCTGCCAAAGCTCCTCTGGCTGGTCCAACACGAACCGGCGATCGCTCGGTCGGCGTGCCGAATCGTCGATGTCCACGCCTTTTTGGTCCATCACCTGACGGGCGAATGGGTCACCAGTCTCGCCTCGGCCGACCCAATGGGGATCGTCGACCAGGACCAGGGCCGTTGGGCAGACAGCGTGATCGCGGGGATCGGTCTGCGCCCCGACCAGTTCTGTCCCCTCGTCCCACCCGGGACCACCGTCGGAACCGTGACCGAGGGGGCCGCCGCGGCGACTGGTCTGCGAGCGGGAACGCCAGTCGTGGCTGGCGCGGGAGATGGGCAGGCGGCCTGCCTGGGGGCCGGCGTGACCGGCCCCGGACGCGCCTATGTGAATCTGGGCACCGCCATCGCCGGCGGAGCGTTCGCCGAGCGATACGTGACAAGTCTCGCCTATCGCACCTGTTGCAGCGCCATTGCCGGTGGTTTCGTCCTCGAATCGGTGCTCCGCGGGGGAACCGCAACCGTTTCCTGGTTTATGGACCACATCGCCAGCGCGGAGGGTGGCAGCGACGCATTCGACACCTACGAGGCCGCGGCGGGGTCTCTACCGCCGGGCGCCGGGGGGCTGATGCTGGTTCCCTACTGGAACAACGTCATGAACCCTTACTGGGACCCCGCCGCAACCGGCATCGTCATCGGTTGGACCACGGCCCATCGCCGTCATCACCTCTACCGAGCCATCCTTGAAGGGATCGCCTTCGAGCACCGGCTGGCGACCGAAGGGATCGCCGCGTCGTCGGGCGAATCGATCGGTGAGCACGTCATCCTCGGTGGCGGCTCCCGGTCCGTGCTCTGGTGCCAGATAATGGCCGATGTCCTCGGCGTGCCCGTCCAGCGCGCCCGCTCGGCCGATGCCACGAACCTCGGGGCTGGCATCCTCGCGGCCGTCGCAGCCGGCTGGTTCCCCACCGCGCGACGTGCCGCTGCAGCCATGACCGCCACCACCGCCACCTTCTCGCCAGATCCTGATGCCCAGGTCGCGTATGACCGTTTGTACGGCGACATCTACCGCCACCTGTTTCCCGCACTTCAACCGTATCTTGACCGTCTCACCGAGCTCAGTGGGTCCGACGCCCCGTCCCCAACTGATCAGCGGTCGGCATGACTGCTGACCTCGTGATCGGCATCGATTGCAGCACGACCGCCAGCAAGACGGTCGCCTGGGATCGGATGGGTCGACCGATCGCCGAAGGGCGCGCCGCGCTCGATATCCTGGCTCCACACCCAAGTTGGGGCGAGCAGGATGAGGACAGCTGGTGGTCCGCGACTGTCGCAGCCATTCACACGGTCATCGCCAAGGTTGACCCGGCCCGGATCGCCGCGCTTTGCATCACCCACCAGCGAGAGACGTTCGTGCCGGTCGATGCCGCCGGCCACCCCCTGCGACCGGCAATCCTCTGGCTCGACGAGCGCTCGCGACCCCAGCTCGCGGAGCTGGACCGCCGCTTCGGGCACGCGACGCTGCACCGGTTGACTGGCCGGCCGCTCTCTGTCTCGCAATCGCTCCCAAAGCTCCTCTGGCTCCTTGAGCACGAGCCGAGGGCTATCAAGAAAGCTGCCCATATCGTCGACGTCGGCGCCGTTCTCCTCCGCCGCTTGACCGGTCAGTCGGTGACCAGTCTCGCTTCTGCCGACCCGATGGGTATCGTCGATCTGGCTCACGGCCGCTAGACCGCGGATCTCATCTCAGCAATCGGTCTGCGACCGGATCAATTCTGCCCCCTCGTGCCGCCCGGAACCCTCATCGGCTCCGTGACGGAGGATGCCGCCGCGGCGACCGGTCTGCGAGCGGGAACGCCGGTCGCGGCCGGTGCGGGCGATGGGCAGGCGGCCTGTCTCGGGGCCGGCGCGACCGGTCCCGGACGTGCCTATGTCAATCTCGGCACAGCCGTCGTCGGGGGTACGGTCAGCACCCGGTATCTCACCGATCTCGCCAACCGCACGGTTGCAGGGGATATCCTCGGACGTGTCTGCTCGAGACCGCGCTGACGGGCGGCACGGCGACCCTGACCTGGTTCGTCGAGCGGTTCGCTGACCGCGGGATGCCCAGCAATCCCTACACGAGCTTTGAGACCCAGGCCACGTCGCTCACACCGGGCGCTGGCGGACTGATGCTGGTTCCCTACTGGAACAACGTCATGAACCCCTACTGGGCCCCGGTCGCGACCAGTATTACCGTTGGTTGGACGACCGCCCATCGCCAGCATCATCTCTATCGCGCCATCCCGGAAGCGATTGCCTTCGAGTACCTCCTTGGTGGCGGCTCGCGATCGGACCTCTGGTGCGAGATTCTTGCCGACGTGCTTGGCGCCTCGGTCCGCCGCACCCGCTCCGCCGATGCCACCAACCTCGGCGCAGCAGTCCTCGCCGCTGCGGCGCTTGGCTGGCATGCATCGATCGACACCGCCGCGACCGCGATGACCACCACCACTGACCTGTTTGAGGCGGACTCGGAGAACCAGGCGACGTACGACCGCCTGTGTCACGATGTCTACCTGGGTCTCTTCCCGGGGATCCAGCCCCTGATCGATCGCCTTGCGGAGCTGAGCGCGGCGCCTGGACTCCAGCCGTCTTAGGTGACCACCTCGGTGGCAGGGGCATCGAGCTGTTCCTGGCCAATGATCCGTTGAATCTCGGTCGCCGCCGTCTCGTCGGTGATCAGCACGTTGACCAGGCCGGCTCGCACGGCCCCGATACTCGGCAGTGCCTTGGCCGGCCCCCAGCCGACACCCACACGTAGCGGCACGCCGCGCATCACATCGCCGCTCACGGCGATCGTTCGCTCGCCAAGCTCTAGCGAGCAGGGCGAGCCGTCCTGCTTGAAGTAGGCGCCACAGACATCGCCGACGGCCCCCTGACCGCGGATATAAGCAAGGTCGTCGTCGTTGAGATAGCCAGCGCGGTAGATCCCCGACGCCGGTCCGATCGCCCCCACCGAGACGACCAACCCTTCGGCGCGTCGCGCCATCTCCAGCGTTTGACAGATATGCTGGTCGCGCATCAGGCCGGTCCGCACCGATGCATCCGTCACCACCATTGGCGCAGGTAGGTAATAGACCGGCCCACCGAGGACACGACCCAGCTGTCCGGCGATCAGCGCTCCATCGATGTCAGGGGTCTCACCACCGACACTCCCCATCAGCTGGACGACGGACACGCCAACTTTGCGGTGCAGGTAGCCACTGGTGACAACGTGATAGACGGTGCTTCCCCAGCCGACACCGATCACGGTCTGGTCGGCGATTCGCTCCTGAAGATATCGCGCGGCCAACGCGCCGAGGCGCGGTGCGATCTCGGACGGGACAACGCGGGGACCGTCGCGGGGGGTCGCGGCCGCAAGCACCACGCAGTCACGCAGGCCCAGCTGCTCGCGGAGGTCCCGCTGAAGATCGGGGAGGGTCTGGAGTGGGTGATGGACGCGAATCTCAACGACTCCGCGCTCGCGAGCCTCCTTGAGCAGGCGCGAGACGTTGGAGCGGGAGACGCCGATCTGGCGGGCGATCTGCTGCTGGGTGAGGTCTTCGACGTAGTAGAGCTCGGCGACGTCAGCGAGCATGAATCGCTCATCGTCGGCGTTCGGCGAGAGTCCCACCCCGGTACCCTCCACGGATCCGTTCGCGTCCGCAGGTCCCGGTCGTCGCACTCCCGTTGACCAGCGCGCAACGACGAACCGCCCCGGCAGGATAGGCACTTCGCCCGATCAGCGCAAGCAACAGAGGACCTGCACGCTCAATGTCCTGACCGTAACAGATGTTCATCCTTTGGTCAGGTGTGCTGAAAATCGTTGACACTCCTACCCCCCCGTGCTAGGCTCGGAGCCGGTTCTGGCGTTGTTGCGTGGCTCTCCCATCCCTTGCCGCGATAGCAGCAAGGCGTTCCTCACGACGCACCATCAGCCATCGTGACCAGGGCCCCGCTCCGTGCCGGGCGGCCCCCGCCTCGGGAGGTTCGATGGCGAACGTTGAGGGATCGACCCGGGCAGAACACATCGCTTCCCGCCCGCTCACCGTTCAGCGGCCCACTTTGTCGTGGTCGCGTCGACTCTTGAGCGCGGATCGCCCGCTCTTCTGGCTTCTACCGGTCGTCCTGCTCTTGCTTCTGCTCGGCATCTACCCGCTCATCTACAACATCTACAACTCGTTCCGCGAGTTCAACCCGATGACCGGCAACATCGAACCGGTTGGCTGGGCCAACTGGCATCGCCTCCTTACCGACGATCGGATCCGTAACGCCCTCGGCATTACCGGCATCTACGTCGGCGCTGCGCTCGCAATCGAGTTTGCCCTGGGGCTCGCGATCGCGACGTTGCTGAATAGCGGCCCATGGGCGTCGGGGCTGTGGCAGACGTTGCTCATCCTGCCCATGGTCGTGCCGCCGACCGTCGCCGCGGTCATGTTCCGGGTACTAGAGAACCCGGACTACGGCGTCCTCTCCTGGCTGATCGAGAAGACGGGGCTGACCTCGAAGACCGAACCGCTGCTCGGCGGCACAGGACATCATGCCCTTGAAGCGGTCCTGATCCCAGACGTCTGGCAATGGACTCCCTTCTTCGTCCTGATCCTGCTGGCCGGTCTGAAGGCGCTCCCGACCGAGCCGCTGGAAGCAGCCCAGGTCGACGGCGCAGGTCCGTGGCAGCAGTTCCTCCACATCACCCTTCCCATGCTGCGGCCGATGATCGCCGTGGCTGTCCTCTTCCGCCTGGTCGATCTCCTCAAAGTCTTCGACTACATCTTCGTGATGACCAACGGTGGGCCTGGCATCAAGACCGAGGTCCTCAGCTTTTATGCCTATCAACGCTCGTTCGTCACGATCGAGTGGGGGTATGGGTCGGTTCTTGGCATCGTCATCCTGGTGCTGGCGATCCTGCTCGCCAACGTCTACGTCCGAATCTTCAAGGTCGAGTGGTAGGAGGGGGGACGATGACCGCGCCAGCGACGATCCTTCACCACCAGACCTATTCAATCGCCGATGCGGAGTCAGCCCGCGTGCGCCGGGCCCGGCGCCGTCAGCTCGGCAAGGTGGTCCGCACCCTGCTGGCGGCAGCGATCGCGCTGCTCTTCTTCTTCCCGATCTTCTGGTGGGCGCTTAACTCGATCAAGCCGACCACCGAGATCTTCCGGCTGCCGCCGTCCTTCTCATTCGCGCCGACCCTCAACTGGTACCGCGTCGTCCTGGGGCATGCCGACCCGACACAGTTCAATGTCGACCAGGGCGGTGCGACCTCGGCCGGGTCGGGCGTCACGAAGTTCTATTCGATCCCATATCTACGAAACAGCTTCTTGGTCGGTGGCGTCAGCACCTTGCTCGTGCTCCTGCTGGCGACTCCTGCCGCCTATGCCCTCTCTCGCTTTCGAATGCGCCGCCGGAAAGACATCGCCTTCTGGATCCTGTCGCAGCGGATGATGCCGCCGGTGGTAGCCGCGTTTCCGCTCTTCACCATCTTCCGCAAGCTCGACTGGCTCGACACATATCAGGGCTTGATCCTCGTCCACACGGCGATCAACGCACCGCTCGCCGTCCTGCTGCTCCTCAGCTTTTTCGACGAGGTGCCGCGCGAGCTCGACGATGCGGCGATGGTCGACGGCGCGTCCCGTTTTGGCGCGTTTCGACAGGTTGTCCTCAACTACGTTCGTGGCGGTCTCGCCGCCACCGCGGTTCTCGCATTCATCTTTTCCTGGAACGAGTTTCTGCTGTCCCTGGTGCTCACCACCGGCCGTATTCAGACCGTGCCGGTCGCCTCATCCACCTTCACCACGGCGTTCGCCACCGAGTGGGGCTATCTGGCCGCGCTTGGCACCTCATCGATCATTCCCATCTTTGTCTTCATCCTGCTGGTCCAACGCCACCTCGTCCGCGGGCTGACGCTTGGAGCGGTGAAGTGACAGCCCCAACAACTCGCCCCGAAAGGAGGTAATCGTTCGCCGCGGACCGCTCCCGATTACAGCGCTCATCGCCGAGCGCGCCGTCGACCGTTCGCGCCATGGGGCGCGTAACGCTTCCACTACACCAAGGAGGATGTTCGGGTGAAGGAGACAACCGACCGCCAGGAGAAGCTGGCGATTCACCAGGCAATCGAGGGGTACCGCGCAGGTCGCATCAGTCGCCGGAACATGATGAGGGTACTCGGTGCCGCTGGCATCGGAGCCGCGCTGGGCGGTCCACGGGTGAACCGGGTCATGGCCCGTCCACTGGCGATGCCGAGCCTTCAGGACGAACCGGTCGCCCCTGAGATTACCAAGTACCTGACCGACGTCGGCGGTAAATTCAAGGGAACGTCGATCAAGGTCGTGACCGAGGACACTGCTCCCGGCGCGGCGATCAACGCCCTGAAGAAGGCACAGTTCGAGGATGTCACCGGGATCACCGTCAACTGGGAGGTTGTTCCCCTCGATCAGGTGCTCTCCAAAGTGAGCATTGACGCCGCTCAGAAGACCGGCGCCAACGACATCTACTACTTCGACCAGGCCTGGGTGGGTCGTTTCATCAACGACACCTTCGATCCCCGCGAGCTGTTGCAGCAGAAACCTGACCTGGCCTACCCGAACTACAACTTCGATGACTTTCTGAACCCCCTCGTGCAGCACATCGCCTCATACGGCGACAAGGTGATCGGCGCGCCCTGCGACGTTCCCCTCTTCATGTACTTCTACCGTTCCGATGTCTACAAGGAGCTCGGGCTCAAACCGGCGGCCACGATGCCGGAGTACCTCGACAACGCGAAGAAGATCAACGAGGCCAAGAGCGCCGAGGGCGTCTACGGCACCGTCGGTCAGATGAAGAGCGGTCACTACGCCCTGGAATGCGACATGACAGCCTGGGTCTGGGCCCATGGCGGCTCGGTCTTCACGGCCGATGGCCAATGCTCCCTCAACGACGAGCAGGCAATTCAGGGGCTCGACTACATGCGCGAGCTTCAGAAATACATGCCGACCGCCGTCACGACCTACGACTGGGGCGGACAGTTCACCGCCATCCAGCAGGGGCAGGGTGGTCAGGTGATCACCTGGGGTGAGGACTTCCCGGGCTGGGACGGCCCCGACTCCAAGATCACCGGTCTGCTCGAGCCGGCTCCGCTCCCGCAGCCTGTCGCCCTCCGAAAACCGGAGGAGACCGGTTTCGAGGAGACGCCGGAAGTCGGTCACCAGGGTGGCAGCACCTACTGCGTCTCGAAGTACTCGAAGAATGCCGACGCGGCCTGGGTTTTCTTGCAGTGGGCGACAAGCTCCGACACCCAGACCCGCGCCTCGCTGATCGGCGGCGGCGCCAGCGGGATGCGCCAATCAACGTTCGACGATCCCCGAATCAAGGCAAAGAGTGAGAAGGGGGTCGCCGGGACCACTCGCCACTTCGACGCGATGTACGAGGTGATCACCAAGCGGATGGGCAGCGAGCCACATCTGCCGCAGTGGCCACTGATTGCGACCGACATCATCGCGGTCGAACTCGGCAAGCTTACGACAGGCGGCTATGGCTCGACCCAGGAGGGCGCCGACGCGATCAAGAAGAAGGTCGACGAGGCCGCGGCCAAGAAGTAACCATCACAAGCTGACCATCACCCGGAGGCCGGAACGTCGTTTCCGGCCTCCATGGTCGCGCACCCACCTGCTGGACACCGAACCTGACCTGACCCTCCCAAAGGAGTACTCCTCGTGGCCGTCGTGACGATTCTGGGCGCGGGCGACATGGGAACGGCACTCGCGACACCACTTGCCGCCAATCGCCATGATGTCCGGCTCTGGGGAAGCGACCGCGACACCGCCATCGTGCGCGCCCTGCAGCTCGGCGAGCCGCATCTCCGACTGGGCACCTCCCTTCCTCGGAACGTCCGCGCCTTTTCAGCGACAACCGCGCAGGAGGCGCTCGCTGGCGCCGAGATCGTCGTGGTTGCCATTACGTCTGATGCCGTCCGCCTGGTGCTCGATCAGGTCGCCCCACATCTTGGTCATCCCCGGGCGATCGCGACGGTGGCCAAAGGGTTCGACCCTGGCGCCGATGGCGCTGAGATCCTGCTGCTGCCGGAGGTCATCGCCGAGTTCTCACCTGCGCCCGTGGTTGCGGTCGGCGGGCCCTCGAAGGCAAATGAGGTCGCGCGGTCGATTCCAACGGTGGTCGTCTTCGCAGGGGAAGATACGGGGGCACTGGCGCTCTCGTGCGACATCTTCCGCACCGACGCCTACTGTATCGAGTCAACACCGGATATCGCCGGTGTTGAGATTGCGGCGGCGATGAAGAACGCTTATGCGATCGCGCTCGGCATCACGGATGGGCTGGAACGCGTGACCGGTCTCCCCCATCACAACCTGCGGGCCGCGCTCTTTCCGCTGGCCGTGCGAGAGATAGGAACGCTCATCGATCTCTACGGCGGCTACCGGAAGACCGCCGACGGTCTCGCCGGGAGCGGGGATCTCCAGGTCACCATTACCTCGGGCCGCAACCGCCGCCTCGGCGAGCGAATCGGTCGCGGCGAGACGGCGAAGCAGGCCGTGACGTCGCTCACCGCGGCCGGCACGACCGTCGAGGGATTTCTGGCCGCATCCTTTGGCTATCGACTCGCCCAGGGGTTCATCGCGGCAGGGCGCGCTGTCCCGAGCCACTTCCCGCTTCTCGACGCCCTCCACAAGATCCTCTCAGAGGAGGCGCCACCGCTGCCGGCTCTCTGGAACGCGATCCAACCATCCTCACGTCTCATCGGTTCTCCGGGCTGACCAACCAGGGGCGATAGTGATCGCCCGATTGGTTCGCACGCGGAGAGACGTGCCGCACTTCAACCACGACCCCCGGTGCCGGCAGCGTTGCGCTGCGAATGGCAATGACGCCCACCGTCCCACCTCAGGATCGGCCGTGTCCACCGGCATCGTCGCGAGCTCTTCCCAGAGCGCGGCTGGGATCGGCTGCCGCGCCAGCTCAACCGTCTCGGCAATGCGCTCCGGTCGGCTCATGCCGACGATCGTCCCGTGCACTCGTGGGTCACGCATCGAGAACTGCAAGGCGGCAGCAGCGAGAGACACGCCATGTCGCTGGCAGGCGGCGTCGATGGCGCGCACGCGCTCGATCATCTCGGACGAGACATCCTGATAGGCGTACCGCGGGTACGCATCCGGCCCCTTCGCGAGGATGCCACTGCCATAAGGCGCGGCGTTGAAGATCACCATCCCCCGGTTCGCCGCCGCGGCCAGCAACGGCTCGGCTGTCTGGTTGAGCAGCGTATAGCGGTTATGGGTGATCACCGCCTCGAACTCCCCGGTCTCGACATACTGGACCTCGAGGTCAATCGGACCGCCGGCAACGCCCAGGTGCCCGATTATCCCCTGCTCCTGATACCGCTTCAGCACCTCGACCGGACCACCCGGCTCCATTGCCGCGTCGAAGGTCGTGTGCTCGGGATCGTGGAGATGGACCATCTGCAGATGATCGACCCCGAGCAGGGTCAGGCTACGCTCCAAGCGTCGCTTGACGGTCTCGCCGCTAAAGTCGCCCGTTACCGGGTCGCGACCCGCCTTCGTCTGCAGCACCCAGCCCTCGGGCAGGCCCCCAAGCTCATGCAGGACGAGTCCAACGCGGCGCTCGCTCTCGCCATCACCGTAGTGCGCGGCGGTGTCGACGTGATTGATCCCACCGGAGAAGGCGGCACGGAGGGTCTCCAGCGCCCGCTCCTCCGGCACCGCATAGGCAAACGCCTCGGGCATGCTGCCAAGCGGCGCACATCCAACGCTGAGCGGCGTGGCGGTGAGGCCGGTCCCGCCGAGCGGACGCCTGGTCGTTGGGTCGGGTGTCTGAGCGGACGCGTCGATCATCGTCAACCATCTCCTTCAGTCATGCGGGTTAAGGGCTCGCGGCGCCGGCGGTGATCATAGCAAGCGTGACCGTCGCGGCTGCACCACCGGCTGGTGTCAACGGCCGTCACTCGGCGACAATGGGCCGCACGGTCCCCGTGGGCCGCATCAGCTGGAGCAATCACCTTGAGCAGCGCATCTCCCATTCACTCCACCCCGCCGGCGATACCAGCGTTCGTCGACGACTGGTTTAGCGCCCTGCCCGCTGTCAGGCTAACCGAGGTCGTGGAACGCCGCGGTCCCGCCGCCACCGCTCTCTTCTCAACCGACATGACGATCGGCTTTTGCGACCGCGGCAATCTCGCCTCTCCTCGCGTCGGTGCCCTCAAAGAACCTGTCGCCGGCCTCGCCCGCCGCCTGTTTGCGCTCGACGTGCGGCAGCTGGTCCTCCTCCAGGACACGCATGACCCGAACACCCCGGAGTTCGACGCCTGGCCACCGCACGGAATCCGCGGCACGGAGGAAGCGGAGACGATCGCCGAGCTTCGGCATCTCCCCTTCTTCAACGCTTTCACCGTGATCGAGAAGAACGCGCTCAACCCGGCTATCGCTACCACGTTCGATCCCTGGCTCGACGATCACCCTGATCTCCGGACCGCGATCGTCGCCGGCAACTGCACCGATCTCTGTGTCTACCAGCTGGCCATGCATCTTCGCATGCGCGCGAATGCCAAGAACATTGCCGGTGTGGAGGTCGTGGTTCCCGTCGACGCGGTCGACACCTACGATCTCCCCACGGTGACCGCGCAACAGTCCGGCGCGTTCGCGCACCCAGCCGAATTCTTCCACCGTGTCTTTCTCTACCACCTGGCGCTCAACGGCGTGCGAGTGGTCCGGACACTGGCATGATCGATCCAGGCGGCCAGGGGCCGATCCGCCCCTGGCCAGCAAGCGGGCTCCTGACCGACCTCTACCACGTCGATGCTGCCTACGTCGCCTGGCGAGCCGGGCATAACGCCCAGGCGACCTTCGATCTCTACACTCGCGGCCTGCCATTCGGCGGCGGTTTTCTGCTCCTCGCCGGGCTGGAGGCGGCGGCGACATTCGCTCGCGATTTCCGCTACAGTGACGACGAGCTCGCCTTCCTGGCAACGGTCAAACCCTACGACCCGGCCTTTCTCGCGATGCTTGGCTCGATCCGTTTCACCGGCGACATCGCGGCTATCCCTGAAGGCACCGTTGCCTTTGCGAACGAGCCGCTGGTCCGGGTGACCGCGCCCTTCATCGAAGCCTTACTGATGGAATCGGGGTTGCTGCACGCGACTGGGCTGGAAACGCTGATCGCCACCAAGGCGGCTCGCGTCGTCCATGCCGCTCGGGGTCGCCCGGTCACGGAGTTCGCATTCCGGCGCGCCCAGGAGCCGTTCGCGGTGGCGCGAGCGGCGGCGATCGGTGGCTGCGCTGCGACATCGTTCGTCGCCGCCGCTCGGGCCTATGGCATCCCGGCCGCCGGCACCATCCCGCATGCGCTGATCCAGGCCTTCGACGACGAAGCGGCCGCCTTTCGGGCGGTCGCCGAAACGCTCGACCACTTCACGCTGCTTCTCGACACCTATGACCCCCGCCACGCCATCCATACCGCCGCCGCCGTCGCTCACGAGGCCGAACACCGGTGGGGACATACGCTTGATGCTGTCCGCCTCGATAGCGGCGATCTCGGCGACGATAGCCGCTACGTGCGATCGGTGCTGAATGACGCCGGGCTCCAGACGGTGAAGATCGTCGTCAGTAGCGACCTCGACGAGTTCAGCATCGATGAGCTGCTGCGCGATGGTGCACCGATCGACGGCTTCGGGGTCGGGACCAGCGTTGGTGTTGGCACGGGACCGGCGAGTCGCGGCATTGAGGGCGGCTCGCTCGGGACGGTCTACAAGCTCGTCGACTACGGCGACGACCAGGGCCAGGGCAGCCCGGGGCGGATCAAGCTCGCCGGACCGAAGAGCACCTGGCCGGGCATCAAGCAAGTCCATCGCCGCGGCGACTTTGATGGAGACGTGATCAGCCTCGTGAGCGAGCTACCACCCGCCGGGAGTCAGCCTCTGCTGGCAGCAGTCATGGAGGACGGCAGCCTCCATCCAGACGCGCTGCCATCCCTCGGGGAAATTCGTGAGCGGGCCACAAGTCAACTCGCGGCCTTGCCCCTGCCATACCATGCGCTGACGACGCCCCCGCCGTACCCGGTCGGGTGGAGTGACGCACTGGTCGATCTCCGGCAGCAGATCAGCGATCGTCCCTGGCAGGGGGAGCATGCTCTCGCTCGGGATTGACCTCGCCTCTCAGGCGACGACGACAGCGGCCTGCGCCGTTGAGTGGGACTCGGGCAGTGGCCAGGTCCTCGCGCTCGAGACCGGGCTCGACGATGTCGCCCTCCTCGATCGCCAGTTTCGGGCGACCGTGACCGGCATCGACGCACCCTTTGGCTGGCCGCTGCCATTCACCGATCTCATCACCCGCCACCACGCGGGTGTGCCACAGGTGCCCATAGAACGATGGACTCCGAAGTGGCGCGACCAACTGCGGTTCCGGTGCACCGACCACCATGTCAAGACCATCCTTGGACGCTGGCCCCTCAGCGTTTCATCCGATCTGATCGCCATCGTCGCCCTTCGCTGCGCCGGTCTGCTCGACCAGATGGGGATCACGGACCGTTCCGGCGAGGGGTCCGTCGTCGAGGTCTACCCGGTGCTCGCCTTGAAGCGGTGGGGACTCCCATCGCGAGGCTACAAGGGAGCGGACGGTGCTGTCATCCGGTCGACGCTGGTCGGTACGGTCCAGCGTGCCTGCCCGGCTCTGAGGATTGGCGCGTCGGAGATGGCGCTCTGCCGGCGCTCCGACCATGCCTTCGACGCCCTGGTCGCATCCCTGGTTGCGCGGGCGGCGTTTCTTCAGCTGACTGAGCCGCCGACGTCGAAGCAAGTGGAGGCGGCTCGCGCCGAAGGATGGATCGTGATCCCGCGCGCTGATGCTCTCGGTCACCTGACCGATCAATAGGCCCACATCCCCACGACGCCTGAAATCATTGCCGTGGTGTTGGTGCAGCACGATGAGGCCCAGGAGCGCCTTCGGCCCCATGAGCGCCGCGACCTCGCCTCGGCTGCGGTGACACCATGCTGCGCGGCGCCTTCCTTGCGGCGCCCTCAAACCGTTCCCACCACCTCGCCATGCTGAGCCGCGCTGAGAAACACCTCTCCGACGCATCACTCTGTTTCCTTACCCCCAAGCTATCCCTACACTGCGGCGGGGTGGGGCGCCACTGGCGCATTCCCTGAGCCTCTACCCAGATGGGTGAAGATGCTCGTGTCGACGGCCGACAACTAACTCGTCGCTGACCAGGACCCGCGGCGTATGCCCCTACCGGGATTGCGGCTCGTCCCTATGGCTGGCGCCACTGCCCAGAGTCGATCGAACCAGTAAACACCGTCGACCGCGACCCCCCGCGGTAGGGGCGCATGGCATGCGCCCGTGGGGATTGACCGCGACGCAACCGGTAGTGCGCGATGGGTGCCGGAGTGAGGTTCCTCGCCACGGTCACCACCATGGGAACATGCGCGAGCGCAGGGCTGCTGGTGACCGCTGGTGCCCCGGCGGTGCTCGATCCTCGGAGGCGTCCCGCTCCTGGCACGCCCGTCACTCGCTCAGGAGAAATGAGAAAGGGCCGCTCCCGATGACGGGAGCGGCCCTTTGATGCGCCGTCAGGTTGCCGTCGGCGTTACGGCACAGTGGCGCTCACCGGCTCGGAGAGCGACGCCCCGAAGGCATTCACCGCCGCGACACGGTAGATTAGATTCGTTCCGGCACCGATGCCGCGATCGCGGTATTGCGTGCTATCGGCGTCGATCTTCGCGATCTTCTTCCAGGTTTGGCCACCGTCGGTGCTGCGGTCAACCCGGTAGGCAGTCTCATCGGTCGCCTGGTCGGTCCACTGCAGATCCGCGTGATTTCCAGTGACGGTCACCACCAGGTCGGTTGGCGCCGCGGGCACGGTCGCCTCTTGCGCCGCCACGGGCGCGATTGTCTCCTGCGCCGGCTCAGTCGCGGTATCAATCGCCGGAACCTCTGTAGCGGTTGCCGCAGGTTGTTCCGGCGCCTCGGTCGCCACCGGTGCCTCATCGGTGGCAGGTGTCGTCGTCACATCGGCAGCTTGGCGATCCGTCGATGTCGCCTTGGCGTTCTTCGCCGGCTTGGTGGCAGGCGCGGTTGCGGTTGCGCCGGTCCCGGACGCCTCCTCGCTGACGAGGTCCGAGTCAGCCCACGCCACGAAGGTTACGATCTTCTCGTTGTTCCCCAAATCGGCGACGAACTCCGACGATCCTCCGCCTTTTCGCGGCTTGCCAACGGGGTCAGCACCGCGCTTCGCCGTGCTGGCACTCTCGGAACTGGCGGCCTGCTGGATGGTGGTCGAGCCATCGAGATGGCTGTAGACCGCCTGCAGCTCGTTATAGTCGTGTGCATTTGGATACTGATACGCGGGGTCGTTCGCGCCCGCGACATCGTTCATGCAGGTGACGGCGGTCCGGTTGTGATCGAGCCCGAAGACATGGCCCATCTCCTGACAGTAGACATGCCGCCGCGACGCCGACGAGCTGTACGCCGGCTGGGCGAAGTAGTAGTTGTTCATCTTGACGGTGCCGTCGACGATGTGCGGTCCAACAGTATGGATGGCCGCTAAGCCAAGCCATCCAGTGGCGCCGTAATTCGAGTTGCACGCCCGAATCTTGCCGTTCACCGCCGGGCACTGCTTTCGGAGCGATGCGTCCGCCGAGCCAGCGACAACCGGATTCTCCAGCACCGCTGACGTGTTCCAGTCGGCGTTGACCGCGTCCAGGCGCGAGCGCCAGGTTGTGGTCGACATGCTGTCGATGATCTGAATCCGGGCGGGGTTCGACGTGCGCGCCCAGTGAAAGCCCTTCCATGAGTGGCTCGCGCCCGCCCCGTCTGGGAACGTGCCACCGACGAGAAGCAGCATCAGAATGACAACGAGGAGTCGAGAGAACAAACGTTGCATGAACCATCCTTCCAACCCCGGCAACCCGAGGGATGCCGAGATTGTTTGCCGAGCCCCAGCTGGCCCGCGCAGCACACCGCGACCTCGAGTGGACACGGGCATCCACGGTCGCATTACCCTAGTCTACGGGGGTACGCACCATCGCTTCAACGCACGCGCATAGGCCAATCGTCCCGGAACGGTCAGTCATCGTGGCGGTGTGCCCCTGATCGAATCGCGTCTGAAGATGTCGACGAGGGACTGCAGCCGTCCTTCCCTACACTGCCCGAAGCACCGACCGCTGATGCTCCGGAAGCTTCGCCCACGGCGCCAGATCTGGTTCCGGCGCCATCGGCAGAGTGACACCATCCACCATCGTCAGGGTGTTGACCAGACGGCTCGTGCCCCGCCGTTGGGTCATCGCGACGTCGTAGAAGGTGTACGCCCCCTCCTCGATCCGGAAGAGCGCGACGTCGGCGGCGCTGCCCGGCTGGAGCGTCCCAAGGTCTGGACGACGCATCGCGGCCGCCGGCCGGGCTGTGGTCCGGTCGATCACCTCCCCAGGGCTCATCCCTAAGTTGAGAAATTTCGAGAGGGTCGTCGGCAGGTCGAACATCGGTCCCTGCACACTGATCTGGTGAATATCGCTGCTGATTACATCGGGCAGAATCCCCTGCGCGAGCATCCCCTCGGCCACCTCATAGGAGAACGACCCGGCGCCATGCCCGATATCGAGAATCAGTCCGCGCTCGTGCAGCGCCGCGATCTCCGCATGGACGACCTGATCCTGGCCAAGAACACGCATGTCGCCGCCGGTACAGCAGTGGGTCAGGATGTCTCCGGGACGGAGGTAGTGGGCCACCTCGTCGATCGTCGGTGGTCCCGATCCGATATGCACCATCAGCGGCAGACCAACCTGATCGGCCAGCTCCCGGGCGAGCGCGAGCGGTCGTACGCCGACCCCACGGGTCGTGTTCCGGTCGATCCGCGCCTTGATTCCCAGAATGAGATCCCGGTTGGCGTCGACGATCTGAGCCGCCAGATCGATATCGCAGTAGTCGAGGTTCGAGAGCTCCCAGGTGGGTGCAATCAAGCCGATGGATGAGAGGTTGAGCAACGAGAAGACGCGCGACCGGCTTACATCGGCGACGTAGCGCCGGAAACCGGGAAAGGAATAGGCCCCGGCGCTGCCGACATCGAGCCAGGTCGTCACCCCGGTCCGGGCTGCGACGGGATCAGGCTCGATGCCCCAGTAGGTCGCGCCCCAGTAGATATGCGTATGCAGGTCGATCAGCCCTGGCGTGACGAACTGCCCCTGCGCGTCGATAACGGTGCGCGCCTGCCGCCGGTCGATATGCGGCGCGACCTCGAGCACGCGGCCCGCCGCGATGGCGACATCGAGTTGGGCGTCGACGCCAGCGGCCGGATCGATGACCCGTCCCCCAACAATCAGTGTCTCGATCGCGATCGGCTCTGCCAAAGCCGCCCCGTTCTCCTGCCGTCCATCGACCATGGCTATCTCCCTTCCCCGCGGTGCGTATCGGCCCGGTCCGGCATTATCACCCGTGGCGAGTGGACGTGGGGATCGAGGTTCGACGTAACTTCAGCCGCCAGCCACGGCGGTCGCGCGTCCGGAGAGGCGTGCTTCTCCATGAGCCGAGGCGCGTAGCGCGTCACCCGCCGGCAAGGGGAAGCAACCGCATTCTGCCGAAACGGCCACACTTCCACGCATGATCGTTCAGACGGACCCGTGCACGAGCTGGACTACGCCGTGGACGCGCTGGCGGTGCGAGCCGGCGGCTCGCCGGAGAGACCGGTGATCTTGCCCCGGAGGTCACGCCTCGCCACGACATGCGTGGCACATGTGTGCCCTCAGGGTTCGCAACCGCCAGAAGCCCATGATCAAACCTCGTCATCACGTGGTTGACACCGGCGAGCAGGATTGATGGCCGAAGCATCGGTCAGGTCCATGAATCCCCTCCCGGACTGTCGCGTGCGCAAGTCGATGTCTCCTCCAGTTGGCTTTCGGTGAGTCGGAGCGTCGCGTCATGATGACCCGAACCAGGTCGTCAGCGCGTCGCGCAACCCCGTATCTGTGCCATCTCCCACCCAGGCGATGTATCCATCGGGTCAGATCAGCACGGCAGCGGGGGCTGCGACTTGGCCCAGGACCGGAAGCTCCCACGTACCGGCATACGTGGCGTCGATCAAACGAACCCGATCAGCCCATGGAGTGATGTCGAAGTCGCCGGGCTCACCGAGGTTGAGGAGCACCGGCCGCGCATCGTGCAGCAGGGTAAAGACCCGCGGCTTGCCGTTGAGGGTGACCAGGTCGAGATCGGGCATGCGGCGCCCGAGCAGCGGGTGTCCCTCACCGAGGTCGTAACGAATGTCCAGACCGGACATCATCGCGGCGATACGCTTGCGCGGCTCGTCCATGCCGAGGAGCTCGGAGACGGTGTCGCGCAAGGAGTTGGTGCGGTCATCTGTGCGGAGCAGCGCGACCTGCGCCATCGTGTTGCGCAGCACGCGGGCACCGACCGGGTGCCGCTCGGCGTGGTAGGTATCCAGGAGGCTTTCTGGCGACACTCCCTTGACCACCTGGGCCAGCTTCCATCCCAGGTTCATCGCATCCTGCACACCGATTTGGAGGCCCTGTCCACCGACCGGGTAATGCACGTGTGCGGCGTCGCCCGCCAGCAGGACCCGTCCCTTGCGGTAGGAAGCTGCCTGCCGCGTCATATCGGTGAACCTGGAGATCCAGGTGGGAGAGTGGACTCCGTAATCGGTCCCGTAGTAAGCGATGAGCGCCTCGCTGAGATCGCGCAGGGTGGGTTCGCCGGTCCGGCCGAAGCGCTGTTCGGTCACCATGACCCGCACCGGTCCATCCTCCAACCTGCTCAAGGAATGGATGCCGCGGGCGTCGCGGCGTAAGCCCCACTCCGGCTCCTCGGCCAGCTCGACCTCGGCGATCAGGTGGCTGGTTGTCGGATCCCACCCGGGGAACTCGATGCCGGCGGCTTTCCGGATCAGACTGCGTCCGCCGTCGCACCCGACGAGATAGTCCGCCCGCAGCGACGGGCCGTCGGACAGCTCCACGTCGACGCCGGTGCCGTCCTGCGCGAAACCCGTCACCTCACGTCCGCGAAAGATCGGCACCGCCAGCTCGCCGACCCAGCCGGCCAGGATGCGCTCGATGTGGTTCTGCCACAGCGCGAGCCCGTAGTTGTGCCGGGTGGGAAAGTCGCTGATGTCCAGCGGGATCCAGGCGAAGGACGCGACCTGGGCCACCTGCCCCTGCGAGAGGAAGCGGTCGGCGATGCCCCGCTGATCGAGGATCTCGATGGTGCGTGCGTGCAGACCTCCCGCGCGCGAGCCGGTGAGGTCCTGGCTGGCTCGCCGCTCGACAATGGCAACGCCGACCCCCGCCAACGCCAACTCGCCCGCCAACATCAGCCCCGTCGGGCCGGCGCCGGCTACGACCACCGCATGCTCCGCCATACATCACTCCTTTCTTGACCCCGGTCTCGGCTCCGTGCGGCGCGCCCAACGAGCGCGTCGTCGGCTCCGCCGAAGGCGGGATCGGCCATCAAGATTACCTACAAGCGTCCATCACTTCATGACGAGGTTTGCGGACGTAGCGCAGCAATGGCGCCGGGTCAAGCTCCTGGCCAACCGCTCGGGTCATGATCTCGCGGGCGGTGAACTTGCGGCGACCGATCCCTACCTGGCGGAGGTCGAAGCTGCAGTCCGTTACATGCGGCGACGTGACAGGGCGAACGAGACGACACATTGAGGTGACAGGTGGCGCGATGCGGTGACGGGATCCGAGGACCAGGGGTTGGGTGACGCTGGATGCTTGGCGGAGCGTAGGGAGGACGTGGACCGCGTCTCCCGCTCCCCCGATCTGACACCTTTACCGGTCGGGGCGAGCATGATGCACATTGGATCGTCATAGCGCCGGGGTGGGATGGCAGACGGCGCTATCGAGCCGGCTCAGCGTCCGGAAGACCGGGCTAGGCGACGACGCGAACCTCGACGATCACCCGATCGTCGTCGCCACAGGAAACATCATCGCCGTCGAGCGCCGCGAACCGCTCGGCGAGGGCCGCAAGGATCGCGTGGGGGGAGCGATCGACAATGCTCGCGGTCGCCTCGTAGCGCGCTTCGCTCACGCGATCGTTGGCAAAGCGGCGCATCCGCACCTCAGCCGTGATCGTCACCGGCTCCAAGCGCAGATGGTCGTCGCCCCGGGCGTCTTCACCCCCTGCGCCGGATTGACCGCCCCTGCCGATGATGGTTGGCTCGACCGGCCACTGAAGCACCTCAGCACCGCGTCCAACGAGGCAGAGTCGCGGCTCCTCGGTCTCTCGACTCGTCCCCATGCCCTCCGTGCCGGTCGCGCGTCCCCGTAACATGGCCAATTTCATCGCGATCCTCCATTCAACCGAACCGACGATCTCACCGTCCAATCCGTCAACCCCAGCGGACGGGGCAGAGAGATTCCATGAGCGCATCGCTCAAAACGACGCGGCCGGGTGGATCGACGTGAGACGAGTCATGAATGCGGGGGCTTCTTGCTGTACGTACAGATCATAGCAGAACACTTGATCTATGACAAGGGGTCAAATCAACGTTCATGTGGCGAGCGACGACATTGGGGTCCGTGCAGGCGCATTGTGCTTGTCCGCTCACCGCTGAGTGTCCGTACAGCGCGCTCTGCAGCTGTCATGACGAATAGCACGGGGTTTCCTTCGCCGGGCCGTCTGGTGCGGGTGGTACCCGACCGTACTCACACGTCGGCGGATGCGCGATGAGCCTTCGTCATGGCACGATATCGGGTCCGTCAGTGAGCGCGGTCTCGTCGGTAACGGCGGTTCATCGGTCGGTTTTGGATGCGCTACCGGGCACGCGGGAGCGATGTGTCGATAGCATGGCATCCGTCGTACTCGGCCAGAACGTGTGTCACCACGGGCGCCGTAGGGACCCCATCGCTGCCGCCCTCGACCGCTGCGCTCACACACGCGCTCTGACGCCGGGTCGTCCGGTTCTGGGACGGCGGCGTGGCGCTGAGCAATCGGAAGGATCGTCGCCTTCAATCAATGGTTTCGCAGCGATGCGAGACCGCTGCGCTCCCTACATCCCGACCCCGAGTGGCTCGGCGGCCGCTACGACGCGTTGCCGTGTCTGCTGCGCCGCGACCGCGTCCCGGAGCGCGACACCGCAGAAGAGCCCAGTCACGATCGCGATCCCCATCACCCGCCCGGTACCGATCATGGCGAGGGCCGGACCAGGACACGACCCCGCGACCGCCCAGCCGGTGCCGAAGACCAGACTGCCGCAAATATGATGACGCTGGATCGGCGAGCCCGAGAGGGTCAGCTTGCCGCCAAGCGGGGTTTCCCACCCCAGGCGATGGAGCAGCCGCAGCGTCGGCGCCGCGACCACCACCGCCGAGCCCATGATCAGGAACGGCGCCGGATCGCGAAAGAGGAGCATCCGGTGGATCACGTTGAACTCGGTCAACCGTGCCGCGGCCAGAGTGAACCCGAACGCCAGTCCAAACACCAGCCCGATACCCTGGATACGCGGCGTCACAGCGCTCCTCCAATCGTCAGATGAATCAGCCAGGTGACGATCACGGCGGTCGACATGAACGTGCCGGTCGCGACGATGCTGCCCGGCGAAAGCACCGAAGTCCCGCAGAGATCGTGGCCTGTCGTGCAGCCGCCGCCCCATCGCGCCCCGTAGCCCATCAGCGTGCCACCCAGCAAGAGGATCAGCATCAGCGCCGGGGTCGAGAACTTGGCGCTCAATGCGCCGTACCCCAGCCCGAAGCTGAGATCGCCCCGGAGCAGACCGGCCAGCAGGCCACCGCCGAACATCCCGGCGAAGAACCAGACCCGCCACGGCTCTGTCGGGCGCCCTCGCGCGAACGCGAGCGTCTGGATAAAGGCGCCGAGCGACCCGATCGGCTTGTTGGCCGCCGCGTACATTCCGACGACCAACAGACCCAACATCGGTCCGGCCACAAACCAGGGTAGGCGGTCCGGTCATAGATCGACCATCACCGCGTCTCCTCGCGCACGCGCTCAGCAGGGGTTTCTGCCGGTACTTTAGCGGAAACGTAGGCTCGTCGCTAGAGTCTGTCCTGAACCTGACGTGATCCCGCTGACGTGACGACGGAGCGACGTGTCCGCACCGGTCAGCGATGCACTCGTGGACGACCGTCCGTTACCCTTCTTCAGGCACCACGTCCCTTCCCGCGCTGTCATTCCGAGCCGTCTCGAGGACTCTCTTGCCGGCTCCCACCTCCGCCGCGCGCCAGCACCACAGGGTCAGACAATAATCGTCGAGAAGTCGTTCCTCGACTCGGGTCTCCCCAACCCCTGAGCTGCGATCAGCCATGACTATGGACGCTGTGCCAAAGGTGACGCCTCGGTCGGACACCAGGTCGCATGCCATGCGCCCCGACCAGGGAGGGGTGATGATCCGCGTCATGGGTGGCGGGGACGGCATGCCCCGCACCGGCGGGCGCAGCACGCGGCGCCCCGACCACGATAGGGGGAATCGCGCGCCACGGCGATCCTCACCGCCGGGGACCGACCGGGCGACGTCCGGTCGTCGGACCGTGACCCCCCGCGTCGACTGGATCACCACTCCCCTTCCCGCCACGCTCTGCGGTAGGGGCGCATGGCATGCGCCCTTCTCGCCAGTCAACCCGTTCCGCTTTGTCACGGTCGGCCAATTGGCAGAAGTGACTACGCGACCTGCGACCATGGTCCGACGCCATGCATCCCTACCGGGACGAGATGCCGGTTGAAGCGATCACCCGCGGCCCTTCCCATCGGCCCGAGCGGGTCCTCTCCGCCGATCTTGACCACACCCGTGGTACCCTCGAGATCGATTCGTCACCAGGCTGCATGAGCCATCGAGGGAGACCAGGGACGTGCCAGAGGCTGCCCAGACGGGCGCCAGTCACTACGATGCGATTGTCCTCGGCATTGGGGGCATGGGGTCGGCAGCCTGCGCCCACCTTGCGCGGCGCGGTCTATGCGTACTCGGGCTGGAGCGATTCGACATCCCCCACGCGATGGGCTCATCGCACGGGGTGAATCGCATCATCCGGCTCGCCTATTACGAGCATCCGAGCTACGTCCCCTTGCTGCGCCGGGCCTACGAGCTCTGGCTCCAGCTCGAAGCAGGCTTCGGTGAGCGACTACTCCGTATCACCGGGTCGATCGACGCCAGCGACGAAGATGACCCCGTCTTCCAGGGATCGCTCCAGTCGTGCCGCGAGCATGACCTCGCCCACGAAGTCCTCACCGCCACGGCGCTCGCCGAGCGTTATCCGGGATACCGCCTCCCGGCAGGATTTCGCGCTGTCTTTCAGCCAGAGGGAGGCTTTCTGGTCTCGGAGCGGTGCATCGTCGCCCACGTCGCCGCCGCGCAGGCAGCCGGCGCCGAGATTCGAGCGCGGCAGCGAGTGCTGGGATGGGAAGCGGACGGCGACGGCGTCCGCGTTGAGACCGAGGTAGGGAGTTACCGCGCCAGCCGGCTGGTCATTACCGCTGGCGCCTGGTGCGGCGCGCTCCTCCCCGAGCTGGCGTCGCTGGCACAGGCGGAGCGCCAGGTTCTGGCCTGGCTGCAGCCGACCGAGCCGGCGCATTTCACGCCGGAGCGCTTCCCCGTTTTCAATCTCGCGGTCGAGGAAGGACGGTTCTACGGCTTCCCGATCTTCAGTGCGCCGGGCTTCAAAGTCGGCCGCTACCATCACCGGGGCGAGCTCGTCGACCCCGAGACGATGGACCGGGAGCCGAACGCCGAGGACGAAGCCATGCTCCGCTCCTTCGCCGAACGCTATTTCCCGGCTGGCGCCGGACCGACGATGGCGCTGCGAACCTGCCTTTTCACCAACACCCCGGACGAGCACTTCATCCTCGACACCCACCCGCGCCACCGTCAGGTAGTGGTCGCCTCTCCCTGCTCCGGTCACGGCTTCAAGTTCTGCTCGGTGATCGGCGAGATCCTGGCCGACCTCGCCGAGCGTGGCCGAACCGACCACGACATCTCCCTCTTCGGTCTCGATCGGTTCAACGGCGTCAGCCTGTCAGGGCCGTCGCCGCCCGTGCAGGGGCTCAACTGAGTATGGGTGGCTCGACATGCGTCCGGTCCGCTCTGACTGAGCGATCGCCAGCGACCATCGATGATCCACCCTATCGCTTCAGTCGCCGTCTCGTCACAACCGGCTGGTGACGTGGCGATATCAGGAAAGGTTCCCAATGACTCAGGATCGACAGACGTTCCACATCGCGGTCATTCCCGGCGACGGTATCGGCGCCGAGGTGGTGCCGGAAGGGCTGCGCGTGCTGGACCACCTGGCGGCGACCAGCGACGGCGCCCTGGCCTTTTTCTATGAAAGCTTCCCCTGGGGCTGCGACTACTATCTGCGGACCGGTCGAATGATGGACGAGGATGGTCTGGAGCGGCTGGCTGGATTCGATGCGATCTACTTTGGCGCCGTTGGCTGGCCCGGCGTGCCGGACCACGTCAGCCTCTGGGGGCTGCGACTGGCGATCTGTCAGGGGTTCGATCAGTACGCGTGCGTCCGCCCAGTCCGCCTCCTGCCCGGCATTGAGAGCCCGCTCCGCCACGCTACTGCCGAGACGATGGACTGGATTGTCGTCCGTGAGAACGTCGAGGGGGAATACGCTGGGATCGGTGGTCGCAACCTCGCCGCACGCGGCACTGGCCGGGAGATCGCCACTCAAACCGCTCTCTTCACCGAGGAGGGCTGCGAGCGGATCATCCGCTACGCCTTCGAGCTTGCTCGCGACCGTCAACGACGCAAGGTGACCAGCGTGACCAAGAGCAACGCCCAGCAGTACGCGATGACCCTCTGGGACGATGTCTTCGAGCGAGTCGCCGCCGCCTATCCCGACGTCGAGACCGAGTCGTGGCTGGTCGATGCGATGGCCGCCCGCTTCGTCCTGCGGCCGGAAACGCTTGAGGTGGTGGTCGGCTCGAACCTTTTTGGCGACATCCTCTCCGACCTCGGCAGCGCCCTCGCCGGCAGTATGGGGGTGGCCGCCAGCGCCAATATCGATCCTGAGCGCCGTCACCCCAGCATGTTCGAGCCGGTCCATGGCAGCGCGCCCGACATCGCCGGTCAGGGAATCGCCAACCCGATCGCCGCCGTCTGGAGCGCCGCCCTGATGCTGGACCACCTCGGCTTGCCCGCTCAGGCCGCGCAGATCATGCGCGCCATCGAAGCGACCACGGCCGCCGGCACCGTCACCCCCGATCTCGGCGGCGGGGCGACGACCCGCGAGGCCGGCGACGCCATCCTCGCCGCGCTGGAAGACCCGGCTGTGTCCTAGATCTCGTGCGAGGCAAGCCCTTCGATCACTGTCAGCAACGACGAGTGGTCGAGATCGCCGTGGCCGTCCGCGGCGAGCGCCTCGAAGAGCTGCGTGACGACGCCGGTGACGACCAGCGGCACCCCGCGCTCCCTGGCGGTCGCGAGGGCGATCCCGAGGTCCTTCCGGTGCAGGTTGACCCGAAAGCCAGGAGTGAACTCGTGGCGAAGCATCGTCGGACCGCGCAGCTCCAGGACCTTGCTCCCTGCCAGGCCGCCGCTCAGCACCTCGACGATCTTCGCGGGGTCGACTCCTGCCTTTGAGCCGAGCACCAGCGCCTCGCTGACCGCCGCATAGGCGATCGCGACCACGATCTGGTTGCACGCCTTGACCGTTTGCCCGGCACCAGGCTCCCCAACATGGACGATGGTTTTACCCATTGCCTCAAAGAGGGGTCGGGCGCGCGCGAAATCGTCCGCCGCCCCGCCGACCATGATGCTCAGCGTGCCGGCGATCGCCCCCTTATCGCCGCCACTGACCGGCGCATCGAGCGCGGATGCCCCGCGCTCGGCAAGCGCCGCCGCCACCTCAACCGCCGTGGCAGGCGCGATCGTGCTCATATCGACCAGCAGCGACCCCGACTCCATCGCCCCGAGCAGACCCTGGTCCCCGAAGACCACATCCCGCACATCAGGTGAGTCCGGCAGCATGGTGATCACGATCTTCGCCTGTTCGGCCACTTCGCGGGGGGATCCGGCCGCACGGACGGCATCCGACTCGCCGGTCAGCTCATCGACCGCTCCCCGGCTCCGGTTGTGAACGACGAGCGGATAGCCCGCCTCGACGAGGTGGCAGGCCATCGGTTTGCCCATGATGCCCAACCCGATGAACCCAACTGGATCCGTCACCACGAACTCCCTTCGTCGTTATGACACGTTATGACCGCGGTGCGCCGCTTGTGCCACGCCCTGAGGATGAACCATTCACACGGAATCCGGACGAGCTGTTGAAGAAACCCCACTCCCGGAGCCACGACAGCGAGCTCTCGGTTCCACCGTCGGGGAGATACTCCAGGCTGATCCAACCATCGTAGCCCGAGCGGTCGATCGCCGCGAAGATGTAGGGGTAGTTGATCTCACCGGTGCCCGGCTGATGCCGCTCCGGGCTGTCCGCGATCTGGATATGACCGATCCGGGCGGCATGGCGCGCGATGGTGGCCGCCAGATTGCCCTCGCCGCGCTGCGCGTGATAGACGTCGTACTGCAACGCCAGGTTCGCATGCCCGACCCGATCGATGAGGTCGAGCGCAGCCTCCGTCGTCGGCAGCAGAAAGCCGGGGGCGTCGTACCGGTTCAGCGGCTCGACGACGAGCCGGACTCCGGCCCGCTCCAGTTCCGACGCGGCGAAGGTGAGATTCTCGACGACCGCCGTCCACTGGTCCTCAATCGCCGGGCCAGTCAGCTGCCGGCCGACCAGGCAGTTGATCCGCCGCCCGCCGGTCGCCTCGGCAATGGTCAGTGCCCTCGCCACGCCAGCGCGAAACTCACCGATGCGCGCCGGATCGTTGGCGATACCGCGTTCACCAGCCGAGAAGTCGCCCGCGGGAAGGTTGAAGAGCACCAACTCCTGGCCGTTGCGCTTCAGAGCCGCCGCCATCGCTGGCACATCCTCCCCATAGGGGAAGAGCACCTCGACTCCCCGAAAGCCCGCCGCCTCCGCACGGTCGCAGCGCTCGGCAAATGGGTGCTCGGTGAAAAGCATCGACAGGTTAGCGGCAAAGCGGGGCACGGGACCTCTCCTCCACGTCGAACAACTACGAGCCGAGGGGACGGACGTGGAGCATGTTGGTCCTCCCGGACACCCGCGTCATCGGCAACGACCCCGCGATCAGAGCGTAGGCGCCGTCGGTGGCGAGTCCCGCATCGACGATCTGCCGGCCCGCGATCCGGAAGAGGTAATCGGGGTCATCCTCCAGCGGCACCACGATCGCCCTGACCCCCCAGACCAGATTCAACCGCCTCGCCACGACCTCGTCGGTCGCGACCCCGACAATCGGCGGCATCGGCCGGTACTTGGCGACGCGGTGCACCGCCGCGCCGGTCAGCGTAAAGACGACCAGATGCTCGACCGGCGCGGCGTCAGCCAGCGCCTGCGCGGCACGGGCGATCGCGTCGGCGTACGCCAGCGTAGGATCGGACGACCCTGGAAGGGGTTGCTCCGCGGCACGGGTACGAATCGGCCCGTCCCGCTCCGCCTCGCGAATGATGCGGCCCATCGTCTGCACCGCCTCGATCGGGTAACGACCGACCGCGGTCTCCGCCGAGAGCATCACCGCGTCGGTCCCATCCCAGACCGCGTTCGCCACGTCGCTGGTCTCGGCACGGGTCGCCACCGGCTGGGTGATCATCGATTCCAGCATCTGCGTCGCCGTGATAACCGGGACGCCCAACCCGTTGGCGACATTGATGATCTCTTTTTGCGCGCGGGGCACCCGCTCAGGCGCCATCTGAACGCCCAGGTCGCCCCGCGCCACCATCAGGCCGTCAGCCTCGTGGGCGATCGCGCGGACATCCGACAACGCTTCGGGGCGCTCGATCTTCGCCACCAACGCGGGCGCCGATCCTCCCCCACCGCTCGTGGCCACCTCCCGCGCGAGCCGGAGGTCGTCGGCATCATTGACGAAGCTCAATCCGAGAAAATCGACACCATGCTTGACCGCGAAGCCAATGTCCTCCCGGTCGACCTCGGTCAAAGCGCCGCCGCGGATCGGCGCACCGGGCAGGGTCACCCCCTGGCGCGCCAGCAGCAGCCCCCCTCGCCCGACCTGGCAGGTCGCCACGTTTCCTTCGATCTTCTCGACGAGCAGCTCGATCAGCCCGTCGGAGATCAACAAGCGCGACCCCGGCTCAATCACCTCGAAGAGGGCTGGATAGTCGATCCCGACCCGGGTGGGAGTCGTCGGCACCGGCTCACTCACGATCTCAATCGTGGTGCCCCGGGCGACCGGCACCGGCTCATCCCCGCTCAGCGGCCCGGTGCGGATCTTGAGACCGCGCAGATCGAACAACACCGGCACCATCCGTTCGAGCTCACCGGCCGCCGCGCGCACGTCCTCGATCAACCGGGCCCGTTCATCACCGGATCCATGCGCGGCATTGATGCGCACCACGTCGACACCAGCCAGGAGCAGCTCGCGCAGGCGATCCCGTCCGGCGACCGCCGGTCCAAGGGTTGCCACGATCTTGACCCGTCGCTCGTCGTAGCGGCCCACGGCTGCTCCCTCTCATCTCGACTACCGGTCAACTGCGAACCTCCGGTCACCCCACAACAGGCGGCTCCATTCTACGCGGATCGTCGCGTACCGCCCGGTGACACCAATGTGAGCGCCCGTCACGCTCTGACCGGCGCCCAACCGCCTCTGCCTAAACGTCCCATCGCTAATGGTCGCGCGCACGAGGACGCCATGCGATAGGATCGAGGAAAGCTCAACCTTTCGGGTGACTCATCGCCCGCGGCTCCGTGCAACCACTGCCGACCGAATCCACAAAGGAATGACCATGCGCGTGCATACCATCGAACCGGCCCGAGACACGCTCCACGGTCTCTTCTCCCGCGGGCTTCCACCGGCGATCACGATCGATTCTGGAGATACGGTCGTGCTCCGGACGTTGGACGCGGGCTGGGGCATCGGACCTCCACCCGCACCAGGAGCAGACCCACCGCGGTTCGAAGGAGCCCGACCGGAATGGAAAGGCGACGGTCACGCGCTCTGTGGACCGATCGCGGTCCGGGGTGCGGAACCTGGCATGACGTTAGAGGTTCGGATCAACGACCTTCGGCCCGGAAGTTGGGGGTGGACGGGCGGCGGCGGTCCGTTCTCGGCACTCAACACGCGCCTCGGCGTCGATGACCGCGAGGAACCGCTTCACTGGGAGCTCGATGCCACCCGCATGACTGGCCGGGACCAGCACGGTCACACCGTTCTCCTTCGACCTTTCCTGGGGGTCATCGGCATGCCACCGGCCGAGCCGGGCAAGCACCCGACGTCTCCACCGAGAGCAACCGGCGGGAACCTCGACTGCAAAGAGCTAGTTGTTGGCAGCTCGCTCTTCCTGCCGGTCGCGGTGCCAGGGGGGCTCCTGTCAGCCGGCGATGGGCACGCCGCGCAGGGCGACGGCGAGGTCGGCGGCACCGCTATTGAGTGTCCCATGGAACGTGTTGAGCTCACCGTCGTCGTGCACGACGACGCGCGCCTCACGACACCCCATGCGCGGACCCCAGCCGGGTGGGTCACCTTCGGCTTGAACGAAGATCTCAACGAGGCGATGGTCGCCGCGCTCGACCAGATGCTCATCCTGATGGGACAGCTGCTCGCGGTGACCCGGCATCAGGCCCTCGCTCTCGCCAGCGTTGCCGTCGATCTCCGCGTCACCCAGGTCGCGAACGGCGTCTGGGGCATTCACGCCCTGCTCCCCCATGGCGCAATCCGGTAGAAGAGCAACCCCATGGCCGGACAGCGGGGACAGCGACAGTTAATCCGGGAGGTCGAGCTGGACCTGCGCCCATGGCGCCGAGCCCGTGATGCCCCGGTCTCAGGCGGGTGCCGGAGTGGCAGCGTTCGCGCCACCGCATGCCGTCCGCACCACCACCAGCTTATCGACCGCCGACTCGGCGCCCCAGACCTCACCCGGGCGCCCGTTCAACTGCCGTACCGCTGCCCCCGGATCGGGGAGCGGCACCACCGTGAAGGTGTCGGTGCCGGGATCGAAACGCACGAGGGCATTGGCGCCGAAGTCGCTGAGCCAGACATCATCGACGTCATCGACGAAGACGGCGTAGGCGGCCGGGTCGGGCCCGGGAAGCCGCCACTCCCGCCACGACTGCGTCGCAGGGTCATAGCGGCCGACCTGTCCGGCGTTCCACTCACTGATCCAGAGCGCGCCGTTCGAGTCGCTCCAGACGCGCCGCGGTCCCGCCCCGCGGGTCGGAGTATCGATCTCCCGCGCCGTGATCGCGCCAGTAATCGCTTCCACCGCGATCTGTCCCAGGAAATCACCCGCCAGCGACGCGAACCAGACCGTGCCGTCCGGAGTGGACGTGATGCCATAAGGGCCGCGGCCGCGAGGCGCCACCGCTACCGTGACCATACCGGTGGCGGGATCGACCGAGCCGATCACTCCATTTTGTCCGGTGAACCAGAGGATTCCATCGGGGGCAAAGGTGGCGGTGTTCAGGTTAGCTCCCGCCGCCTCAGGCGGCAGCGGGAAGGCCTGGACCTCCTTCGTCTCGGCGTCGACACGGACGATCGCATTGGGCCCGGTGTCGGTCGCCCAGGCCGCGTCGTCCGGTCCGACGACGACGCCGTGCGGCGATGACCCCTCGCCCAGCGGAATGCGCTGGACTTCACCCGTTACCGGATCGAGCAGACCGAGCACCCCGGCACGTTGCCCGGTGTACCAGATGCCCTTGCCATTCGCCGACGGCGCCACGTCATGCGGCCCATCGCCCGCCGGCACCGGAAAGCTCTGGACCGTCAGGCAATCCTCGGGTGACGTCGCGTCCGGCGTCGCCTGCTGACCTGCCACAGCGCGTGCTGGACAGATAAAGAGAAGAAGCATCAGTAGAAGTAGGGATCGCCGCATTGTCGGGACTCCTTGGCTCCGGCCGCGACCTCGCCTGCACGCAGCTCCAGCCAGTGCTCGGTGACGACAATTCAGCTGGACGAAATGGGCATACCGAACCTTCTGGCGTGCGCATATTGATGGTACAGCTAACGTCTCCCGCGGGGCGACACGAAGGGTGCCGATACTTCAGGTTTGGGCTGCTCGGAACGTTCGAGTTTCGCGGGCGCAAGGACCGCCTACCATAGAGCCTGTAAGCTATCAACCAACGGTCCCGGCCGTCGTGACGCGCGTCCGACTGGGTAACGAACTATGGTGATGGCGAACAGGAGTTCCCAATGATTGATTCGAGCGCCGCTGACACCATCCCCTCGACGCTCCGCACGGCGCCAACACTCGGCCTCTTTGAGATGGTGCTTGAGGTGGCCGACCTCGGTGCGTCAGAGCGCTTCTATCACGGTTTGCTGGGGTTGCCGATCGCCGACCGTTGGTCCGACGATCGCCCTGCCCTCTGGCTAGCGCTGGGTCGAGAAGCGTTTCTGGGACTCTGGCCCCGCGAGAGTGGCGGTGAGCGTGCCATCCATCATGGCCGGGGCGGCGCGCACGTCCACTTTGCGATCCGCGTCCCGCGCGGCACCCTCGATACCATGCAGGCGCAGCTCGAAGCGGCCGGCGTCGTGGTTGAAGACGGCTGGACGTTCGGTCCGGGGGACCGGGCCATCTACCTTGACGATCCGGATGGCAACGTCGTCGAGTTGACCGAGCGCGTCACCCTTTGGGACGGCTCGCCGGCCACTGAATAGCGGCCCGACCAGCATGACGGTGGAACAAGGTTGCCGGACAGGGTCCCGACCACCTGCCAGCGTGAGCCGGCAGCACCCGGTCAGCGTGAGAGCCGGGCGATGACCCGATGCCTATCGAGGTCGTCCGCGCCGCCGGTCTGGCTGCGACGGATGCATGGCACCGCGATGTGGCCAGGGACCGGGGCATACGTCGTGGGAATGGCGACGGACACCACGGACGCAGCAAGCAGCGCCCCTGCCGGGGAGGTGGCGGCGCACGAGCGCGTTGAGCCACCGGTCCGGGCCGGTGCCATGACCGCGTGACCGGACCAGTTCGGTGCCAGGACCCCGCGATCTGACCGGCTCGATGCGCCCCATGATGCGACGCCTGTGCACCTGGTCGCCACGACACTTGGGAGGCGCAGCGTGCCGCCTGGCGCGGTCCGCCAACGTCCAGGAGCGGAAACTCATCTCCGCGGTCCTCCACCTCCGAGGTAGGGGCGCTGCTTACTGCGCCCGGGTCACCAACCGCGTCGCGACGATTCCCACACCGTGCCTCTAGTTCCCGACCCCATCGCACCGCGCAAATCCGCCATGTGCCCCGGTCCTCGGCCGCCCAGTGGTGGTGGGCACGCTGTGCGCCTCCATCCGCGACCGTGTCGTCACCACGCCCGCACCGTCTACCCTGGTCTCCACTCGCCCCGTGGCGGTTGACCGTCCACGCGGACCGTACCGGCAGTGACCGAATTGCGGTGTCTTCGGCCTAGTCGCTCGTCGTGACACCGCGCGCCGGCATGCAGACCGCGCCACCCCGCGGGCTCACGATACCGAAACAGGTATTAGAAAATGACGCCGCTGCTGAGCACGACGTTCGCGTAGGGCGTGCACTCGCCGGTCCGCACGACTGCCCGGGCCCGAGCACTCATCACCTTGAGCTCAACGTGACTCACCCGCGTCATGGCCGCCTCGGGAAAGCAGCGTTGGAACGCCTCCGGCAGGTCGTAGCCCTGGGCCTGAAGCTCATCGGCAATCGTCATCTCCTCGACCTGGAGCTCGATCGCGATCGCACGGAGCACATCGAGCACTCTGGGCAGCCCGCAGACAACCGCGAGGTCGATGCAGGGCACCTCCACCGGCACCGGCAGCCCGGCATCGGCCACCACCAGCAGATCGGTATGACCCATCGCGCCAATCACCGCCGACAGATCCCGATTGAGCAGACCGGTCTTTTTCATCGGGCGCTTCCCCTCGCCATCGTTCCGCGTCTCCTACTCATACCGCAGCGCCTCGGCCGGCGCCAGCCGCGACGCCTGACTCGCCGGCAGCCAGGTCATCAGCAGCGCCGCCACGAGCGTGATGACCAGGATCGCCACGACGATCGTCCACGGGATGACAAATTCCGTGCTGCCAGCCGCGAAGTCGTCGTCGGCAAAGAGATTACGCGCCAGGATCAACCCGAGAACCGTCCCGGAGACAACCCCGAGCCCGACGACGAAGAGCGATTCGATCAGGAACGAGAGCGAGACCATGCCTTTTTGATAGCCGAGCGCCCGCAGCATGCCGATCTGCTGGCGACGCTCGACCACGTTCCGGAAGGCAATCACGCCGACCGCCGCGATCCCGACCAGCAATCCCAGACCCATGAAACCCTGGATGATATAGAGGAACGCCGTGTTCTGGCGCTGGAACTCTTTCAGCTCGTCCCGGATCGAGGTTGCCTGAACCCCATTGTTCAGGAGCGCCTTCTCAATCGCTTTCGCGGTGGCATCCGCTCGCTCCGGGTCGGAGAGGCGAACGTAATACGATGTGACGTCCGGGGTCGGATAGATGGCGCCGGTTGCCCGCTGCGACGCAAAGAGTCCAAACAGACTGCCAATCTTGCTGTCGATGATCCCGATGATCGTCATCGGGACCGGTGCGCCGCCGCCCGGTCGCTGAATCTCGATCTGCACCGGATCAAAGGTCGTATCACTCGATGTCAGACCGGTGATCGTGAAGAAATCGGGATCGCCGCCAAACGGGCCGCCAGCGGGGATCGCTCCCTGATCGATCACCGCGACATCAGCCCTCGTCCGAAGGGCGTCGAGCACGGCGGCATCGTCGGCGAAGCCGTTCGCCCGCTGCTGAAAGAAGAGCCGGCTCTCGTCGAGGAAGGGGCCGTCCATGCCTTGCACCGAATAGGTCTTCCACGGCTCGGTGCCCGCCAGACGTAACGCCGCTTGAAAGCTGCCGGTCGTCACCACGCCGGTCGCCTCGAATCCAGAGGTGTCAACGCCCGCATCGCGAAGGCGGGTGTCGAAGGCGGCGGCATCGCCGATCGGGTTGGCGCTCAGTGCGCTCGCCCGCACATCCCAGCCGGCATTCGCATCGTCGCCCAGGAAGAGGTTGACGAAGTTCTGGTTGATGGTGGCGAACATGACGAGCGAGAAGACGATCAAGCTAAACATCGCCACCGTCATCCCGGTCCGTCCCCGCCTGGCGCCGGGATAGGCGATCGCGGTCCGGATCGCCGGGAGCCGGGAGCGGAAGACCCCGCCGAGTCGGCCGAGCGCACCGAGCAACAGATCGAGATTGTTAACGACCAGGATGGTCGCCCCGGCCACCATGAAGATGCCGGAAAGGAAGAACATCTCGAAGCCGCCCCCGAGGTCGCCAAAGAGCCGCTCGCTGACGTCACCCGGCAACAGCCAGAGGATGATGAGATAGATCCCGACCAGGCTGAAGATCGGTCGCGGCGGCACGCCAAAGAAGCGCAGCAGCAACGCTATGCCGAACGGGACGAGGCTCATGCCGCCGTAGAAGCTGAATGCGTTCGTGGCGCGCTGACCGAGCATGGTGAGGAGCGTGCCGCCGGCCACCAGCAGTGTCGCCCAGACCAGCGTCGTCTTCTTGCGCTTTGGCGAGCTGACATCGGGAATGTCTCGGACCGCTGCGACGATATTGAGACGGCTGATCTTCCAGGAGGAGCCGACCACGGCGAGAAAGGTAATCACGACACCGAGGCAATAGGCGACGATCAAGCTACGAGCGGTCACATGGGCTTCAATCGGGAAGAAATCGCCGAAGAGTGCTCGAAACGCCAGCGCGATACCGACCGTCGCCAGCACTCCGAGCGCCGACCCGACCAATCCGGCCAGCAGGGCGTAGCCGGAACCTTCGGCGACGAACTGTTGAACGAGCTGAAAGCGATGTGCGCCCACCGCCCGCTCCATGCCCATCTCGGGTCGCCGCTCCGCGGCCAGCATGGTGAAGATGAGCACGATCAGCAGAATTCCGACGGCGATCGAGAAGAGCCCGAGGACGAGAAACAAACTCGTAAAGATCGTGGCAAATTGCGTGGCGTCGTCGAGCGACGAGCGTTTGATCGGGTCCACCCCAAGGGACTGACCGGCGAGAGCCGGTCGCAACCGTTTCATCACCTGACTGGTCAGCCCCACTCCATCGCGGACGCCACCGCGGTTTGACACGCCCACCAGCGTGATCTTGCCCGGCTGACGGGTCGCCGCCTGCAGCCGCGCCAGCGGCACGACCATCCCCGGGGTGGTCGTATCGAACCGGCCACTCAGTGGGGAGTCCTCCGCGATCGCCGCCACCGTCAAGGTCACGGGAACGTTCTGGTAGAAGACCGTCACCTCGTCGCCGGCCTCGGCGTCGAGCTCCTTGGCGAGCTTCTCGCTCAGCACGACATCGCGGTCCCCCGTTCCGGCGAGGTCAATCGGCTTTCCGCCATCCGCGCTCCGCAGCCCACCGAAGTCCGGCAAGTGCACGGGGTCGATGCCGATCAAAAACGTTTGGGGCGATGCCTGCCCGGTACGCTGGAGCACCGCCGGAACCGTCTCGATCAGGACCGGCATCAGCCCGTCGACGATGGTGTCGCCTTCAAGGGTCCGTTCGATCTCGCCTGCGATTCCCTGATCGATCTTGGCCGTCAGGGCGCCGTTGACGTTCGCGTCGAAGTCAGTCGAGCGCACCACGAGCTCATCGACCTGTCCGAGCGAGTCGTAGGTCGCCAGGGTCGCCGAATAGTCGATGGTGTCGCCGGTCCCCAGGGCCGCCGAGATAATCAGCGTGCTCAGCATCAAGCCGATCACGATCAACGTCGTTTGGGCCTTGCGCCGGGGGATATTGCGCACGCCGAGCTTGAAGATGACCGGCCTCCGCCAGGCCACCCAGGCGACCAGCATCACGCACACGGCAAGCAGCCCGAGCAGCACGACCATGATGCTGTTCATCGACGCGCCGAAGATCTCATTCACGCGCCGGTCCCTCCTCCGTCATCGCACCGGCTTCTGGATGACCGACCACGAGTCGCCCGCATCGCTCCGACCGGCCGCGCGCCCCACCTCGATCTCCGGGGGCCGCTCGTCGCTACCAGTATCGTTCACGTCCCCGGGATCAAAGACGGGGACAGAGCTTTCGCCCCGTCCCCATCCCTTGCGATCGCCGGTTCGGATCGTGTATCGCCCTATTCGTAACGGAGCGCCTCCGCCGGCGCGATGTTGGCCGCCTGCCGAGAGGGAACCCAGGCCATCAGCAGGGCGACAACCACCGTCGCGATCAGAATCACGCTGATGATCGGCCATGGGATCGTGAACGCGGCGGTCGACGAGCCAACGTCGTCGCTGGTGAAGAGATTGCCCGCCAGGAGGACGCCGAGCAGCGTTCCCGCGATCGCGCCGATCCCGACGACGAACCCGGTCTCGATCAAGAAGGAGAGCGAGACCATGGCTTTCTGATACCCAAGCGCTCGAAGCACGCCGATCTGCTGCCGCCGTTCGACGACGTTCCGGAAAGCGATCACACCGACTGCGGCGATCCCGACCAGCAGCCCCAACCCCATGAATCCCTGGATCAGGTAGAGGAAGCCGGTCGACTGCCGCTGATCTTCCTTGAGCTTCTCCTTGATCGATATGGCCTGGGCGCCGTTGCTCAGCAACGCCGCCTCAATGCTCTGCGCGACCGCTTTCGATGTACCGGGATCGTTGAGTGCCACGTAGTAGCTGGTTTCGGCAACGGTCGGGTAGAGCGGGTCGATCGTCTGACGTGACGCATACAGCCCGATCAGACTGCTGATCTTCGAATCGATCACGCCGATGATCTTCAACGTCGCCGGCGTGCCGGCAGGGGTGCTGACCTCGACGTCGATCGGAGCGAAGCTCTTATCGGTCGTTTTGAGACCGGTGATCGTGAACTGATCGGGGTCACCGAACCCGTTCCCGGGAATCGCCGCGGCATCGACCACCGCAACATCGGGGTCCGTCTCCAGGGCATGGATCACCGCGGCATCGTCGGCGTACCCCTCGGCCCGTTGCTGAAACGCGAGGGTGCTGCTCGTCAGGAACGATGCGTCCATCCCATGGATCGGGTATGCCTTGAACTTCTCACCCGGCTGCCGGAGCTGGGAGGCCGCGTCTGGCGTGGTGGCAACGCCGGTGGCCTTGAACCCAGCGGTGTCGACCCCCTTCGCCTGCAACGCGCCCGTGAAATCGGACACCGGGTTGGCGTTGCCGACATCGACGCGCACGTCCCAGCCGGCATTGGCCTCATCACCTAGGAAGAGATTCGTAAAGTTCCGGTTCATCGTCGCCATCATGACCAGCGAGAAGATGATCAGGCTGAACATCGCGATGGTCAGACCAGTCCGCCCCTTTGCCGCACCGGGGTAAGCAATCGCGGTCCGCACCGCCGGGAGTCGTGATTGGAAGAGACCGCCCAACCGTGACACCCCGGCGAGCAAGATGTCGAGGTTCTGAACGATCAGGATGGTCGCCCCGACGACCATGAAGATGCCCGACAGGAAGAACATCTCGAAATCGCCGTCCAGCTTCCCAAAGAGCCGGTCGGCCAGGTTGCCTGGCAGCAGCCAGAGCACGAGCAGATAGATGCCGATCAAACTAAAGACTTGCCGGCTCGGCACACCGAAGAATCGAAGCACCATGGCGACACCAAAGGGGAGCAAACTGGTGCCGGTGTAGAAGAGCGCCGCCGAGGCAGATGACTGACCGGAGATCGTCAGGATCGTCCCCACAATCAGGAGCAGTCCGGCCCAGACCAGAGTCGACCGCTTCCTGGTCGGCGATGAAACATCGGGGATGTCGCGCACCGCGGCAACGACGTTCAGGCGGCTGATTCGCCACGATGAGACCGTCACCGCGAGAAACGTAATGACGACGCCGAGCGCATACGCGGCGATGATCGTGCGCGGGGAGATCCGGACCGAGATCGGGAAGTCCCCCCCGATGATAGCCACCAATCCCTTGATCAGCCCGATGGTCGCAAGCACACCAAGCGCCGCACCGACCATACCGGCGGCCAGCGCATAGCCGGCGCCCTCGGCGATGAACTGCTGGACCAACTGCCCCCGCTGGGCGCCGACCGCGCGCTCCATCCCCATCTCCGGTCGTCGCTCGGCCGCGAGCATCGTGAAGATCAAGACGATCAGCAGCACCCCGGCGGCAATCGAGAAGAGTCCGAGTACCAGGAAGAGGCCGCTAAAGACGCTGGAGATCGTTTTCGCCAGCTTAACGGTCCGCTGTTTGATCGAATCGACCCCGTACGGTTGATTCGCCAGCGCTTCCCGCAGCTTCACCGAGACGGGATCGGCCAGATCGACGCCGTCCCGCGTGCCCCCCCTGTTGGACACCGCAATCGCCGTGACCTTGTTGGTGAGCCCCGTCAACCCCTGCAGCTGGGCCAGCGACATCGCCATCCCGGGCGTTTCGAAGTTGACCTTGCCGCTGAGAAAGGTGTCTTTCGCGATTGCGTACACCGTCAGCGGGATCTCCTTGTTGTTGTAGAAGATCGTCAGCCGGTCCCCAACGACCGCGTCGAGATCATCGGCGGCTCCTTCACCGAGCACAATGCCATCGGTAGGCAGTGCGGCGAGGTCGACCGTCTTCCCTTTGACGTCCTGGATCGCGCCGAATGGGCCGATGCGCGATGGATCGACGCCGATGATCGGGACATTCGGCTCGGTCTGCTGCTTCGTCTGGTTCAGCACGGGCACGTTCTGGTTGAGCATCGGCAGAAAACCGTCGACCTGATCGTCACCGGCGAACCGCGTCTCAAGCGTTGGAAGCAGCGCGGCATCAAACGGAGCGGCGGCCGCGTTGTTCGCATTCGCCTCGGGGTTCTGACTGGCGACCACAATCTCATCGATCGGCCCGAGGATGTCGTAGGTCTCCGAGGTCACCGAGTTGTCGACCGTGTCTCCGATCCCGAGCGCGGCGGTAATGATCAGAGTGCTGAGCATCAGGCCGACCACGATCAGGAGGGTCTGCGTACGCCGGCGGGGAATGTTGCGAACGCCGAGCTTGAAAATGACCGGTCGCTTCCAGGCCACCCAGGCGACCGAGAGGAGACACAGCGCCAGCAGACTGACGAGCACGATCGTGATCGTGGTCATCGAGATACCAAATATTTCGTCCATGGGTTGCCCTCGATTCGTTCTGAACAGGGTCAGACCGCCAAGATGACACACGCGCTGGGTGTCCCCGGACGAGGATCTCCTCGGCGCGGGTCATGCAGTCCATCGCGTGTACAGCGTCCAGTGGTTACCGAAGGGCCGCGGCGGCCTCGCCGATAGTGGCGCCGGCCGCTTCGTCGATCCCGACAATCACGCCGTCGCTCATCCGCACGATCCGGTCGCACTGGCCGCCGACGCCAGGATCGTGGGTCACGATCACCAGGGTCAGACCCGACCGTTGATTGAGCTCACGCATCAGCCCGATGATCTCGGCGGCCGTCTGCGAGTCGAGGGCGCCGGTCGGCTCATCGCCCCAGACGATCGCCGGATCGTTCACCAGCGATCGCGCGATCGTTACCCGCTGCCGCTGACCGCCCGAAAGCTGAGCAGGACGGTGGCGCGCCCACTCTCGCAGTCCGACCGTCTCCAGCGCCTTGGTCGCCCGCTCGCGGGCCTCGCCAGGACGAATCCCGGAGACCAGCAGGGGCAGCTCGACATTCTCGATTGCCGAGAGCACCGGGAGCAGGTTATAAACCTGAAAGATGAATCCCATACGCCGCGCCCGGTAGTCGGTCCTCTTTCGGTCCGACATCGTCGCGAGATCCTGTCCTTCCAGCGAGATCGTGCCCTGGTCGATCTCATCCAGACCGGAGAGGCAGTTGAGCAGCGTCGTTTTCCCGCAGCCAGAGGGACCCATCACCGCCACCATCTCACCTCGGGCCACCGCGAAATCGATGGACCGCAGCGCGACGACCTGGTCGGTGCCGGTGTCGTAGGTCTTGGTGACCCCTTGCGCCCGGATGATCGCCTCCAGCTGCGTCCCGTTGGCGGTCTGGTTGACCGGAGCCACGGTCTTCTGTCGTTTGAACACTCGGCGTTCTCCTCCCCCACGTTAAGGCGAATCCAATGATGCTGCGTGCGCTTCCCTGCACGCTACCAGGGTAGTCGCGGGGTGTGACGGCAATTCATGTCTCATATGAAGATGCCGTGAAGATCACGCACACGTCGCGAATCTCGCCCGCGGTACCGACGTTGCTGGCCGCACGGGAACGGGCGTACCGGAATCATTGTCCTCAGGAATCCCCAAACCGTCACAGGCATCTGTCGCCTGGACGCATCAACCTCCATCGTAAGGCACGATCCCGTCGAGTGTGGAGGATGAAGATCGCGAAAATATGACGAAAACGTCACCAAGGAACACCGATCGCTTCTGATCGAGGGAGGTAGAGCGATCGACGGCACCACCGTGTCGGCATTCGTGTTCCACTGCATGGTCGCCAGCGCTGATTCAGCCTTCGTGACATGACCCCGTCGCCCGCGGCCTTGAGCTCCTGTAGCGCCACGGCTTGCCGAGGTCGCGGGCGGCGGCGTATGGTGCGGCCCACGCGGCGCCTGGGCGGGACCGCTCGCCACTGTTGGCCCGGCCAGTGCACACCGGCGAAAGGTTCGTCGTGCCCCAGCGTGAGGTTCCCGCGCCAACGTCACTCCTCCCACGCGGTACCCCCCGGCGCGGGATGCTGTCCTCTCGCCTGGAGGCAGAGGAGCTCCTCGATCGACCGGGGCAGCACGCGGCGGATCTCGCCGCGAACCTGCGGGATATCCGCCGCGTTAATCTGCTTGGTGGTGGCACGCGGACCACGATGCTCCATCTCCCGCGCCTCTTCGAGACTGTCCCGTCCGATCGTCCCGTGACCATCCTTGACCTGGCGACCGGGTCGGCCGATATCCCGGTCGCGGTCGCCCGCTGGGCGGCATGCCACCGCCGACCGGTGGCCATCGTCGCCAGCGACCTATCGGAGGAGATTCTGACGCTGGCGAGCTCCCAGATCGGGCCGCATCCCGATATATCGCTGGTCCGCTATGACGCTCGCGATGTTCCGCTCCCCGATCGGAGCGTCGACCTGGTGCTCTGTGCGCTGGCGCTGCACCATTTCGCTCGCCCGGAGGCGATCGCGGTGCTACGGGAGATGGACCGGCTGGCACGGTACGGTTTTGTCCTCAACGACATCCGCCGCGACCGCCTTGGCCTGGCCGCGGCCTGGATCTCCTCACGGTTGGCCACCCGGAACCGCCTCACCCTCCACGACATGCCGCTCTCAGTACGGCGCGCCTACACGCCATCCGAACTGCAATCCGTGCTAACGGAGGCCGGCATTCCCCAGGCGACGGTCACCAGCCATCCCCTCTTTCGGATGGCCGCGGTCCGTGGACCGGCTGGCGATGGACGTCCATCATGACTGACCGTGGCTCAACGTCACCGAACGGTCCTCAGTCGCTCGATGCGGAGGTGATCGTGGTCGGCGCCGGACCGGCCGGCAGCACGGTCGCCGCCTTACTCACTCGGGCCGGACACGATGTCCTGTTGCTCGACAAGGCAACGTTTCCTCGACACAAGGCCTGCTCCGAGTACATCAATCCGGCGGGCGCTCGCCTTCTTCGCACCCTTGGCCTGGAGGCCGAGGTTCTCGCGCTTGGGGCGCATCAGATGGAGGCGATGCTTGTCCACGCGCCGGGCGGTCAGCGCTTTCTGGCCGACTTCGCCGGTTCGGAGCCAGGGCGCCACGCGCTCGGTCTCTCACGGCACAAGCTGGATCACCTGCTGCTGCAGCACGCTCATGCGGCAGGCGCGACGGTCTGCCAGGGAGCGCACACCCGGGATGTCGTCCTCGACGGGAGACGGGTCGCCGGCGTCGAAGCGACGATTGATGGTTCGCGGCAGACCCTTCGCGCGAAGCTCGTCATCGGAGCCGACGGTCGCCACTCGGTGGTCACCAGGCGGCTCGGCCTCGACGCGCCGGTCCGCTGGCCGCGGCGGACTGGTCTCGTCGCCCACTACCAGGGCGTGAGCGGACTCGACCGGCGCGGGGAGATGCATGTCGCCCGTCACGGCTACGCGGGGCTGGCACCCCTCGAAGCGGGGCTGACCAACGTTGCCCTCGTTACCAACACGTCGGCCGTCGCCGCGCGGACTGGATCTCTGGAGCACTTCTTCGAGAATGGGCTTGCGGCCATCCCGGAGGTCGCGAGCAAGCTCAGCGGCGCCACCCGCGTCGGCGGTATTCGCGGGGTCGGGCCCATGGCCCACCGGGCACGGCGTACCGCGGGCGACGGCTTTCTCCTGGTCGGCGACGCCGCCAGCTTTCTCGACCCCTTTACCGGCGAAGGGATCTACGAGGGGCTACGCGGCGCCATGCTGGCCGCATCCGTGACCAGCTCCGCCCTACATGCCGGCGACCTCTCGGCGGAGGCCCTGGCTCCCTATCGCGCGGCGCGGCGCCGGGTCTTCACCGCCAAGCGCCAGGTCTGCTGGATCGTCCAGGGTTTCATCCACCAGCCGCTGCTGATGAACTATGTGACCGACCGCCTCGATCGCCGGTCAGCCTTGGGCCACACCCTTGCGGGTGTCCTTGGCAACTACCGGCCGGCGGGGGAGGCCCTGTCACCGGTTTTCCTGGCGCGCTTGTTGCGTCCATAGCTACGATCTCCGGACATCGCTGTCGGCTCGCTGATTGCGGAGAATCCCATGCACACCGAGAACGTCGTCGAGATGGCTGGTGACCTCGATCGCATCGTTGACCTGGCCTCCGACATCGAACACTGGCCCGACATCCTGCCGCATTACCGCTGGGTGACGCTCCTCGAAGGGGGCGGCGATCGGAAGGTGGTCGAGATGGCCGCCCGGCGTGATCGGATCCCGGTCAAGTGGCGGGCCGTTCAGGAGATTCACCGCGATGGGCCGACGCCGATCATCACCTATCGCCACATCTGGGGCGTGACCAGGGGGATGGTGGTTGACTGGACGTTCCAACCACGAGCCGACGATGTCGTCGTGCGCATCCGCCACGATTTTCAGCCCCGATGGCCGGTTGTGGGTGGGTTCCTTGCAAACCAGGTGATTGGGCCCCTCTTCGTCGGGGAGATCGCCGGGAAGACCCTCGCCACCATCACCGAGATCGTACAACGGGAACGAAGGGCCGGCGTCACTCGTGATCCAGGGCTGGCGCACGAGGCTAATGGGAATCATCAACCGGGAGGGACACCAATGCCTGATCGAGTCGGGTCGCCGCGGCGTCAGGCAGGCCGCCGATGAACGATCGTCGCCGGCGCGTCGTCATTACCGGCATCGGACCGATGACGCCGATCGGAAATGGGATCGATGGCCTCTGGGACGGGGTGCTCCGCGGCTCATCCGCGGTTAGGCGGATCGAAACGTTCGATCCATCTCCGTTCAGTTGTCAGGTTGCCGCCGAGGTCGAATTCGAGCCACTCGATTTCATGGACCCAAAGAAGGCCCACCGACTCGACCGCTTCTCGCAGTTCGGACTCGCGTGCTCCCTGATGGCGATGTCCGACTCGGGTCTCGCACCCGACGAGGCCCGAGCGGGTGGGATGGGGATCTACACCGGATCGGCGCTTGGCGGGATCGCCTTTGCCGAGGAGCAGCACGCGGTCTTCGTCCACCACGGGCTGCGGGCGATCAGCCCGATGCTCGCGCTGTCGGTCTTCGGCGGCGCGTCATCATGCAATATCGCGATCGAGCTTGGATTGATCGGACCGACCATCGCTAACGCCAACTCCTGCGCCTCGGGCACCATCGCCATCGGCGAAGCGGCGAGACTGATTCGCGACGGTCGCACGGAAGTCATGCTGGCGGGGGGTGTCGAAGCGCCGCTGGCGCCCCTCACCTTCGGGTCATTCGCGCTCATCCGCGTCCTTACGGGCCGCAACGACGATCCGGCAACCGCCAGCCGTCCGTTCGACGCCGACCGGGACGGCTTCGTGATGGCCGAAGGCGGCACCATGCTGGTGCTGGAAGAGCACGACCACGCGCACCGGCGGGGCGCCCACATCTATGGCGAGATTCTCGGCTACGGGACGACCAACGATGCCCATCACATGACAGCCCCTCGGCCCGATGGGCTGCAGGCAGCGCGGGCGATGACGGATGCGCTTGCCGATGCCGACCTGCCGCCTGAGGAGATCGACTACGTCAGCGCGCATGGCTCGTCGACCATCTTGAACGACAGCACCGAGTGCCGTGCCATCCGGATCGCGCTCGGTGATCATGCCGACCAGGTCGCGGTCGCCAGCACGAAGGGGATGCACGCCCACGCTCTCGGCGCGACCGGAGCGATCGAAGTAGCGATCACTCTGCTCGCCATGGAGCGTGGGCACCTGCCAGGGACGACCAACCTCTTCGAGAAAGATCCCGCGTGCAATCTCGACATCGTGCCACCAGGAGGGCGCGATCGGCGCGTGGGGTACGCCTTGAAGAACTCATTCGGGTTCGGTGGCATCAACGCCGCGCTCGTGCTCGGCGCGGCGGCGTAACTCAGGCAACGGTATGGTGGCGCGTGCATGGCGCGCCGCCACCTCATGGTTTCTACTACCATGTCCCCGGCGATCACCGGATCGTGACGAGAAGGAGCACCCGTGGGGCTGATCGGCGACGCCATAACCTACGTCCAGGAGAACCCTGACCGGTTCCGCCACGAGCTCTGGATTCATGTCTGGCTCAGTGCGTCGGCGCTGGCGATCGCCATGGCGATCTTCATTCCCCTCGGCGTGATCGTATCCCGGAGCGGCCGCGCCGGTCCGGGGATCGTCGGCGCCGTGGCGGCCGCTCGCGTCGTGCCCAGCCTCGCGATTCTGTTTCTGCTTCTGCCGACGATGGGAATTGGTAATAAACCGGCACTGGTCGCGCTGACGGTCCTCGCCGGCCCCCCACTCGTCGTCAATACCGACGCCGGACTGCGAAACGTCGACGCCTCAGTCCTGGAAAGCGCGAGGGGTATCGGCATGAACCTTGCGCAGATTTTTACGCGCGTTCAGCTTCCACTGGCTCTGCCGGTGATCATTGCCGGGATTCGCACCGCGGCCGTCGAGATTGTGGCAAGCGCAACACTTGCCGCCCTGATCGGCGCTGGTGGACTCGGTACATTTATCACCAGCGGGCTAGCGCTGATCGACTACCGGCTTCTGCTCGTTGGAGCGGTACCGGTCACATTTCTCGCACTCGTGGTCGAGGTGACGCTGAGCGGGGTCGAACGCTTGGTGACGCCGCCCGCGAGTCGGTAACGTTCGCGAGTCGTGCATGTCAGAAGGTATCGGCCCGCACGGTCGCGATAACGGACAAGGGAGAGAAGAATGGTCACTCGTCGCACACTGGTTAAGGGGATGGCGGTCGCGCCGGTGGTAGGATCGCTGGCAATGGTCCGGCCGGGACTGGCGCTCGGGCAGGACGGCAAGCCGGTCGTGATCGGCTCCAAAGACTTCACCGAGCAGATTATTCTCGGGAATATGTACGATCTGCTGCTGCAAGGCGCCAGCATCCCGACCAAGTTGAGCCTGAACCTGGGCGGAACGCAGGTCGCGCAGGAAGCATTGGTCAACAAGCAGATCGATCTGTACCCGGAGTACACCGGAACCGGTCTCACCGTCGTCCTCGGGATTCCGATCGAGTCGCTCGCCGCGACACCCGCGGCAGGCGGCACACCGGCCGCGGGTGGCACCCCCGCCGCGGGCGGTATCGACGACCAGGTCTATCAGATCGTCTCCGCGGAATATAAGAAGCAGTTCGATCTCGTCTGGCTCGATCAGGTGCCGTTTAATAACACTCAGGCACTGGCCGTGAAGCGCTCGTTCTCCGAAGAGAAGAGTGTGACGACAATCACCCAGCTGGCAGCGATTGCGGGCGACCTTACCATCGTGGCGCCGAGCGACTTTGTTGAGCGCCCTGATGGCCTGAAGGGACTCGAGAGCTTCTATGGGCTGAAGTTCAAAGAGGTCAAGAGCGTCGCCCCAGGTATCCGCTACCAGGCGATCGAGCAGGATCAGGCCGATGTCGTGTTGGCATTCGGCACCGACGGCCAGGTCTCGGGCATGGATCTCGTCCTGCTGGAGGACGATAAAGGTCTCTGGCCGCCGTATCACGTCGCGCCGGTCGTCCGGCAGGAAACGCTCGATGCCTATCCGAAGCTGGCCGACGCGCTGAATGCCGTCGCGCCCCTGCTGACCGACGAGGTCATGTCGAAGCTTAACTTCCGGTCTGACGGCCCCGATAAGGAAGATCCGGCCGATGTGGCCAAGTCCTTCCTCCAGGAGCAGGGCCTGATCAGCGGGTAGTGCCCCCGCTGACGACCACGCTGAGCGGGGAGCGGGAACGACCAGCTCCCCGCCGGTGCGATTCGAGACGGTGCGTTGAGGCGACCGAGGATGGTGCGTGATCGACACTGATGGCGTCTCGGAGAGCGGGGCTGGACGATGGAGCGCCAGCGCCATCGCCTTCGACCATGTATCGAAGCTCTACCCCGGCGCCACTCGAGCTTCCGTGGCCGACGCCACGTTTCTGGTCGAGCCAGGGAGTTTCGTGGTTCTCCTCGGTCCCTCGGGATGCGGGAAAACGACACTGCTCAAGATGGTCAACCGGCTCTACGAGCCGACCAGCGGCCAGATCACGATCGATGGCATGGACATCCGGTCGCTACCCGCCCCCGCGCTCCGTCGTCGGATCGGGTATGTGATCCAGCAAACGGGTCTCTTTCCACACATGCGGATCGGTGACAACGTCGCCGTCGTGCCGCGACTCCTTGGTTGGGATAAGAAGCGGATCAGCACTCGCGTTGACGATCTGCTCGACTTTGTCGGTCTGCCTCCAGCCGAATACCGCCGTCGCTATCCCGCGCAGCTCTCCGGTGGCGAGCAGCAGCGAGTTGGTCTCGCCCGAGCATTGGCCGCCGAGCCGACGACCCTGCTGATGGACGAGCCGTTCGGCGCGCTGGACGCGATCACCCGGACCCGTCTCCAGGACGAGATACGCCGCATCCACGAGCGGTTTGGTCAGACGATCCTCTTCGTGACCCATGACATCGAGGAAGCGGTCCGGCTCGCCGACCGCATCGTCGTGATGCGCGCCGGGGAGATCATTCAATACGACGAGCCGATGCGCATCGTGATGCACCCGGCGAATGATTTCGTGCGCGATCTCGTTGGGGCGCAGGATGTACTACGCCGCCTCAGCTTGCTGCCGGTCGCCGCGGTCGTGCGACCGAGCGCCCCGGGATCGTCCCATGACACCGTGCCCGCCGACCGACCGGCGATCGCTCGCTCCACCAATCTCCGGACCGCGCTTGGGATCTTGCTCGAAAGCGGCGCACCTCAGGTCACCGTGGTCGACGAAGATGCGCGCCCGGTCGGGACACTTGATCTAGCGACGATTCAAGCCTCGAGCGCCCCTGAACCGGAATCCGTGGCCCCGGTCGACGCCCTTCCCGTACCACCGGCCTGACACGTCGATGGACCTGACCTATCTCATCGAGCACTGGCGCCGGGTTGTCGACCTCGGCATCGACCATCTTGAGATCAGCGCGACCGCGATGGCGATCGCAGTCGTCATCGCGATCCCGATCGGGGTGCTGGCCGCTCGGATTCGGCCGCTCACGCTGCCGATCCTCGGCTTTCTCGGCGCACTCTATACCGTCCCGAGTCTCGCCTTTCTCGCTTTTCTCATTCCCAGTCTCGGGCTCGGCCGGAAACCAGCGATTGTGGTTCTCGTCGCCTACGCCCAGATCTTCCTCGTCCGCAATGTCGTCGCCGGCCTGCGCGCGGTCAATCGCGATACGCTGGAGGCCGCGCGCGGCCTCGGGATGACCGGGTGGCAGGTCTTCCGGACGATTCAGTGGCCGCTGGCGCTTCCGGTCGTACTGGCCGGCGTTCGCACCGCATTCGTGACCACGATCAGCCTGACGACGATCACCCAGTGGATCAACGCCGGCGGTCTGGGCCGTCTCCTCTTCGACGGACTTGCTCGGCTGTATAGCTCGGAGATTCTGGCCGGAGCGATCGCCATCACCGCACTCGCCCTCCTGGTCGACGCCGTTCTGCGCGGGGCCGAGCGATTCACCGCGGTCTCCCGCGCCAACCGGGCAGTCCATCGCTAATCGTCTGTCTCCCACTGGAGATCATCCGGCTGAGCGATCCAAGCGGGCGGATGGTGGACACGCCTCGCCAGCACATACCTGACACCTTTTGGCAGTCAGCTGGATCGGTGGACGTGGGCTCCGAGTGCTATGCGCTCACATCGTCCAGAGCGGAGAGGCGCAGGTAGGTGCCAGCAGTGACAAAGGCGCCGCGGCGCGGAGGCCGGCAACCGGAGCACGGGCAACCACCCTTCCTCATCCCACGCCCACAACGTCGAGCACGGCGTCCGCGACCGCCATATACTGCGGGGCCAACGGCGACTCGCGCGGGTCGGCGAACGAGAAGGGAGGAGCGATGCCGCTCTATCTATCGAGGTTCAGCTACACGCCGGAGACGTGGGCCAGGCTGATCAGCAACCCAGAGGACCGCCGAAAGGCTGCTCAGTCGTACATCGAGTCGGTCGGTGGAAAGCTCCACGGCTTCTGGTACGCCTTCGGCACCCACGACGGCTACAACCTCTGGGAAGCCCCCGATAACGTGTCCATGGCTGCGGTTGCGCTGGCGATTGGAGCGTGCAGCATAAGTTCTGACGGTCAGACTGGGTAGCCAGCGGCGCGATAGAAGCCCCGGGCGTCGGCCGGAGTGACGGCCGCCAAGGCCCGCCCGACCGCGTCGATGACCGCCTCGAAGGAGCG
>JAABUN010000857.1_pt1 | contig 74571 bp, 78 predicted proteins | sample 5559311 | NCBI WGS metagenome assembly JAABUN01 (sample SAMN10711877, study PRJNA513370) | rock metagenome | isolation source: Antarctica rocks | place: Antarctica: Victoria Land, Siegfried Peak sud | reverse complement strand
TGCCGGCGTCTTCACGCTGCGCCGCTCGCGTCGCAACACCGGCACGGTCTGACATGAGTGAGCCGCACCGGGAAGGCGACGGCGCAACACCGGGACCCTCCCGGTGCGGCGCTCCCTCGCTCGACACTCCCCCGACCGACTCCGGGCTCGTCCACGGGTCACAGCCCAACGCCCGACCCCAGCGCATCGCTCGCCCACAACTCATCGCCCGACCCACGCCCGCCGACCGACCCACGCCCGCTCACCGACTCGCCTCTCCCCGGCTTCCTCGGACCCGGTCCGCGCAGATCGGGGTCGCGCTGCTCTGCGCCGCTGTACTGCTCGTCGGGACCGCTGTCGCCGTCGGGCGGGAGTCCGCTTCCGCAGGCCCCGGCTCAGGCGCCTTCGAGCAGGGAGCCGACTCGTCCGAGCTGGCGGCAGCGGAGGAGCTCCCTGCGCCGGTCCCCCAGCCCGTGGCCCCCGGGCCCGTGACTCCCGTGCCGGCCGCCCCGGACTCGGCTGCTGCCCCGGCTGCTGCACCAGAGCCGGGAGCCTCTGAGGTGATGGAGGACAAGGCACCCTCACCACCCCGGCGGGTCAGCATCAAGAAGCTCAAGATCGACACGCCGCTGATCAACCTCGGCCTGCTCAAGGACGGTGAGCTGGAGGTCCCAGCGGCCTTCGACATCGCCGGCTGGCACAGCAACGGCGCGGCCCCCGGTGACATCGGTCCGGCCGTCATCGTCGGTCACGTCGACTCCTACGAGGGCCCGGCCATCTTCTACCGGGTCCGGGAACTGGTGAACGGCGACAAGATCACGGTCGACCGAGCCGACAGCTCGCAGGTGGTCTTCGAGGTCTACGGCAAGGAGACCGTCCCCAAGGACAAGTTCCCGACCGACAAGGTCTACGGCGACACCGAGGGCGCCGAGCTCCGCCTGCTCACCTGCGGCGGTCGCTTCAACAAGAAGACCAAGAGCTACACCGACAACGTCCTGGTCTACGCACGCCAAGCGGTCGCACCGGCGCCGGCGTGACCCGCTCGCGCTCGACTCAGCCCAGGTAGATGAAGCCGTAGGCCTCGTCGCGGAACGGGACGCCGGCAGCGGTCAGTGCGTCGTCCCAATCTCCCGTGCAACCCGGATCTGCCCCCTCCATGCCGTGGTCGGCCGTGAGCAGGACGACCGTGTCGTCGGTCAGCCCGCGCGCCTCGAGCAGGTCGAGCCAGACACCGAGCCGGCGGTCTGTGTCGCGCAGGGAGCCCCGCGCCACCGACGACCCTGGGCCGCCGGCGTGGTGGCCCGAGTCGGTCAGGGTGGTGTTCCACCACGTGAACGCCGGCGGCTCCCCCTCGCGCCAGAGGTCCAGCACCTGCTCGAGCGCGCTGGCGTCGACCTGCGTGGCCCAGGAGTAGTCGGTGCTGGCCGTGACGTGCTCCTGGGAGGCGACCGCGTCGTCCACCGCGGCGGGCAGCATCGCGGAGAGCGTGCCGGTCCCGCTGATGCCGGCCTCGCGGATGAGGGCGAAGGTGCTGTAGGTCGCGCCCCGGTCGACCGGCTCGTTGACGCAGGCGCTGCGTGCACCGTCGGGGAGGCGCTCGAACACGGTGCGAACCCCGGGGCGGAGCAGGTCCATCGCCTCGTGCCAGGACGCCGCCGAGTTGGGCACCACCTGGGCACCGGAGACGCGGTCGAAGAAGGCGTTGTTCACGATGCCGTGACGGCCGGGGCCGACGCCGGTCAATGCACACGTGTGGTTGACCAGTGTCACGCTCGGGAACTCGGCGATGGCGCCTCCGCGCAGGGCGCAGCCACGGGCGAGAAGCCGGGCGACGTTGGGCAGCTCACCTGAGGCTGCCAGGGCCAGGACCTCGGCCGACGGCGCACCGTCCCAGAGCAGGCCGACGACGTGCCGTGCGCCTGGCGTCGCGACATCGACGGGTGAGCCGTCCATGTCGTCCCAGTCGCCCCCGACGAGGTGGGCCAGCGTGGCCCCCACGTCGACGGTGCGTGCGACGCCGTCGACGACACCACGGGCGGTGACCCCGGCCCCGGACAGGATCAACGGGGCCCGGGACTGCAGGGCGTTGAGCGAACCGTGCTCCCCGAGATGCCCGTCGCGCTCGGGCCAGTGGTGGGCGCCGGTGTGCACGACGGCGAGGTCAGGCGCCCGCGCATCAGAGAAGAGCGAGTGCAGGCGCGGGCCGGCGAAGGGGTAGGCGGTGTCGGTGTAGGGGTCCTGGTCAGCGATCGGGTCCCGGCCGGCCAGCAGAGTGAGCGTGCCGTCGGCAGACACAGCCACGTGCCCTTCGGAGTCCGCGACGTGCACGAGGCCCTTCTCGGGCCAGCACACGAGATCGACCACGTGAGCCAGAGCCGGGTCGAGCAGCACGTCCAGCGCCCGGTCTCGCAGGCCGGCCGTGGCCAGCCCCTCGCGGACGATCGATCCGGCTGTCAGGTCACGCGAGGGGAGCGGCACGTCGAGCAGGGTAGAGCGCGCGACGGCGTCCCCGCAGCCGGTGGCTGCGAGGACGCCGTCTGGTCAGGCGGTCTTGCGGTCGTGCGGTCGTGCGGTCGTGCGGTCGTGCGGTCGTGCGGTGGCGCGGCCGGTCAGAGCGCCAGCCGGAGCCGGCGAGCCCGGGCGGTCGCCGCCTCGGCCTTGCGGTCGAGGCGGCGCAGGCGGACGAGCCGAGTGGCGTACGCCTGACGTGCGGCGCGTCCCTCTCGCTCTCGTTGCTCCAGTGCGGCGATCTGCAGGTGGGTGCTGCTGTCGTACACGGTGGCTCCTTGGACAGTCGTGGGAGGGGTCAGGCCGCGAGGTCGACCTTGCGGGGACGACCACGGGGACGCTTGCGGGGGACGACGACGCCGGACACGACCAGCTGCCCACCCCAGACCCCCCACGGCTCACGCCGCTCGAGGGCACCGGCGAGGCAGGCCTCACGCAGCGGGCAGGGGACGCAGAGCGCCTTGGCGTCCTCGACGGACTGGGGCGACTCGGCGAACCACAGGTCGGGGTCCTCGGTCCAGCAGGGCAGGATCGGGTCGGAGGTGCAGGTCAGGGTCGGCGTGGAGTCCAGCGTGGAAGCGGTGATCACCGTCGTTCACCTTCTCGGTAGTGCGGCCCCGGGTGGGAGCCTTCTGGAGTGGATCGGGGCCGGTAGGCCGATGAGCGGTCGGACGACGCGTGCCGGAAAAGCAGCGAGGCCGCGGATCCCTGGTTCGGGTTCCGCGGCCTCGAGGCGCTGATCGGTCTGGGTTCAGACCGGTGCACCTCGAGGAGGGGAACCCGGGAGATCGGTGAAGCGGGCGCCGGCGTGGGCGGCGACCAGAGCGGCGGGGGCGACGGCGTGGGCGGAGCCGGCGCAAGGCGCAGCTGTCCCCTGCTTCGCCCAGATCGGTGCGCTGACGCGGCGGATCCGGGTGGCCGGGGTGCTGGACATGCCGGACGGGCCGGTGGCCGCGTTCGCGTCCGTGCTGTCGAACATCTTCACGTGGGCCACCTCCTTCGTCCTGCGGTGCGTCGCGCGCGACGCGTCACGTGCCGGGGAACACCGGCAAGAGCGAAGGTAGAGGTGCACTCGTGGCAGGGCAAGTGAATTAAACGGGCGAGTTCAGACCGGGGACGTGGCACCCACGAGGTCGAGCACCTCGTCGCCGAACTTGTCGAGCTTGGACTGCCCGATGCCCGGGATCGCCACCAACGCAGCGACGTCCTGCGGGCGCTGCTCGGCGATGGCTGTGAGGGTCGCGTCCGTGAAGACGCAGAAGGCCGGCTGGCCAAGTCCTTTCGCTCGTTCAGAGCGCCAGGACCGCAGAGCGTCGAACAGCGCCTCGTCCCGGTCGACCGGGCACCCTGCGCAACGACCGAGCTTGCGGTCGACAGCGGCGGTGAGCGAAGCGCCGCAGACCCGGCACAGGACGGGCCCGGAGCGCTCGCGACGTGCTGAGCGAGCGGATGCACCAGCAGCCGCCCCGCCGGTCGGCTTGGACGACGCGGCGTGCAGCCCGTCGAGGAACCGCGACGGCCGACGGCTGCCGCGTCCGCCTGGGGATCGGGACAGCGCCCAGGACAGGTACAGCGCCGTCCGCGCGCGCGTCACGCCGACGTAGAGGAGCCGCCGCTCCTCCTCGATCGCGGCCGGGGTGTCGGCGTGCACCAGCGGCAGGGTCCCGTCGACGAGGCCGACCAGGAAGACCGCGTCCCACTCGAGGCCCTTGGCCGCGTGCAGCGAACCGAGGGTCACCCCCTCGACCGACGGCGCGTGCTGTGCTGCGGCCCGCTCCTCGAGCTCGGCGACGAGCTCCCTCAGACCGGCCGACGGCTGGGCCACGGCCAGGTCCCCCGCGAGGCGGTGCAGAGCGGCCAGCGACTCCCAGCGGTCACGGGTCGCTCCGGCGCCGGCGGGGGGCTCGACCGTCCAGGCGAGCCCCGACCGCAGGACGTCGGCGACGAGGTCCGGGAGGGCGAGGGGCGCGTCATCATCGGCCGCCCGGCCCGCGCCACGCAGGAGGAGCACCGCCGAGCGGACCTCCTCGCGGTCGAAGAAGCGAGCGCCACCTCGTACGAGGTAGGGGACGCCCGCGTCGCTGAGCGACGCTTCGTAGCCGGCGCTCTGGGCGTTGACCCGGTAGAGCACGGCGATCTCGCTCGCCGGGGTCCCCGCGTCGATCAGCTGCCGGCACCGGGCGGCGACGGCCTTGGCCTCGGCGGGCTCGTCATCGTGCTCGAGGAAGACCGGGTCTGGACCGGGTGGCTGCTGCGCGACGAGCTCGAGCCGGGCGTGCCTGCTGGTCGCCTGGGCGATGACCCCGTTGGCCAGAGCGACCACCTGCGGGGTAGAGCGGTAGTCCCGGACGAGGCGGACCTCGGTGGCGGCCGGGAAGCGGCGTCGGAACTCGAGCAGGTAGTCGGGCGAAGCCCCGGTGAAGGAGTAGATCGTCTGGTGGGCGTCACCGACGACGCAGAGGTCGTCGCGCCCGCCCAGCCAGGCGTCGAGCAGGCGCTGCTGCAACGGGGTGACGTCCTGGTACTCGTCGACGACGAAGGAGCGGTAGCGGGAGCGGAACTCCTCGGCCACCCCGGCGTGCTCCTCGAGCGCGCCTGCGGTGAGGAGCAGCAGGTCGCTGAAGTCCGCGAGCCCCTGCGCCTGCTTGAGCTGTCCGTAGGCGTCGTAGACCTGGGCGACGACCGCCGCGTCGTAAGGGCCGTCCCGCCCGGCGCGCGCGGCGGCCGCCGGGTAGTCCTCCGGACCGATGAGCGTGCTGGCCGCCCACTCGAGCTCGGACAGCAGGTCGCGCAGCTCGCTGGTACCGGGTCGGAGTCGGGCCCGGGTGGCAGCGTTGGCGACGAGTCCGAAGGTGTTGTCGACCAGACGGGGCGGCGGACCGCCGACGACACGTGGCCAGAAGTAGTTCAGCTGGCGCATCGCTGCGGCGTGGAAGGTGCGGGCCTGGACGCCGGCAACGCCGAGAGCGCGCAGCCGGGTGCGCATCTCGCCTGCGGCCCGGGCCGTGAAGGTGACCGCCAGGAGCGCCCCGGGCTGCACCGCCCCCGAGGCCACTGCATAGGCCGCGCGGTGCGTGATGGTGCGGGTCTTGCCGGTGCCGGCGCCGGCCAGGATGCAGACGGGCCCCGACACCGCCTGAGCGGCGGCGCGCTGCTCGGAGTCGAGAGCGGCCAGGATGCCGTCGGGGGAGAGCGCTGTCGTCACGGCACGAGTCTCCCAGGCCCGGCGGCCGGGAAGCGCAAGGCCCGGTCGCCTGTTGATGGGCTGCAGAGCTCCCCCCGCCCGCCGCCCGCCACCCCCAGGCCCACCCGCCCGCCACCCTCCGAGGAGTGACGCATGTCAGAGCCGTTGACCATCTACAGCACCCAGTGGTGCGGCTACTGCCACCGGTTGATGAAGCAGCTCGACCGCGAGGGCGTCGGTTACGCCGTGGTCGACATCGAGCACGATCCAGCGGCCGCCGACTACGTCATGAGCGTGAACGGCGGCAACCAGACGGTGCCGACCGTGGTCTTCGGCGACGGCACGGCGCTCACCAATCCGAGCCTGGCGCAGGTCAAGGAGCGGCTCGCGGTCTGAACCGCCGTCATCGGACCTGGGAGGGTGGAGAATGCACCCCTCGGCTGCCGATGGCAACCGCTAGATCCAGGAAAGGCTTCGTCGTGACCCTCCAGCTGAGCGACCACCCGGCCGTCGACGCCGTGATGTCGACGGCCTCGGCCCTGCTCGGCATGGAGGTCGTCTTCCTCGGCGGGCTCACCGAGGACACCTTCACCTTCGAGCGCGTCCACGCCGTCGCCGAGTGGCCGGGCGTCGCGCGCGGAGTGACGGCGCAGCGGTGCGACACGCTCTGCCACCGACTGCTCGGCGGAGCCCCAGGCCGTACGTCCGACGCGACCCAGGACCCGTCCTACGGCCAGGCGGCCACGCTCGTCGCGCTGGGCATCACGTCCTACGTCGGCGTTCCGATCCGCGATGCCGGCGGGCGCGTCGTCGCGACGCTGTGCGGGATCGACCGCGGGGCCGTGGAGGTAGACGACGCGACGTTCGCGGTGCTCCAGCAGCTGGCCGACGTGATCGCGGCCCACCTCGGACCGCTGCTCGACGAGGGCCTGGTCATCCGGCGCTCCCCCGAGGGCGGCTGGAGCGTCGGCGACGAAGACGCTGACGACCTCACGAGTGCCATGGTCCTGGCCGACCTGCTCGCCGAATCGATCACCCCGAGTACCCGTCCAGCCCGGCCCGCTCCCGCCGTCGACGAGGTCGCCCAGCTGCGACTCTCGGTCTCGCAGCTCGAGCACGCACTCGTCGCACGGGTGGTCGTCGAGCAGGCGATCGGGGTGCTGACCGAGCGCCAGCACTCCTCACCCCGGCAGGCCTTCGAGCGGCTGCGCAAGGTGGCTCGGTCCCGCGGGCGCAAGGTGCACGACCTGGCCCGCGAGGTCGTCGCCTCGGCCACCGACCCCACTGTCCCGCTGCCCCCCGAGCTGGCCGGCCGGAGCTGAGCAGTCCGCTCCCCCGCACCCCGCAGGCGCTCGCCGACGACCTCGTCGCCCTGCTGGTCGCCCGCCCCGAGGACGTCGTCCGGGTGCTGCTTGACGGCGTGGGGACTGCGTCCCTGGCGGACGACCTGGTCGAGGGCCTCCGGCAGGCCGGTCGGACGCCGCTCCGCGTCCGGGCCGAGCACTTCCAGCGCCCGGCCGGGGAGCGTTACGCCTGGGGCCGCGAGGATGTCGAGGCGCTGCGCACCTCCTGGCTCGACGCGGGGGCGCTCGAGCGGGAGGTCCTGCGACGAGCCCCGTCCGGTAGCTACCTGCCCGCGCTGCGGGACCCCGAGACCGACCGCTCGTCGCGCACCGCACCCGAACCGGTCTCCGCCGGAGCGGTGCTGCTGGTCGACGGCGTCTTCCTGCTGGGCAGGGGGTTGAGCGCCGAGCTGGTCGTGCACGTCGCCCTGTCGCCCGCGGCACTCGTACGACGTGGGGTGCCTGCCTGGCAGCTCCCGGCGTTCGAGGAGTACGACGCCACCGAGCGCCCCCGCGCGGTGTGCGATGTGCTGGTGCGGGCGGAGGACCCGTTGCGGCCGGCGGTGCAGTTCCGGGAAGGCTGAGGCCTGCCTGCGGCCCCGTTCCTGCGCTGATCATGGAGTTGTTGCTCGCCGTCTGAGCGTGGAGCCGAGCACGAACTCCATGATCGGCGCACAGCAGGCGGCGCACAGCAGGCGGCGCACAGCAGGCGGCGCACAGCAGGCGGCGCACAGCAGGCGGCGCACAGCAGGCGGCGCACAGCAGGCGGCGCACAGCAGGCGGCGCACAGCAGGCGCTGCGCAGGGGGCGAGGGTCGCGCAGGTGCGGCGCTAGCTCTCCTCCAGCCACCCCGTGATCAGGTGCCAGGCGATGGACACCGACGACGGCGTCTGCACACCACGGCCGGTCCCCCAGGTGCCGGCGGCGCGCAGTTCGTCGCGGTCGAACCATCGGGCCTCCGCAAGCTCGCCGTCGGCAGGGGCGGGGAGCGCGTCGGACTCGCACCGAGCGTGGAAGCCCAGCATCAGGCTGGACGGGAACGGCCAGGGCTGGCTGTCGAGGTAGCGCACGTCCGTGACAGCCACCCCGACTTCTTCGGCGACCTCGCGCACCACAGCCTGCTCGGCGCTCTCACCAGGCTCGACGAACCCTGCGAGCGTCGAGAACCGCCCCTCCGGCCAGGCCGCTTGCCGACCGAGGATGCACCGGTCTGCGCCGTCGTGGACCAGCATGATCACGGCAGGGTCCGTGCGCGGGAAGTGGTCGCTCCCGTCGCTCGGGCAGCGCCGGACCGAGCCGCCGCGGACCGGCTCGGTCGGGGCTCCGCAACGAGAGCAGCACGGGTGGGCGGCGTGCCAGTTCGCCACGCCCACCGCGTGCACCAGCAACCCCGCGTCGTGGTCGTCGAGCAGCGCTCCGACCTCACGCAGGCCGAGCCGTCGGGCGCCCAGGCGCCGCCCCAGGGGGGCAGCCACGGCGAACAGCGGACCCTCGGGATCGCAACCGAGGTAGATGCGGTCGCCGTCAGGGGCGTCCGCGCTGGGCGTCAGGACCAGCCGTGGCCGGTCCTCCTCCAGCACCAGGGCCGAGCCGTCCTCGACGACGAGCACCCGGGCCGTGGCCCAGGCGAGCTCGAGCGCCGCGGGATCGTCACGGGTGGCGGCGTCGCGGTCGACGCTGGCCCGCGACAGGGCCGGACGTGAGCCGGATCGCGCAGGGGCCGGGCTCATCCCCGCTCGAGCTCGACCAGGCGCCCGAGGGGCTCCTCGACCTGCTCGACGTCGCCGACCAGGACGGTGGTGAGCCGGTGTGGAGCGAGGTAGCGGGCGCCGGCCGCGAGGGCGTCGTCGACCGTCACAGCGGCGAGCTGCTTGGGGTAGTCGCGCAGCCACGCGACACCGAGGCCCGAGGCGGCCAGCTGCGAGAGCGTCGACGCCAGTCCCGCCTGCGTCGAGGTCCCGAGAGCAAGAGCGCCGATCGCGTAGCGGCGCGCCTGATCGAGCTCGTCCTGCGAGACCGCCGTCGTCGCGATGCGCCCGAGCTCGTACGTTGTCTCCAACAGGGCCGCGGCAGTCGTCGGCGTCGAGACGTCGGCGGCGACCGTCACCCGGGAGCCTGCCGCCGGGTGCTCGATCTGTGAGTGCGGGCTGTAGGTGTAGCCCTTGTCCTCGCGGATGTTGGCCACCCACCGGGACGAGAAGTAGCCGCCGAACACGAGGTTCGCGAGCGAGAACGCCGCCGAGTCGTCATCGGTGCGCCGGGGCGCCGGACCGGCCATGCGCAGCGTCGTCTGCACGGCCCCCGGCCGGTCCAGCAGCACTGCGGGTCGCCGGACGACGTCCGGGAGCGGCGGGGCGACGAGCGCGCTCGCACTGGCGGTCCACCCGGCGAGGGCACGCTCCACGAGACCGATCGCCCGGGCCGGGGTGAGGTCGCCGACCACGGTCAGGACAGCGCCCTCAGGTGCCACCCGGGAACGGTGCAGATCCCGCAGCTGCGAGGCCTTGACCGCCGCCACCTCTTCGGCGCTCGGCAGCTCACGGCCGTACGGGTGCTCGCCGTAGAGGCGGCTGAGCAGCGCCTCGCGGGCGACGACGGAGGCTTCGCTCCGGTAGATCGCGAGCTCCTGGACGAGCCGGTCCCGCTCGCCGACCACCTCCCGCTTGGGGTAGGTGGCGCCGGTCAGCACCTCGCCCAGCAGCTCGAGCAGACCGGGCAGGCCGGAGACGAGCACCGAGCCGCCGAGCCCGAGCCGGTCTGCGTCGGTGCTGGCGGCCAGCTGACCGCCGAGCGCCTGCACGTCAGCAGCCAGCTGGGCGGCGGTGCGGCGCTCGGTCCCCGAGAGCAGGGTGTCGGACAGGAGCTGGGCCTGCGCGGTGTGACCGCGCCCCTTGCGGCCCGCAGGACCGGCGAAGGGGATGCGCAGGCGCAGCTCGGCCAGCGGCACGCCAGGACGGCGGACGGCCATCACCCGCAGGCCGTTGTCGAGGACGCGCTCACCGACGCTCGGCAGCCTGGCGGTCCGGGGCGTGGCGAGCGGTGGGACCGGGCGGACCAGATCGGCGGTCATGCCGGCGTCCCGGGGCGCAGCTCGAGCAGGGCCCGGGTCTCGGGCGTCAACGTGGCGGCCGCGGCCTGGACCTGCTCGGCCGTGACCTGCCGGAGCAGGTCGGGCAGCTCGTTGACGAGCTCGGCGCGCCCTCGCTGCTGCTCGAACACCGACATCGTCGTCGCCCTCCCGAGCACCGAGTCCACCTCTCGCAGGTAGCGAGCGGTCATGCGGGCGACCGTGCGGTCGAGCTCGGCGGGCAGCAGACCGTCCGCGGCGAGCCGCGCCAGCTCTTCGTCGACCGTGTTGATCACCGTGTCGAGCGACGTCGAGCCGGGGTGGTGGACCTCGAGCAGGAACGGAGTGGGGTCCCGCGCGTCGAGCGGGTCGCCGAGCAGTCCGAGGTAGCCGCCGATGCTCGTGGCCGAGCGGTCCTCGAGCAGCATGCGCTCCTGAAGCCGGGACGCGTCGCCGTCGGTGAGCACCTCGGCCAGCACCACGAAGGGCAGGTAGGTGGTGAGGTCAGCCGGGTCAGGCGTCCGCCACGCCATGGCGACGGCCGGGGTGGGGACGAGCGGGTCGTAGGCCGTTGCTCGCCGTTCGGTGGTCGGCGTCGGCTCCACGAACGACGGTCGGTCCGGGACGGCCCGGGCGGGGATGTCGCCGAAGTGCTGCTCGACCCAGCCGAAGACCTGCGCCGGGTCGATGTCGCCGGCGACGGTGAGCACCGCGTTCCCAGGCGCGTAGTAGCGGGCGAAGAACTCGCGTGCGTCCTCCACCGTCGAGCTCTCGAGGTCGACGAAGTCGCCGTAGCCGTTGTGGCTGTTGGCGAAGTCGTCGAACAGCACGGGCGGGACCATGAGCCACGGGAAACCGCCGTAGGGCCGGTTCAGGACGTTGACCCGGATCTCGTTCTGGACCACGGCGATCTGGTTGTCGAGGTTCTCCTGGGTCACCGCGACGCTGCGCATGCGGTCGGCCTCGAGGAACAGGGCCAGCTCGGTCGCGCTGCTCGGCATGACCTCGTAGTAGTTGGTGTAGTCGACGTGGGTGGAGCCGTTGAGGGTCCCGCCGTTGCCCTGCACGTAGGTGAAGTGCTCGGTCTTGCCGAGGCTGGCCGAGCCCTGGAACATCAGGTGCTCGAACAGGTGCGCGAAGCCCGTGCGGCCCTCGGGCTCGCTCCTCATGCCGACGTCGTAGTAGACGGCGACAGCCACCACCGGGCTGCTCGGGTCCGGGCTCAGCACGACCCGCAGGCCGTTGGCCAGGGTCGCCCGCTCGACGGCGTAGGAGGCGGTGGCGGACCCTGAGCCCTGCGAACGAGCGGGGGTCGAGCGCGCAGGCGTCGATCGGCCGGCGGCAGGGGCAGGACGGGAACGGGTACGGGGAGGCACCCGCCCGACGCTAGTACCGGCTGCCGACATGCGCTTGGACTACACGTCCTCGCGCTTGCGCCGAAGCATCGAGTATGGCCCTCACCTTCTCGCAGCGCCTCTCGCGCACCGGCACGTTCAGCACCTGGCTCGGGCTGGGGCTCAGCCTGTCCGTCGCGACCGGGCTGGACCAGACCAGCTTCGACCGGTTCGTGCATCTGCCCGCCGTCCTGCTGTGGGGCCTGCTCGGCGTCGTCAACGCGAGCCTGCTGACTCTCACGCCGGTGCTGGAGAAGTCCGCCGCCTTCCGGGCCAAGTTGAAGGCGTGGCGGCTGTTCCTTCTGTTCTTCGGGATGTTCTTGAACCTGGCCATCTGCACCGTCACTGGCGGCATCAAGGGCCCCCTGTGGGTCATGCTCATCCCAGGCCTGATGTTCGCAGCGATCTCGCTTCCTCGCTGGCAGTCGCAGGCGCTCGGCGCCGTGGCTGGGCTCGGGATCACCGTCTCCTCACTGCTCGCGCACACCCTCGATGCAGAGACAGCGCCGCTTCTTGCGCTCGCCATCGTCCTGCTCCTGCTCATCCCCGGCTACAACGGCATGCTGTCGGCCGGCCTGTGGGAGATGCGGGCCAAGGCGCGCACGGAGCGCAACCAGCTCCGCAGCCAGATGAGCGGCCTCACCACCGTCCTGGAGCGCACGGCCGAGGGGGACCTCAGCGTGGCGGTGGACACCACGTCCGGCAACAGCCAGCTGCGCGAGCTCTCGGGCGCGTTCGACCACACGATCGGCAACCTGCGGGGGTTGGTGGGTCACATCCGGACGGGTGGGGAGCAGATCGGGGCGTCTGCGGGGCAGTTGCTGTTGTCGGCGGAGGAGCATGCGGCGTCGGCGACGCAGCAGAGCTCGGCGGTGTCGGAGACGACGGCGACGATCGAGGAGTTGGCGGCGACGGCGGCGCAGATCGCGGAGACGTCGGAGGCGGTGGCGCGTTATGCGGCGGAGACGTTGCGTTATGCCGAGCAGGGTCGTACGGCGGTGTCGGCGTCGGTGGAGTCGATGGACTCGATCGCGGTGCGGGTCGATTCGATCGCGGCTCGGGCGTTGTCGTTGGGGGAGAAGTCGCATGAGATCGGTCGGATCCTGGATGTGATCGATGATTTGGCGGATCAGACGAACTTGTTGGCGTTGAACGCGGCGATCGAGGCGGCGCGGGCGGGTGAGCACGGTCGGGGCTTTGCGGTGGTGGCGTCTGAGGTGCGCAAGCTGGCGGAGCGTTCGCAGGAGTCGGCGGGGCAGATCCAGGCGATCGTGGGGGAGATCCAGGCTGAGACGAACTCGACGATCATCGCGTCGGAGGAGGGGGCGAAGGAGGTCCGGGCGGGGACGCAGCTGACGCAGGGTGTGGTGGAGGCGTTGGAGCGGATCAGCGGGTGGTGGATGAGACGACGACGGCGGCCAAGGAGATCTCGATCGCGACGCAGCAGCAGCGGTCGGCCTCTGATCAGGTCGTGGCGGCGATGACGCAGGTCTCTGATGTGAGCCGGCAGTACGCGGTGGGGTCTCGGCAGTCCGCGGCGGCGGCGGCGCAGCTCAACGAGCTCGCGGCGGACCTGCGCGGCTCGATCGCCCAGTTCAAGGTCAGCTGAGCGGTCGGGGAGGGTCGTCCGGCGCGCCACACCACCCGTCCGGGCGCGTTCGGGCGCAGCACTGGGGCACGATGGAGGTGTCGCTCTCCGCGGGTGAGACGAGCGAACGCAAGGTCAGGTCCTGGGCATATGGGGCATAGTGACTTTCGCGAAGACTCAGCGAGCGAGGAGGGACACGCCGATGATCGGGTCGACCACCATCCCGCCCGCCCGCGCCACTCGCGTGCCCAGTTCTCCGGGGCCCGGCGCATGAGCATCGTGGCGAGGGTTCGTCCCGACGCCTCCCAGGACGTGCTGGCACGACGTACCGGCGCCTTCGACCCCCACCTCAGCACCGCCGGCGAAGCGCGACGGCTATTGCAGTCGGCGTTGAGGGCAGCTGGCCGCGAGCGGTGGGGTGATGCCGGAGAGCTCGCTCTCAGCGAGGTCGTGGCGAACGCCGCGCTGCACGCACACACCCGCATCGAGGTGCTGGTCGAGGTGCATGACGACCATCTCTGGGCCGAGGTGAGCGATGGCAGCGCACTGCTCCCCCAGCAGCGTCGGTACGACCGGCAAGCGACCACGGGTCGCGGCATGGCCCTGGTCTCGGCGCTCACGGACGAGTGCGGTGTCTACAGCCTCGGACCGGCTGGCAAGGTGGTCTGGTTCCGGCTCGGCGACGGTGATCCGAGTGCCTCCAGCGAGCAGGACCTGCTGGCCGCGTGGGACCTCGACGGGGAGGACGGCGACCAGTCCGGCGGCCCCGCCCCGACGCCGCCCGCGGACAGCCGGCCCGTCGTGCTCGAGGCGATGCCCGTGACGCTGTGGCTCGCGGCCCGTCAGCACCACGACGCGATCCTGCGCGAGCTGGTGCTCTACGAGGCGGAGCACTCCGACGTGCGGGTCGACCTCGCACGGGCTGACGCGGCCCGCAACCTGGTCATGGAAGCCGTCCTCGAGGCCATCGACCAAGCTCAGCGGGCCGGGACCACCTCCCCTGCTGTGCCGGCCGGCCACCCGGCCCCCCTCCCGGCCGTGCCCGCCCGACTCGCCCTGCACCTCGACGTGCCGCTCTCCTGGAGCGCCAGCTACGCAGCGCTCCAGGAGGCCCTCGACGCGGCAGAGCAGCTGGCGGTCGCCGGGCGACTGCTTGCCCGACCGGGGCTGCCCGAGGTCGTGGCCGTGCGCGACTGGGTGTGCGAGCAGATCGTGTCCCAGCTCGCCGGGCATCCGGCGCAGCCCTGGGCCGGGACCGCTCAGCCCCGCTTCGAGACGGCCGTCAACAACCGGCTCCACGAGGCGGCCTGGGACGACACCGCCGTACGCGAGTCGACCCGCGGCGTGGTGGCGGCCGACGACGCGAACCGGATCGTGGCGATCAGCCGATCCCTGGCCGAGCTCCTCGGCTGGGAAGTGGCCGACATCGTCGGTCGCCGGGTCGTCACCCTGATCCCCCCTGCGCTGCGCGAGGCGCACGTCGCCGGCTTCACCCGGCACTTGACCACCGGTGAGGGGCACATCATCGGGGTCCCGCTGACCCTCCCGGTGCTCCACGCAGACGGGCACGAGCTGGAGTGCCAGTTCACGGTCGAGCGAGCACCTGTCACCGGCGGACGGGCCGTCTACCTGGCCTTCATCGAGCCGGCCAGCTGACCGGTCTTCTCGCGCCTCAGGCCGGAAGGGTCCGGGCGAGGACCTGATCGAGCTGGACACCACGGGGCAGGGTCCCGAAGGCGTTCCCCCAGTCGCCCGCGATGCGGCTGGCGCAGAAGGCGTCGGCAACGGCCGCCGGCGCGTGCCGCAGCAGCAGTGACCCCTGCAGGACCAGCGCCATGCGCTCCACCACCCGGCGAGCCCGGACCTCGAGGTCCTCGGGGTCAGCGAGGCTGACCCTCAGAGCGGCCACGGCGGCGTCGAGGCGCGCGTCGGCTCCTCGCGCCCGGTCGAGCTCGCCGTAGAAGGCCTCCAGGCTGCCGGGCTCACGCGTGACCGCGCGGACCACGTCGAGGGCGTTCACGTTGCCCGATCCTTCCCAGACCGAGTTGAGCGGAGCCTCCCGGTAGAGGCGGGGCATGCCGGACTCCTCCACGTAGCCGTTGCCCCCGAGACACTCGAGCGCCTCAGCGGCGACGGCCGGAGAGCGCTTGCACACCCAGTACTTCCCGATCGCCACGGCGATCCGCGCGAAGGCCCGCTCCTCGGCGTCTCCGGTGAGCCCACTCCCCGACTGGCCGCGGTCGACCGCGCCAGCGAGGCGCATCATCAGCGTCGAGGCCGCCTCGGACTCCACCTGCAGGTCTGCCAGCACGTTGCGCATCAACGGCTTGTCAGCGAGGCGCCCGCCGAAGGCCCGCCGGTAGGACGCGTGGTGGGCGGCCTGCACGACAGCCGCCCTCATCCCAGCCGCGCTGCCGATCACGCAGTCGAGCCTGGTCATGGACACCATCTCGATGATGGTCCGGACGCCCCGGCCCGGCTCGCCCACGAGCCACGCCACCGTCCCGTCGAACTCCGGCTCGCTGCTGGCGTTGCTGCGGTTCCCCAGCTTGTCCTTGAGCCGCTGGATCCGGAAGGTGTTCCGGGTCCCGTCGGGCAGGACGCGAGGGACCAGGAAGCAGGTGAGGCCCTGCGCGCCCGACGGCGCTTCGAGCTGCGCGAGCACCAGGAAGACGTCGCACATCGGCGCACTGGTGAACCACTTGTGGCCGCGCAGCAGGTAGGTCCCGTCACCCGCCGGGACCGCCACCGTGGTGTTGCTGCGCACATCGGAACCGCCCTGCTTCTCGGTCATGCCCATGCCCGCGAGCAGTCCTGCCTTGGTGGCCGGCGACCGCAGCCCAGGGTCGTACGCACGGGCGGTGAGCATCGGCTCGAAGGTCTCGGCGAGGGCCGGTGTGGTGCGCAGAGCCGGCACGGCGGCGTAGGTCATCGACACGGGGCACCCGTGGCCCGCTTCGACCTGTCCCCAAACGAAGAAGCCGGCCGCTCGGGCCACGTGAGCACCGGGCCGGGGGTCGGCCCAGGGCGCACCGGCCAGTCCCTCGCGCACGGCCACGTCGAGCAGGGCGTGCCAGGCCGGGTGGAAGTCCACCTCGTCGACCCGGTTGCCGTAGCGGTCATGCGTGCGCAGCTCGGGTTCGAAGCGGTTGGCCTGCTCCGCCCACGTCTGCGCCTGCTCGCTGCCCGCGAGCCGGCCGAGGCGAGAGAGGTCGCCCGCGTGCCAAGCGGCTCCCTCGCGCTCCAGGGCGGCCAGCAGCACCGGGTCGTCGGCCACGTCGTGGCCGACCAGCGGCGGGACCTGGTTGGCCACGACGTGGGTGGGGCCGGACACGGGGACGCCGAGAGCAGTCATGTCCCCATCCTGCCCCTGGCAGGCGTTCCATGGCGGCACGGACGAAGAGCGTGGGGAAGGCAGGACCCTTGACGAGGGCAGCGGTCAGGGGCCACCTTGGCTGCTCGCCCCCTGCGTACCCGTCGCTCCCGGAGGTCACGTGCTCGAGCTGACCCCCTCGGCGCTCGCCATGATCGCGCGACTGCGGGACAGCGCGGGCGGCAGCGGCGGGACGGCTCTGCGGATCTCGGGCGGTGGCGAGGCGCCTGGCCTGCGCATGAGCCTGGCCGGGCAACCGGATCCTGACGACGTCGTGCTGATCGAACCCGAGGCGACCATCTTCCTGGACCCCGTCGCGGCCGCTCGGCTCGACCGCGAGCTGCTCGACGCGCGCAGCGACGAACGGGGATCGGCCTTCTTCCTCGGCGCTCCCGACTGCTGAGGACGTTGCCGGGCCGCTAGGGTCCGGCGCCATGGAACGTCTGCGCATCCCCGTCGGAGAAGACCTCGTCCTCGACGCGGTGGCCGGCGGGCCGCTCGACGGGCCCGCGGTCGTGCTCCTGCACGGTTTCCCCCAGACGTCCTGGTGCTGGCGGGGGGTGTGGCCGGCGCTCGTGGAGGCCGGCTACCGGGTCGTGGCACCTGACCAGCGCGGCTATTCCCCTGGCGCTCGACCCGACGGCATCGAGCCCTACGCCATGCCGCACCTGGTCGGTGACGTGCTGGGGGTGCTCGACTCGATCGGCGCCGACCGCGCTCACGTGGTCGGGCACGACTGGGGTGCGGCCATCACCTGGCAGCTGGCGGCACGCCACCCCGAGCGGGTCAGCACGATCACCGCCGTGTCCGTGCCCCACCCGGTGGCCTTCGCGGAGGCTCTGCGGACCGACCCCGAGCAGCGGCGGATGTCGCAGTACATGCGGGACTGGCTCGATCCCGGTGCCGAGATCGCCTTGCTGGACGGCGGACTCGAGCAGGTCTTCGGGGGGATCCCGACCGTGGACGCCGCGCGCTACCTCGCTGTGCTCCGCGAACCCGGCGTGCTGACCCGGGCACTCGCCTACTACCGGGCGGTGTCCCGCAAGGACGTCGAGGGGCTGGGTCCGATCTCGGCGCCCACCCTGCACGTCTGGTCGGACGCCGACCCCGCCCTCGGAGCTGTCGCCACGCACGCGAGCGCCGCTCACGTCGAGGGCGACTACCGGCTGGTCGTGCTGGAGGGCGTCAGCCACTGGATCCCGGAGCAGGCGCCTGACGCCCTCGCGGGCCTCCTGCTCGAGCACCTCGGCGGCATCCCCTGACCTGACCTGACCTGACGCCCTGGTGCAACCAGCCGGCGCCCTCGTGCGTGTCCGCAGTGACATCGCCTGCACGAGGAGCCTGCTGTGGCCGACCTTCTCCTGCCGCCTCGAGTGCGGCAGGCCCTTCCTGGAGAGCGTGTGCCCGGCACTGACATCCCCAGCAGCTTCGACGCCTTCTACACGGCCACCGCCCCGCGACTGGTTCGACAGCTCCACGCCATGACGGGCGACCTCAGCGAGGCGCAGGACTGCGTCCAGGAGGCCTACGCCCGGGCATGGCAGCGCTGGGCGCAGGTCTCGGCGTACGAAGCGCCTGAGGCCTGGGTGCGGCAGGTGGCCTGGCGACTGGCCGTGTCGAGGTTCCGCCGGGCCCGGCTCGGGGCCGGGCTGCTCCGGCGGCACGGCGGGCCCGACGACGTCCCGGCTCTGAGCGCCGACCGGGTGGCGCTCGTGACCGCGCTGCGCCAGCTGCCCGCGGCCCAGCGCAGCGCCGTCGTGCTCCACCACCTCGTCGGCCTGTCCGTGGCCGAGGTGGCCGCCGAGACCGGCGCGCCCGAGGGCACCGTCAAGGCCCGACTCTCCCGTGGGCGCACCGCGCTCGCCTCCCTGCTCAGCGACACCGACTCTGGAGCCCCCCGTGGCTGACGACCTGTCCGACCTCCCTGACCTCGAGCGCCTGCAGGACATCGCGCTGCCCCCCCTCGCGCCGCCGGAGCTGGTGCGGGCCCGGGGAGCCCAGCGCCGGGCTCGCAGCCGAGCGCTCCTGCTCGGCTCCGTCCTGAGCGTCATGGCACTGGGCTTCGGGACGACCGTTGCCCTGTCCGGGGGCGGTGAGCAGGCAACCCTGTCGCCGGCAGCACCCGTCTCGTCCACGGCCAGCCCGAGCGCACCTGTGACGCCCTCCCCGAAGGCCACCCCGGCACCCCCGTCAGCCTCGCCGCGCCCGTCGCCGTCGCAGGCGCCATCGCCGTCGGCGTCGGCGTCGGCGTCGGCGAGCGCTGTCGCGTCGGCGCCTGCCGGCAGCGCCTTCATCCCGGCTGAGGCCCTGCTCGCCCCGGCCGACCTCGGGATCTCCTGGGTCCGCACGGCGAGCAGCCGGGGACCCGTCGACCTGGCGCTCGACCCGTGCAAGACCGGCGTTCCCGACGGGGCCTCGGTCGTCGCACACCTGTCCGGTGTGTACTCCATGCAGGACGCGGACGGGCCGGTCCCGGAGAGCGCGTACTTCACCCAGCAGGTCATGCGCTACCCGTCTGCCATCGCGGCGCAGGCGGCGGCGGAGGCGGTCCGCGAGTCGGTCGCGCAGTGCCCGACCACCCAGGACGAGGGCGGCAGCTCCCGCACCTGGCTCGGCGTCGGGACGACCCCCTTCCTCGTGCAGGTGGACTACAGCCAGGCCGGCGATGACGTCGACGCCCCGTGGTACGACTACGCCGGCGTGACGGTGGCTGGAGACCTGGTGAGCACCTGGATCCTGGGGGACCCGCACGGGATGTCCCGCCCCTTCGCCGACAAGACCGCCACAGATGTGGTGGCCGCCCTGTGCAAGACCGCCGGGGACTGCTGACGCACGTCGCCGGCCGGGGAGCGGCGGACCGCCTCGGCTAGCGTCCGACAGGTGCGCCTCGCGACCCTGAATCTGCTCAACGGCATGTCGCTCTCGGACCGGTCGGTCACGCCGGCCCGCTTGGTGGAGGCCGTGCGCGCGCTGCGCCCGGACGTCGTCGGACTCCAGGAGGTCGACCGTTCACAGCCTCGGTCCCACGGGGACGACCTCACCGAGCAGGTCGCAGAGGCCCTCGGCGCCGAGCACTGGCGCTTCGTACCGGCCCTGATCGGCACGCCAGGCGGCGCGTGGCGGGCGGCGACCGATGCCGACGACGCCGGGACCGAGGCGGCCTACGGGATCGGGCTTGTCTCCCGCTACCCCGTCGTGTCGTGGCACGTCACCCGACTGCCCGCCGCTCCGGTCCGCTCCCCGATCGTCCTGCCGGGGAGCCGTCAGGTGATCATGCTCGCGGACGAGCCGCGCGTCGGGCTGGCCGCAGTGGTGCGATCACCACTCGGGACGATGACCATCGCGACGACCCACCTGTCGTTCGTGCCGGTGTGGAACGGCAAGCAGCTGCGCACGTTCACCTCCGAGCTGGCTCGGCTCCCCGGGCCACGGGTCCTGCTGGGCGACCTGAACATGCCGCCGCCGTTCCCGCGGCTGCTCACCGGATGGCGAGCACTTGCCCGGCTCCCGACCTACCCGACCTGGGAGCCCCGGATCCAGCTCGATCACGTCCTGGCCTCGGGCGAGCTGCCCGAGGTACGGAGCGTCGAGGCCCCCGAACTGGCCGTCTCGGACCACCGGGCACTCCTGATCGACCTGGGCTGAGCGCGCGGCGGTCGGGCTGACTCAGCGGAGGCGCCCCGCAAGCTCAGGCTCCCCCCGGCAGTCTGGCTCAGCGGGCAGGGGCCGGACATCGAAGGATCCACAGCACGTGAGCGCTGTGGATCCTTCGAGAACTGCTCGAACGCCCTAGACGAACGGCCGCCCGGCGGCGGCCGAGCCCGGCGAGCAGGCGGTCAGGACTTCAGGAACTCCAGCAGCGCCCGGTTGAACTCCTCGGGGTGGCTCGCGTTGATCCCGTGCGGGCCGCCCTCGATCAGCACGAGCTTGCTGCCCGGGATGCTCTCGGCGGCGCGCTGGCCGCTGACCTCGAACGGCACGATGCCGTCCGAGTCGCCGTGCAGGACCAGCGTGGGGACCGTGATCTTGGTCAGGTCGTCGCGGAAGTCGGTGCGCCCGAAGGCGGCGATGCAGTCGAGGGTGCCCTTCGGCGAGGCTCCGGCGGCGATGATCCAGCTGTAGTGGCGCAGCGGCTCGCTCACCAGGTCCGTCTTGTCGCCGGCGGCGAAGAACTTCTGGGTGAACCCCTCGAGGAAGGCGAGCCGGTCGGTCTTCACACCGGTCTCGAACTGCTCGATGGTCGCGTCGTCCAGTCCGCCGTCCGGGTTGTCGCTGCTCTTGTAGAGGTAGGGCGGCACTGCGGAGGCCAGGACCGCCTTCGCGACACGGCCGTCGCCGTAGGTGCTGAGGTAGCGGACGACCTCTCCCCCGCCCATGGAGAACCCGACGAGGGTCGCCTGCTCGAGGTCGAGGTGCTGCAGAAGGGCGTCGAGGTCCGCGGCGAAGGTGTCGTAGTCGTAGCCGTTGGTCGGCTGCGAGCTCTGCCCGAAGCCCCGGCGGTCGTAGGTGATGACGCGGTGGCCGGCCTCGAGCAAGGCCGGGACCTGCGCTTCCCACGAACGCCCGGACAGCGGCCAACCGTGGATCAGGACGACGGGGGCGCCGCTCCCGTGGTCCTCGTAGTGCAGCTCGATCGGCGTGCCGTTCTCGGAGCCGACGGTCAGTCGTCCCATGATGGTTCCTCCGCAGGTCAGGTGCGACGGGACACCGTGCGGTGTCCTCGTGCCGGGGGCAGCCGGTCTGTCCGCTGGCCCATTCCCGGGCCTCGCTGGCGTACGCCCGCTCGCCCGCCCGAAAGCGGAGGCGCGGGTCCCAGTCCGCCCTGACGCGAGCAGGGCGTACGCCGCGAGCCAGCTCACGAGACCAGCGCGTACGTCGCAGTCAGGTTCACAGCAGCGTGAGCAGCTCGATCTCCACCGGCCCACTGAGCAGGTCCGCCAGGTCGCGCTCCTGCGGCAGCTCGACACCGAAGCGGACGATCTCGCCGGTCGCCACGTAGAGGAAAGCGGCATCGACGGCGGACGGGTCCACCCCGACGACCCGGGCCCACGCCAGCCGGTAGACGGCCAACTGGAGGGGATCGGCGCTCTCCGCGCCGGTCTTCCAGTCGACGACCTCCCACCGCCCGTTCCCGAGGTCGTAGACGGCGTCGATCCGGCCGCGTACGACCCGCCCGGCGATCGGCAGGTCGAACGAGGCCTCGACGCGGAACGGCGCACGGTCCGCGTAGGGACTGGCGAGGAAGGCCTGCTGCAACAGATGGAGTTCAGCGTCGTCGGCGAAGCCGTCGTCCTCGGCGCCGGGGAGCTCGTCGGGATCGAGCAGCGGTCGCTCGCCGAACAACGTCTCGACCCAGGCGTGGAAGCGGGTGCCTCGGCGGGCCGCGGGGGCGGGCCGACGGGGCAGCGGCCGGGACAGCTCTCGAGCGAACGCCTCGGGGTCGGCCTGCAGGCGCAGCAGCTGGCTGGCCGTCAATGCCGTCGGGAGCTCCACCTCGCGGACTCCGCGCCTGGCCGCGCGCTCCTCCTCGAGCAGCAGCACCGCCTCACGGTCGTAGCGCTCGAGCTGCTCGCGCTCCCACCCGGACAGTGCGCTGAGGTCGTCTGCAGGCGGGGCGCCGCCGGCGAGGAGAAGGGCCACGTCTGCGCGTACGGCGTCCGCGGCCAGCTGCCTGCAGCGCAGCGGCTCCTCGGCGTAGGGAGCCGGCCAGGCGTGCTGGACCGGGTCGCTCAGCGCCGGGTTCGTCCGTTGCTCCGGCGGGGCGGCCCAGTGCTCGACGCGACCGCCCCCTTGCAGGGCGTGCGCTCTCAGCTCGTCGAGGAAGGGCGAGGGACCGCGGGGCTTCTTCTGGGTCGCGCCCCACCAGTGTCCGCTCCCGATCAGCAGGTGGCGCGCCCGGGTGAAGGCGACGTAGCCGAGGCGCCGCTCCTCGCGCTCCAGGTGGTCCCGGCACTGAGCGACGTAGGCCGCGAGTCCTGCCTTGTCGTGGGACCCGATGCTCGGCTGGTCCGCCGCATCGCCTCGCAGCGGCCCCGGCAGCACGGCGCCGGTGGTGGTCCAGCCACCCCGCAGCGTGGTCGAAGGGAACACCTTGGCGGTGAGGTCGGGGCAGGCCACCACGTCCCACTCGAGGCCCTTGGCCCGGTGTGCGGTGAGCAGCTGGACGGCGTCGGAACCCGACGGGGTGACCGCGTCGAGGCCGCGCTCGTGCTCCTGCGCCGCCCGCAAGAAGGCCAGGAACGAGCTGAGGCTGCTCTCTGCGTCGAGGTCGGAGAAGTCGGCGATCACGTCGAAGAAGGCCGACAGGGACTCGCGTCGGCGGGCGGCGACCGCCTCGTGCGACGCAGCCAGCTCGACCTCGAGCCCCGTGACCTCGACGACCCGATGGGCGAGGTCGAGCAGCGGTTCATCGCGGAACGAGCGCAGCACACGCAGCTCCTCTGCCAGCGTGGTGACGCGCTGGAGCGCCTCGGGGGACCAGCCGCCCTGACCCGGCCGGTCCAGGGCATCGGTCAGGGCGATGACGTCGCACGGGTCGATGCCGGCGACCGCCTGCTCGAGCGCGTCCACCCCGACCGTGCCGCCGGGGCCGGGGCTGTGGCCTGGGCCGGGGCTGTGGCCTGGGCCGGGGCTGTGGCCTGGGCTGTGGTCTGGACCGGCGGCGCTGTCTGCCGCGAGGACCTCGCGTGCCCGGCGGCCGAGGACGGCGAGGTCCCGCGGCCCGAGGCGCCAGCGAGGACCGGTCAGCAGGCGGAGCAGGGCGGCGTTGCCCGTCGGATCGTCGAGCACCTCGAGCACCGCGACGACGTCGGAGACCTCCGGCAGGCTGAGCAGCCCACCGAGGCCGACCACCTCGACCGGCAGGCCCGCGGCGGTCAGCGCTGCGTAGAGGTCACCGAAGTCGCTGCGGGCCCGGACGAGGACGGCGCACTCACCGGGAGGCGTGCCGCGCCCGACCGCCGCCGCGATCTGCCCGGCGACCCAGGTGCACTCCTGCGCCCAGCTGGTGTGCAGAGCGACCACGACCTCCCCGAGCTCGGCCTTGTCCGGGGGAGCCTGGAGCTCGACGACGCGGTGCCGGATCCGGAGCGAGGCGGCTACCGCGTTCGCGAGCTGCAGCAGCCGACCCCCGGACCGCTGGTTGACCGCGAGGTCGTAGCAGTCGGCCGGCTCGCCGGAGTCCTTGGCGAAGTGGGTGGGGAAGCCGTCGAGGTTGGAGACCGACGCCCCACGCCAGCCGTAGATGGCCTGGCAGGGGTCGCCGACCGCCGTCACCGGGTGCCCTCCCCCGAACAGCCCGACCAGCATGCGGCGCTGGGCGACGCTCGTGTCCTGGTACTCGTCGAGCAGGACCACCCGGAACCGGTCCCGCTCTGCGGCCCCTACGTCGGGCAAGCTCTCGGCGAGCCGGGCGGCGAGGGCCACCTGATCGCCGAAGTCGATCGCGTCGAGGTCGCGCTTGGCCGTCCGGTAGGCACGCACCAGGGTGGTGAGCTCGCGCCGCCGCCGCGAGGCCAGGGCGATGCGACGCAACTCGTCGCAGTGGCCCTTCGTCCCCTTCTGCCCGTCGAGGGCGCCGCACGACTGCTCCACGAGCGCACACCACTGGTCGTCCCACCGCTCGAGCTGATCAGGGTCGACCAGGTGCTCGGACAGCTCGCTGTCGAGGCTGACGAGGTCGCCGACGAGCATGGACAGCGGGCTCGTGAGCGAGGGGACCGGCCCGCGGTGGGCGCGGAGCACGCGGGCGGCCAGCTGGTAGCGGGTGGCGTCCGCCAGCAGGCGCGAGCGCGGCTCGACCCCCAGCCGGAGGCCGTGCTCGGTCACCAGCCGTCCGGCGAAGGAGTGGTAGGTCGCGACTGTCGGTTCACCGACGTCGGGGTCACCCAGGTGCTGTTCCCGATGTTCGCCAGCCCCCCCGGCCGCACCAGCCCCGGCCGAACCAGAACTGACCGGACCAGCACCGGCGAGCGGCCCGGCTAGCAGGAGCCCCGATCGCAGCCGTCCCGCCAGCTCCGCGGCCGCCTTGTTGGTGAAGGTGAGTCCGAGCACCTGCTCCGGAGCGACCTGCCCGGTGGCGACGAGCCACACCACACGCGCGGCCATGACGCTGGTCTTGCCGGAGCCGGCGCCGGCGACCACGAGGCCAGGTCCCAGCGGGGCAGTCGCGGCGACCAGCTGCTGGTCGGTGAAGGGGATTGCGAGCAGGTCCCGCAGGTCCGGGGGGATCACGAGACCACCTGTCGGCCCTCGGACTGGGCAGGGCAGCACGTGCGGAACGGGCAGCGGCCGCACCTGTCCTGCGGGGTCGGGGGGAAGCTCTCCCCGAGCACCCGACGGACGGCCGTGTCGAGCAGCACCTCGACCCAGCTCGGGGACGTCTCGAGGGTCGGCTGGGCCTGCACCTTCGGAGCCCCGGCGTCGTCGACGCGCAGCATCACGAGCTCTGCGCCGCCGACCTCGGGCCGGGAGGGTAGGACCTCGTCGAGAGCGCCGGCGCGGACGGCGAGCTGGTAGGTGCCCAGCTGCGCGTGCTCGCCGATCTCAGCGCGGGTGAAGGGGGACTTGCCCGTCTTGAGGTCCACGACGTGGACGCGTCCGTCGCGATCCAGCTCGACCCGGTCGAGGAATCCGCGCAGCAGCACCGTGCCCGAGGGCGTCGGCACCTCGACGGCGAAGCCGATCTCGGTCGCAACGAGCGTGCGACCGCGTTCGGCGTCGTGCCACGACAGGAACCTGCGCAGGGCGTCACGCGCCTGGTCGTGCTGCTGAGCCGACTGCCACGGCGCGTCGTAGGCCAGCTGCCCCCACACGGTGTCCAGGCGCGACATCAGGACGTCGAGGTCAGCCGGCGAGCGGCCGGTCGCGACCTCGTCGGCCAGGGCGTGCACCACACCGCCGAACCCCATCGCCGAGCTGGCCGCCTGCTGCGCGTGCACCTCGTGCTCGAGAAACCAGCGCAGCGGGCACTCGTCGAGCCCCGACAGCGAGGTGCCGGACAGGGGGATCGGGCCGTCGGGGGCCTGGACGGGGGTCACGCCCTCCGTGACCGGCGCAAGCCCCCACCAGCTCGCGGGATCCGCCGCCGGCGCGAGCGGCCGACCGGCGGAGTCCATGCTCACGACGAGGCGCGCCAGGCGGGTGGCGGCGGCCCGTCGGGCGGCGGGACTGCGCGACGGGTCGACGGAGGTCCGGCGCAGCGCAGCGACCAGCGCAGGGAGCGAGAGGGGCCGTGCCGTGCGGTCGTGGTGCTCCTGCACCTCGACGCCCAACTCGGACAGGAATCGGCTGGGTCGTTCGCCGTCCTGCTCCAGGCCGGCCACGGCGGTGACGACGACTCGACGCCGGGCCCGGGTGAGCGCGACGTAGAACAGGCGTCGCTCGTCGACCAGCAGCTCGCCGACGCTCGAGCGCTGCCGCAGCTCGGGCTCGGCCGGCGGCCCGAGCCGCTCGGGCTCGAGCAGGGTCGATCGGCGTCTGAGATCTGGCCACCCGCCCTCCTGGACACCGGCGACGACGACGACGTCCCACTCGAGACCCTTGCTGCGGTGGGCGGTGAGCAGGCGTACGGCCTGTCCGCGCACACCCCGTTCGGCGAGGGTGTCCCCCGGGATCTGCTGGGCCTGGATCTCGTCGAGCAGCGTTGCGACGCCGGGGGCGCGACGCCGCTCGCTCGCCCGGCCGAGGGTCGCGAACAGGGACACGACGGCATCGAGGTCACGGTCGGCCGACCGGCCGGAGGCGCCGCCCGCACGGGAGGCCGCTTCCAACCGGTCGGGCCACGGACTGCCGTCCCAGAGCTCCCAGAGCGCCTGCTCAGGGCCGGCGGCGAGGGCCTGCCTCGCTCGCGAGAGCAGCGCGCTCAACCGGGCGGCCGACCGAGCCACCCGAGGTTCGACCGCGAGCAGCACCCTCGGGTCGGCCACGGCGTCGCGCAGCAGCTCGGCCGAGGGAGCGGGAAGGCGGCTCGGGACGTCGCCGGTGGCCGCGGCGGCGCGGGCTGCCTCGGCGTCGAGCCCCCGCAGCACCCGGGCAAGTCGACGCAGCGCTGCCGGGTCGGCGCCGCCGAGGGGGGACAGGAGCAGCTGGCGTGCCACCTCGACGGTCAGCTCGTCGGGGTCGGCGGCCACGCGCAGCGCCAGCAGCAGGGGCGCCACAGCAGGCTCGCGGGAGAGCGGGAGCTCGTCACCAGCCACTTCCAGCGGGACCCCCGCCGCTGTCAGCACCCGGCGCAGCAGCGGGACCGAGCGCGCCCCTGATCGCACCAGGACCGCCATACGCGACCACTCGGTGCCGCGCTCGAGGTGCTCACGACGCAGCAGCTCGGCAATCGCGTCAGCCTCGGCACCGACGGACGGGTGGGTGTGGACCTCGAGCGCTCCGGCGGGGCCACCCCGCCCGGCCTGGAGCTCGCGGTGAGCGCGTAGGCGGTCGACCGGCAGGCCAGGGGCGGGCAACCGCCAGGCCACCCGACGTGACGCCTCCAGCAGGACCGGACCGGAGCGCCGGCAGGTGCGCAGCGCGATGATCGGAGCAGCAGTCCCGTCGGCCCGGAGGAACCGGGTGGGGAACTCCAGCAGACCCTGCACCTCCGCGCCGCGGAAGGCGTAGATCGCCTGGTCGGGGTCTCCCACGACGACGAGGTCACGCCCTCCGCCCGCGAGCGCGCGGAGCAGTCGCTCCTGTGCCGGGTCGGTGTCCTGGTACTCGTCGACGAAGACCGCCGAGAAGCGCTCGCGCAGCACCGGACCGACATCTGGGTCCTCGGCCAGGACGACAGCGCGGTGGACGAGCTCGCCGTAGTCGAGCGCGCGTTGCGCGTCGAGCACGTCGAGGTACTCCGAGAAGAAGCCGGCCAGTGCCGCCCAGTCGTCTCGGCCCTCGCGCAGGGCGAGCCGTTCGAGGTCGGACGGTTCCAGACCGAGCTCGCGCACCCGGGACAGCAGTGCCCGCACCTCTTCGGCCAGGCCCCGGGTGGTCAGGCAGGCACGCAGGGTCGCGGGCCACGCGCGCCCGAGCTCGAGCGAGCCACGGAGCAGCTCGCGCAGCACCACGTCCTGCTCTGGGCCGGACAGCAGCCGCACAGGCTCTGCGTAGTGCTCGGCGCTCTGGTGCTCGCGGACCAGCGCGTAGCAGAAGGCGTGGAAGGTCCAAGCCGCCGGCCCGGCACTGGCGAGGCCGAGCCGAGCGGTCAGGCGGGTCCTCAGCTCCTGCGCCGCCTTGCGACTGAAGGTCAGGACGAGCACCTGGTCGGCCGGGGTTCCCGACTCGATCCGCCGCGCGACAGCCTCCACCAGGGTCGTCGTCTTGCCAGTGCCCGGCCCGGCGAGCACCAGCAGCGGGCCCGCACGGTGGTCGAGGACCTGCGCCTGCTCGGCGTCGGGCACCATCGGTCGGGCGGCCGGCGGGGGGGTGCGCACCAGGCGGTACGGAGCGGGCCGCACAGCCGGGGCAGCGCGACCCCCGCTCTGACGGGTCGTTCCGGAAGCGCTCACGCCGATGCACTCCACCAGGGACGTCTGACAGGCCTGCGGCCGGACGAGTCCAGCCCCGACAAATCCAGCCCCGACGACCCCGAGCTCACCTCCCGTCCCAGCGAGCGGCCGCCAGTGCGACGCGCTCGCCCTGCACCGGGCAGCCCTCCGCGACCAGCAGGGCGAGGGCCTCCTGCACGTATGGCTCCGCCGGGCGACCAGACGCCTGGACGACCCGCTGCCACGGGACCTCCTTGCCGTGCTTGGTCAGCACGGTGCCCACCGTGCGCGGCGATCCCCGGCCCAGCATCTCGGCGACGTCGCCGTACGTCATCACCTTGCCGCGCGGTATCCGGTCGACCACGTCGAGGACGAGCCGCGCGAACGGCGTGGGCGGGGCGGAGGCGCCACCGCGCCCGGACAACCCGACGGATGCACTGGCCGGACGACGGGTCATGGTGGTCAGTCTGGGGTAAGCAGCCGTCAGAGGCGTGTCCTCGACGATGGAAGAGGCCGATTGAGCTGCGAGCGGGTGCTGCCCCATGCACTGCGCTCGGGTGAGGCCGTTGAAAGCTGCTGGCACCTGCACCTCGAGCCGCTGCCGCGCCTGGTCGGGGCGGCCCGCGCGTTCGTCGCCAGGCACGCCCCGCCGCTGCCCAGCGAGACGGCGGACGCCCTCGTGCTGCTCACCTCAGAGCTGGTGACCAACGCGGTGCTGCACGCCCGCACGCCCATCGAGGTGGGCATCACCGTCGGTCAGCACTCGGTGCTGGTGACCGTGCACGACCTCGACCAGACCCGACCCGAGCAGCAGCCCTACGTCAACCGCGAGGGCGGGTGGGGCTTGGGGCTCGTCTCGACGCTTGCTGAGGCCTGCGCGCTCGAACCTCACCCCGACGGGGGCAAGACGGCGTGGTTCCGCCTGCACCGAGGGGCTCTGCCCCAGGTGGCCGATGCTGTCGCTGCACGGGCTTGACCACACGTCGTTCGGCGGCATCCTCACCGGCCAGGCCGTCCCCCGCCACTGAACGGCTGTGTCTGATCCACTGCCGCTGAGTCCGCCCCGGGAACCCGGACGCAACGGCGCACCTCGACAGTCCGGGTTCTGAGTGGGAGGTTGCCGGCATGGCCTCCTCCCCGGCCGGCGTCGCGGGTGTGTTCGACCGCGCAGCCGACACCTACGACGCCGTGGGCGTGCCCTGGTTCGGCCCGATCGCGTCGGGCCTGGTGGCCGAGCTCGCGGTGAGCGCGGGTGAGCGGGTGCTCGACATCGGGTGCGGGCGCGGGGCGGCGCTCCGGCCCCTGGCCGAGGCCACCGGTCCGACGGGCTCGGCCCTTGGCATCGACCTTCCCCCCGCATGGTCGAGCGGACTGCCGCGGACCTCGCCGGGCTCCAGCACGTGCAGGTCCGGGTCGCCGACGCGAGGTCGCCTGGGCTGCCACCGGCGTCGTACGACGTCATCTCCTCGTGCCTGGTGCTGTTCTTCCTCCCGGACCCGGCCGCGTCGGTGCGCACCTGGGTCGAGATCCTCGCGCCGGGCGGACGTCTCGGGGTCACGACCTTCGGACCGCAGGACGAGCGCTGGAAGCAGGTCGACGCCCTGTTCACGCCCTACCTGCCGCAGCAGATGCTCGACGCCCGGACCAGCGGCCGGTCCGGGCCGTTCGGGTCGGACGAGGGGGTGGCGCAGCTGCTCGAGCAGGCCGGACTGGCCGAGGTGCGGACTGCGCACCGGACCGTGACCGCCGAGTTCGCGAACCCTCAGCAGTGGGTGGACTTCTCGTGGTCGCACGGTCAGCGGGCGACGTGGGAGTGCGTCCCCCCTGACGAACACGACGAGATCTTGCGCCAGGCGATGCAGATGCTGGCGTCCTGGCACCCTCTCGCCTGGACGCAGGACGTACGACACACCCTCGGCCGCAAGCCCGCCGCCGAGTAGAGCGAAGGGCCTAGTAGGTCGGCAGACTGGGGTCGACCTGGGCCGCCCAGGCGAGCACCCCGCCCTGGACGTGCACACTGTTGGAGAGGCCCGCAGCCTTCAGCGCCGCCAGGGCCTCCGCAGAGCGGACGCCGCTCTTGCAGTGCAGGACGATCTGCTTGTCCTGCGGCAAGGAAGCGAGCGCCGACCCGTTGAGGATGTCGCCCTTGGGGATGAGCACGGCCCCGGGGATCGACACGATCTCGAACTCGGCGGGCTCGCGCACGTCCACGAGCAGGAAGTCCTCGCCGGCGTCCATCTTGGCCTTGAGCTCGGTCGCCAGGATGGTGCTGCCGGCCGCCGCCTCCTGTGCCTCCTCCGACACCACACCGCAGAAGGCGTCGTAGTCGATGAGCTCGGTGATCGTCGGGTTCTTCCCGCACAGCGGGCACTCCGGGTCCTTGCGGACCTTGATCTTGCGGTAGTCCATGTCGAGCGCGTCGTAGACCATCAGAGCGCCGACCAGCGGCTCACCGATGCCCATGAGCAGCTTGACGGCCTCGGTGCTCTGGATGGCACCGATGCTGGCGCAGAGGATGCCGAGCACGCCCCCTTCGGCGCAGCTGGGCACCATGCCCGGCGGCGGCGGCTCGGGGTAGAGGCAGCGGTAGCAGGGGGCGTTGCCGCCCGGTGCGGACGGCCAGAAGACGCTGGCCTGACCGTCGAAGCGGTAGATCGAGCCCCAGACGTAGGGCTTGCCGAGCAGGAACGCGGCGTCGTTGACCAGGTAGCGGGTCGCGAAGTTGTCCGTGCCGTCGACGATAAGGTCGTACTGCTCGAAGATCTCGAAGACGTTGCTCGAGTCGAGCCGCTCCTGGTGCAGCACCACCTCGATGAGGGGGTTGATCTCGCGGATGGAGTCGCGCGCGCTCTCGGCCTTGCTCCGGCCGATGTCGCTCTGGCCGTGGATGACCTGGCGCTGCAGGTTGGACTCGTCGACGATGTCGAAGTCGACGATGCCGAGCGTCCCGACGCCGGCGGCGGCGAGGTAGAGCAGGGCAGGACTGCCGAGCCCACCGGCGCCGATGGCGAGCACCCGCGCGTTCTTCAGCCGCTTCTGCCCGTCCATCGCGACGTCCGGGATGATCAGGTGACGGCTGTAGCGCATGACCTCTTGGCGGGTCAGCGCATCAGCCGGCTCGACCAGGGGCAGCAGCGACACGGGAGCTCCTTCGATCGTCGGACGTACGAGAGGTGCAAGCCCGCCAGCCGAGGCTGGATTCCCGTTCCAGCCCCGAAGGGGTGTGCCGTGGGGGCTGTGCGGGCAGGAAGCAGTCGTTGAAGGGAGGCCTCACCGTGAGTGCCATTGACAAGCTGAAGAACAAGGGCCAGGAGCTCGCCGGCGAAGGCAAGGAGCACACAGGTCGGGCGACGGGCAACGAGTCGCTCGAGGCCGAGGGCAACAAGGACCAGGCGGCCGGCAACGCGAAGCAGGCTGGCGAGAAGGTCAAGGACGTCTTCAAGTAGTTCGACTGACCGAGCCCGGATCGACGGGCGCGACGAAAAGGCCGGGTCCCGTCGGGACCCGGCCTTTTCGCGGCCTCTGAGACCTGTGCGCAGAAGGTCAGCCGCCGGGGCGCCACCACGGCCGCCGACGCGGACCGTCCTCGTCCTCATCATCGTCGTCCCACTCAGTGTCCTGCGCGCTGACCGCACCGGGCGCAATGCCGGGTCCGGGAGCACCGGTGGCCGCTTCGCCACCGCTGACAGACCCTTGATCTGAGGAGGCGGTCGGGGCGGCACTGGCCGGGGTCGAGGCCGGCCGGGGGGTGAAGCGCGACGTCGCCGGTGCCGGTGAGCTGTCGATCAACCGAGCCCCGGAAGACTCGCTCGCCGTAGGGGCAGTCTGGTCAGGTGCCGGGCCTGCCCCCGCCTCGTCCTGGCCTGCCCCCTCCTCGTCCTGGCCTGTCCCGGTTGCGCCTGGTCCTGTTGAGCCTGGATCTGTGGCGCCCCGCTCGTCGGAACCCGGCCCCACCGGCGCCGGACCTGCGGCCTCTCGCGGCGGGGCCGTGGCCAGTTCGACGTCGTCCGAGGCGGTGTCGCCGTCCCCGGAGTACGGGTGGCCGGCCTCTGGAGTGCCGTCCGCGGCGGCGCTCTCCGTGAGTCCGCCCGATTCGGCCGCCGCCGGCTCGGCCCCGACCTGCTCGGCCCCGAGCTGCTGGGCCTCCGCCGGCTCGGCGATGTCGTCGGCTGGCTCGGCGTCAACCTCGACCTGATCCGCCGGCTCGGCGATGTCGTCGGCTGGCTCGGCGTCAACCTCGACTTGATCCGCCGGCTCGGCGCTGTCCTCGACCGTCTCGACCTGATCCGCCGGCTCGGCACTGTCCTCGGCTGGCTCGGCGTCCACCTCGACCTGATCCGCCGGCTCGGCGCTGTCCTCGACCGTCTCGACCTGATCCGCCGGCTCGGCACTGTCCTCGGTGGGCTCAGCGGCGTCTTCGAGGACCTCGGCCAGTGGCGCCGTCGCCTGGTCCTGCTCCCCGTGCGCACCAGCAGGCTCCGCCGGCTCGGTCTCGAGCTCGATGACGCGGTCCTCATCTGGCTCGTCGTCAACCTCGGGCTCCTCCGCCCGCGCCTGGTCGTCTGCCCCCGAGTCGGCCGCAGCGGCTACGCGTGGGGCTTCCTGGGCCTCGTTCCCACCGTCACCGGCCGCAGCATCGTCGGGCGCAGCGACCTGAGTGCCACCGGGCGAGTCACTGCCCTCGACACCGCTGCCCTCGGCGTCGCTCACCTCGGCACCGCTGCCCTCCGCCCGGGCCTCGTCCAAGGCGGCCACCCCGTGGGGAGCCGCCTCGAGGGCCTCCTCGAGCTGCTCGAGCGGCTCCGACGCCGCGTCGACCTCTGCCTGGGGGTCGAGGTCAGCGTCGTCGGCGTCGACCTCACCCCACCCCGCCAGCACCGAGTTGGTCGTGCCACGACCGTTGCGACGCCTGCGCAGGAGGGCTTCGGCGAGAGCGAGGATCGCCTCGTCCACGTGCGCGCTGATCCTCCGCTCGCTGTCGGCGCCCACCGCCCGGACCTGCTCGGTGAGGCCGAGCTGAACGTCCGAGACGACCCGGCCAGAGACCTGGTCGACCAGGGTGCCGGCGACCTGGGTGAGCACGAGCTCGGCGACCCGCGGCGCCAGCTCTGCGACCAGGCGCTCGGTGACCTGCTGCGTGACGGCATCGGAGACAGCCTCGGTCGTGGGGACCACGACGGCCGACACCCGGCCGCTCAGCCCCCCGACCTCGTCGCGCAGCGAGCTGACGCCCTGGACGAGGGCCGGCAGCTCCTGGCTCTCCTGCAGCGCGGACACACCGGCTCGCACGCCGGCGACGTCATCGGGCAACCGGGCCAGGTCGTCGACGCGGGTCGCCACCCGGGCCAGGTCGGTCGCCACTGCGGGCACGCCGCCGGCGACCTCACCGACCGCGGTCAGCCGCTGGTCGAGCACGTCGAGCCGTTCGAGCAGGGTGTCGACGCGGCGATCGAGGTCGGCGAGCCCGGTGACCGCCGGAGTACTCCGTCCGGCCTCCTCCAGCCCGCTCAGCACGGGGACGAGGGCCAGCTGGAGCGCCTCCGAGGTCAGGACCGGGCGCTCGGCTGCCGCGTCGAGGCGGGCACCGACGTCGCCCAGCAGCGCATCGCGGGTCTGCGCCAACTGAGCGGACGTCGCGACGGACTCGAGGGCTTGCAGAGGTCGAGCGACCTCGGCGGACAGCACCCCCCGGACCTCGTCGAGCTGCGCCGAGGTCGCGAGCGCCTCGAGGGCCTGCAGGCGCTGCGCCACCTCGGCCGACAGCGCCGCCCTGGTCTGCCTCAGGTCGGCCGCGCTGGCCAGACCGTCGAGGACGGCCAGGCGCTGCGTCAGCTCTGCGGACAGCGCTTCGCGGGTCTGCGCCAACTCGGTCGCGCTGGCCAGACCGTCGACCTGGCGGCGCAGGCCGGCCAGCTCGGGCCCCAGAGGGGCGAGGGCCGCCGTGCGCTGCGCGAGATCGGCCAGCTGGGCCTGAACCTGCTCGAGGGGAGCGAGCCCGGCCCGCACGCCGGCCAGGTCCTGCTGCAGGGAGGCCAACCCGGCGGGCGTGCCGGACAGGCCGGACACCGACTGCTGGAGCTGCTCGAGCCTGGCGCCCTGGTCGGCAACGCCGGACCTGAGCTGCTCGATCCACGAGCTGAGCGCGTCAGTGCGCGAGGTGCTCGCGGTGAGGTTCTCGGACACCGCACCGGCCTGTTGCTCCACCCGGGCACCGAGCGCGTCCAGCCGCTGGGCGAGACCCGAGGACGAGCTGCGCAGCTCGTTCGCGAGGCCGCTGACGCCCTGGCCGAGGCCCTGCACCTGGGCCCCGGAGGCCGTGTCGGAAAGGCGCTCGCCGAGCCCGGTCACCATCTGGCGCAGCTCGGTCAGGACGGCTGACACCTGCCGCTGCTCCGTGAGCTGCTCTTCGGCCGCACGGGACAGCAGCGCCTGCATCCGCTCCGACATCGGGCTTGCACCACCGATGGGCGTACGAGCCGTACCGCCGAGATCGTCCTGGGTCACCTGCTCTGTCCTTCCACTGCGTCGAGCCGTGCCGGGGCGCGGCGAGCATCCCACTGCCCCGACGGCGGCGGGAGCGCCACCCCGGTGACCGGTTGCGTCAGGCCCCTCACGGGTGGAGCTCGCGACCCTGCCTGATCAGGGTCGTCGGCGAACGCCCGACCGCTGTGAGCTCCCCGCCGTGGACCAGGACGCCGGACTCCTCAGGCACGCCGAGGACGTCGACCTCGGGCGGCACCGCGCCCTCGACCGCCCGTAACCAGTCGTCGCGCCCGCCGCTCCAGTGGGGCACGACAAGGGTGTTCGGCACCAGGCCGAGGCCCCGGACCACAGCCATGCCCCGGTCCGGCAGGACCAGCCAGTCGCAGAGGACCATCGCGCCGGCACTGGCGCCGAGGACGACCCCGTCGTCCGCCAGCAGGTCCGCGACCAGCGCTCCCACCTCGGTGCCCTGCAGCACCGCGAGCAGCCGCGCAGGGGATCCCCCGGGAAGGACCAGCAGGCGCGCCGATCGCAGCGCAGCGAACGCCTCCTCCGGCTGCTCGCGCACGTCTGCAGCCCCCACCACGTCACGCCCGCCCAGTTCGCGGAAGTGACGTACGCCGTTGGCCGTCGCGGTCCGGTAGTCCTGGCCGGGCGTCCCCGCGAGGGCCGTGACGGCCACCCGACCGCCGGCCCGGACGAGCAGGTCGGCGTCCATCGCCCGGCAGGCTGGGGAGAACTCGCCACCACCCTGCAGGCACACGGTCCCGGACATCAGGGGCGGCCGCTCGGCGCGGGATCGGCAGCAGGGCCAGACGTCGCTGGCACGTCAGGCGGACTTGCGGGCAGCGCGCTTGGTCGGAGCGGCCGCCGACGTGGCCCTCTTCGCGCTCGCGGTGGTCGCCGTGCCTTTGGCTGCCGCCTTCTTGACAGGTGCCTTCTTAGCGGTCTTCTCGACAGCCGCAGGGGCCTGACCCTTGCCCTTTCCGCCGCGAAGGCCCCTGGCGGCCGGGACCTGCTTGTCGTCAGCCGCCCCTGCGCCGTCAGCATCGCTGCGCGTCTGCTTGGCCGCCTCGACACTCGCCCGAAGCGCCGCCATGAGGTCGACGACCGTGCCGGAGGTCGGCTGGGCCTCGGTCGGTTGGACCATCTCGCGGCCCTCCACCTTGGCCTCGATCACCGACTGGAGCGCCTCGCGGTAACCGTCCTTGTACTCCGACGGGTCGAACTCACCGCTCAGGGTGTCGATGAGGCTGCCGGCCATGGCCAGCTCCTGCGGCCGCACCTCGACGTCCTCGTCGAGGAACCCGAAGTCGGGGGCTCGCACCTCGTCCGGCCAGAGCATCGTCTCGAGCACGAACACGCCGTCGCGCACGCGCAGGGCGGCGAGGGACTCACGGTTGCGCAGGGCGACCTTGACGACGGCCACCTTGCCCGACTGCTCGAGCGCGTCACGCAACAGGCAGTAGGGCTTGACCCCCGCCTTGTCCGGCTCGAGGTAGTAGCTCTTCTCGAAGAAGATCGGGTCCAGCTGCTCGAGCGGTACGAACTGGAGCACGTCGATCGCGCGGCTCGTGGTCAGCGGCAGGTCCTTGAAGTCCTCGTCGGTCAGGACGACCGTCTCACCGCTGGACAGCTCGAAGCCCTTGGCGATGTCGCCGTAGGCGACCTCCTCACCGTCGACGGCGGCGACCCGCTTGTACTTGATCCGGCTGCCGTCGGACCGGCGGACCTGATGGAAGCTCACGTCCTTGGTCTCGGTGGCGCTGTAGAGCTTCACGGGGATGGTCACCAGCCCGAAGCTGATGGCGCCCTTCCAGATCGACCTCACGACTGGCCCCTTACCCGAGCGTTCGGCGACGCACCCGCGGACGACGACGCCGAAGCACGGCGACCTGACCACTCTAGGACCTTGATCACCACTCGGGAAGCCCGCGCCCTCCTCCCGCACCAGCACGCCTCGACGGGGTAGGACGGACGGCGTGCCCCTCCCCCCGCAGCCTGCGACGAGCCCGGGGCCGCTCCCGCGCGGGGTGCGGCCGATGCTCGCGACGACCGGCGCCCTGCCGCCCGAGGACAGCGCCTGGGCCTACGAGGTCAAGTGGGACGGGGTCCGCGCCCTCGTCGCGGTCGAGCAGGGTCGGCTGACCATCACGTCCCGGAACGGCAACGACGTGACGTCCTCCTACCCCGAGCTGGATCTCCTGGTAGCCCAGCTCGGCGACCGCTCCGTGCTGCTCGACGGCGAGGTGGTCGCCTTCGACGACCAGGGCCGGACCGACTTCGGCAAGCTCCAGTCGCGCATGCACGTGCGCGCACCGAGTGCCGCCCTGCAGCGCTCCTGTCCCGTGCAGTTGCTGCTGTTCGACCTCCTGCACTGCGACGGCACGTCGCTGCTGGACGCGTCGTACGACAACCGCCGCGAGGCCCTGGAGGCCCTCGGCCTGTCCGGGCCGTCGTGGCAGGTGCCCCCGGCGTTCCTGGGCGGCGGGCAGGCCCTGCTCGATGCCACGCGCGCCCAAGGGCTCGAGGGCGTCGTGGCCAAGCGGCGCGACAGCCGCTACCAGGCCTCCCGCCGCTCCGACTGCTGGATCAAGCTCAAGCACGTACGACGCGCGTCCGTCGTCATCGCGGGCTGGAAGCCAGGCGACGGCGGACGGTCCGGTCGCCTCGGCTCGCTCCTGCTCGGGGTGCAGGGCAAGGCCGGCCTCGAGTTCGCCGGGCACGTCGGCACCGGTTTCACGGCGTCCGTCCTGGCCGACCTGGGAAGGCGTCTCGAGGCGCTGCGACGGGACGACTCCCCGTTCGCGACCGACGTGCCGCGCGAGCACGCCCGCCACGCCGTCTGGGTGGAGCCCGTGCTGGTCTGCGAGGTGGAGTACACCGAGTGGACCCGCGACAGCAGACTGCGGCACCCGTCGTACAAGGGCCTGCGCGACGACGTGCCGGTGGAGGAGGTGGTCAGGGAATGACCAAGATCGCTGTCGATGTCGAGGGCACCCAGGTGGTGCTGTCGAACCTCGACAAGGTGCTCTACCCGGAGGTCGGGTTCACCAAGGGCCAGGTGCTGGACTACTACTCGCGGATCGCCCCGGTCCTGCTCCCCCACCTGGCCGAGCGGGCGATCACCCGCAAGCGCTACCCGGACGGCGTCGAGGGTCAGGTGTTCTTCGAGAAGAACGTCCCACGCGGCACTCCCGACTGGGTCCGGACCGAGACGCTGCCCTCGCCCGGGTCGAGCAAGGGGCGGGAGACCATCGACTACGTCGTGGTGCAGGACCTCGCCACCCTGGTGTGGACCGCAAACCTCGCGAGCCTGGAGCTCCACACCCACATGTGGCGGGTGGACCGGGACGCACCCGACCTGATCGTCTTCGACCTCGACCCGGGGCCCCCGGCGACCATCGTCGAGTGCTGCCAGGTGGCGCAGCTGCTCCGACCGCTGCTCGAGGCCGACGGGCACGCCCCGATCGCGAAGACCAGCGGCAGCAAGGGCATGCAGCTCTACGCCAGGGCTGACGGGTTCGAGTCGAGCGAGCAGACGTCGGCCTACGCCAAGGAGCTTGCGCAGCGGCTGGAGCGCGAGCACCCGGACCTCGTGGTGCACCGCATGACGAAGTCGCTGCGCCCGGGCAAGGTGCTCGTCGACTGGTCTCAGAACAGCGCCGCCAAGACGACGGTCAGCGTCTACTCGCTGAGGGCCCGGGACCGCCCCACGGTCTCCACCCCCGTCACGTGGGACGAGGTCGACGCCTGCAGCGCTCCGGAGGACCTGGTCTTCACCAGCGACGACGTGCTGGCGCGGGTCGAGGCGCACGGGGACCTGTTCGCGCCCCTGCTCTGAGGCCTCCGGACACGCGTCGGGGGCACGCCCGAAGGCATGCCCCCGACGAGGGTCAGGTCCTGGTCAGACCAGGCCGAGCGACTTCCAGAAGTCGCAGTTGCTCTCCCGCGCGACGTCGACCGGGCCGACACCACCGGCGGAGGCGATGTCGAGCCCCTGCACCACTCCGCTGCCCTGGCGGTAGCGGTCCCAGTCCGGCGTCTGCTTCGACGTGTCAGGGTTGCCGGTCTTCGCGAAGCTGGTCCAGTAGGCCACCATCGTGTCGGACAGCGCCTCCTGCTCGGCGTTCAGAGGTGTGCCGAACAGGCCGGGGAACAGGTAGGGCAGCTCGGAGGCGTGCGCCGCGCCGTTGCCCCCGAGAGCCGCGGGGATCAGGGGGATCAGGGGCGAGGACGTTCGGTCCCGGAACTGGTAGGCGAACGTCTTCGTCGGCCGCGGCGGGTCGGTAAGCAGGTCGGCGCCCTTGACGTGATCGCAGGTCGACAGAGCCGAACCACGGTCGCTCGCGATGGTTGACAGGGCGACGATCGGTGACGGGTAGGCCGACAGCGGGTACTTGGCCAGCACGGCATCGGCGTTGGTGCCGTACAGCGTCCTGACCACCGCTACGTACCGCTCGGCGGTCAGACCGGCGCCGTAGCTCAGCGGCGTGAAGAGCCGGTTCTCGTCGCGGGTGTTGCCGTGCATGACCGACTTGACGTGGTTGTACTGGTCGGTGGCGATCGCCTCCGCAGGCTGCAGCGGGAAGTGCTGGCCTCCGACGACGAAGGCTCCACCGCCGAGGGCGCGCCAGGCCTCGAGGAGCTTCTGCGACGACGTGGCCCGCAGGCAGTCAGCGGCCGCGGCAGGGTCGGTGCAGCCCACCGCTGTCGCGACCTGCTGTCCCCGCACCTCCCCCTGAGCCAGCGTGGCGTACGGCTGCGCGCAGCTGTAGCTCTGCACGATCGCCCGCTGGAACAAGCCCTCCGCCGTGGGCGACGCCAGGTTGGCGCACACCGACGAGGCGCCGGCCGACTCGCCGAACAGCGTCACGTTCCTCGGGTTGCCGCCGAAGGCCTGGATGTTGTCCTGCACCCAGCGCAGCGCAGCCTGCTGGTCCAGCAGGGCGTAGTCACCGGAACCCGCCGCGGGACGCTCGGCCGACAGGGCCGGGTTCGCGAGGAAGCCGAGCGGACCGAGCCGGTAGTTGATCGTCACGACGACCACGTCGCCCTGCGTCGCGAGCTTGCTCGCGTCGTAGTTGTAGCCGGTGCCGTAGACCCAGGACCCGCCGTGGATCCACACCATGACCGGCAGCCCCTTGCCGCTCTTGCCAGCCGGGGTCGTGACGTTGAGGTAGAGGCAGTCCTCACCGAAGGTCTGCAGGTTGCCCTGCCGGATCAGCTGCGCGCACTGGGTCTGCGGATCGAACCCGGTGGCGTCGCGCACCTCGCTCCACGGCTCGACGGGTACCGGCGGCTGGAACCGCAGGTCCCCGACGGGCGGTGCTGCGTACGGGATGCCCTCGAAGGTGCGCACCCCACCGGTCACCAGCCCCTGCACCGGGCCGTCTGCCGTCCGGACCAGGGCGCTGCCACCTGTCGGCGGCCCCTTCGGTGCGGCGACGGCCGGGGTGACCAGACCTGCGGTCAGGGCGACCGCGGCCCCCACTGCGCAGACGACCTTGCTCTTGCTCCAACTGCTCACGCGTGCTGCTCCTCGTGGTCGAACGTCGACGACTGCGTACGGGCGAACGCACCGTGCCTGCTCGGTGACGTCCGGCACAAGACCCGGGCAAGGACTGAGACGCCTGTCTCGCCCACTCGCCACGAGCCCGGGCCCGGTGAGGCACGATCCCTGCGTGGCACAGGGCCGAGTCATCACCTACGACCAGGTCGTGACCGTGGGGTCCCAGCTGTTCCACCGCACGGGCGGCCTCGACATGGAGGAGCTGGCCCAGGCCGCGAACGTCAGCAGGGCCACGCTCTACCGCGTGGCCGGCAGTCGCGACAAGGTGCTCGGCGACGTCCTGTGGCGACAGGGCTCCCGAGTCCTGACCCAGATCATGGCGACCACAGAGGGACACGGGGTGGACCGCCTCATCGCGATCTCGGAGCGGTTCCACCACGACCTGCGCGGCTACCCGCCGCTCCTGACCTTCCTGCGCGACGACCCGGCGACCGCCTTCCGTGTGCTGCTGACCGCCGACGCCCGGGTGCACAGCCGCTTCGTCGAGCAGTGGCGCACGCTGCTGGAGGAGCTCGTCTCGGCCGGCGAGCTGGTGCTCCCCATGAGCCCCGCAGACGCGGCCTTCGTCTTCGTGCGTCTCGGCGAGTCCCTGCTCTACAGCGACCTGTTCGGCGATCGGGAGCCCGACCTCGACCTCGCCTCACGCGTCCAACGGGCCCTGCTGCGCACCTGAGTCGGCGGGTCTGGCCCGCTGCGGGGCGGGCAACCCGCTGACGGACTCGTCCGGCGTCCTGCCTGTCCCGCTGACGTGGCGGCGCAGGCACGACAGGCTGGGGGCTCGCCGGGGACCCCGGCCCGACCGAGGAGATCCCGTGACCACGCCGTCCGCCCCGCACGCCAGGTTCCACGTCCGGCAGAAGATCACTCCGATGCAGAACACCTACCGGATCTTCGCGGACGCCTCCGGCGAGCCGGGGAACCTCGTGGCCTTCGCCAAGCAGAAGCGAATGGCGTTCAAGGAGTCGTTCACGCTCTACGGCGACGAGCGGGCGACCCGACCGGTGCTGACGATTCAGGCCGACCGCAAGATCGACATCCGGTCGACGATGCGCATCGAGGACCCGAGCACGGGTCAGGTGATCGGCCAGCTGCGCAAGAAGGCGGGCGCCAGCTTCGTCCGTTCGACCTGGGAGCTGGAAGAACCCGGTCAGCCGGTCGTCGTCGTCCAGGAGCGGAGCATGGCGATCGCGCTCCTGCGACGCTTCTGGACACTCATCCCGTTCCTCGGTGACATCCCCGTGCCATGGGTCTTCCACTTCGACGGCGCGACCGCGAGCGGGCAGCCCGTGCTGACGCACACCCGCCTCTGGGGCTTCCGCGACCGCTACGTGCTCGAGCTGGCCGACCCCCAGCGCGACGCGCGCGTGGCGATCGCCCTCGCCGTCTGCCTCGACGCGATGCAGAAGCGCTGACGCCAGGTCCGCCGGCTCAGCGGTCAAGAAGGCGGCCGATCGGGGAGGCGTCGAGCTCGAGCAGGAGCTCGGACGGGTTGCCGTAGACCGCGACGGCACCGGACTCCCGCAGCTCGCGCTCGCTGATGCCCCCGGTCCGCAGCCCGATGCACGCGACCCCGGCGGCCCTGGCCGCGCGGACGTCGAACACGGTGTCTCCCACCATGACCGCCCGCTGCGGGCTGACGCCGACCGCGTCGAGGGCAGCCCGCACGATGTCGGGCGCGGGCTTGCTCCGGTCGACGTCGGCGGAGCTCACGACGGCCGCGACGACGTCGTCGCACCCGATCTTGCGGCGGAAGTCCTCGGTGTCCTGCTCGCTGCCGCTCGTGCAGTAGACAACCGACAGGCCTCGCCCAGCACAGGCCCGGATCAGGGCTGCGACGTCGTGGAAGGCGAGACAGCGCTGTCGCAATGGCGGCCAGCGCTCGTCGTGCCCCTGCACCACTCGCTCGTCCTCGCGGCCGACGAGCGTCTGCACCAGGTCTTCGGAGCCGCGTCCGATGGCCCGGTGGATGTCGAGGCACGAGACCTCGTAGCCGGCGGCGAGGAAGGACTCCCACCAGGCGATGACGTGGAGGTAGACCGTGTCGAGCAGGGTGCCGTCGACGTCAAGCACCAGCGCGGCACCAGAGTTGACGACGGGTGATGATTGGGTCATGGTCCGCCCGGTACCCGGTGGACCCGGGTCTCACCTGCCCGCGAGCCAAGGAGGACCGATGACCGGGGTACCAGCCGACAAGCTGACCGACGAGTCCCTCGACCGAGAGCTCAAGCACATTCACGAGACCCGCCACGACACGTTCCTGCACGGCAGCGAGGACGCCCTGGCGTTCCACACGAGCCGTACGAACGAGTTGGAGCAGGACTACCTGCGCCGCAACCCTGACCGGGTCGTGGACGCGCGACGCACCCGGCACGGGTCGCGGGAGCTGTCCGGCCAGGACTGAGTCGGGGCCAACGCCAGGGCCCCGCTGGAGGGTTGCCCGCGGGGCTCGCTGGCGTGTCGTGCGGGTAGCGCTCCACTCGCGGCCCCTGAGTCGGAGCCTGACGGTGACGCGACGGCTCGACGGCGGGCTCGACCCGGCAGCATCGCCGCTAGGGTCGCGGGCATGACGACGACCCCGCTGGGACGCGAGCCCGCGTCGCCCACGCGCGGGACCCGTCTGCCCCGTTCCGCGCGCCGGGCGCAGCTGCTCGGCGCCGCTCAGGAGGTCTTCGTCGCTCAGGGCTACCACCAGGCCGCGATGGACGACATCGCCGAGCGCGCCGGCGTCAGCAAACCGGTGCTGTACCAGCACTTCCCGAGCAAGCTCGAGCTCTACCTCGCACTGCTGGACCAGGCGGCAGAATCGCTGGTCGCGAGGGTCCGGGTGGGGCTCGAGTCCTCGACCGACAACCGGACGCGCGTCGCGGCGTCGGTCCGCGCCTACTTCGACTTCGTCGACGGCGAGGGAACGGCCGGCGAGGGGGCCTTCCGCCTCGTCTTCGAGAGCGACCTGCGCAACGACCCCGCCGTCCGCGAGCGCGTCGAGCGCATGACGCAGGGTTGCATCGACGCGATTGCCGACACGATCGCCCACGACACCGGATACCGGGCCGAAGAGGCCCAGCTGCTCTCGATCGGCCTGTCCGGCCTCATGGAGGTGGGGGCCCGATGGTGGCTGACCTCCCCCGATCGGATCCCCAAGGAGCGCGCGATAGAGCTGCTCCTCGGGCTGGCCTGGCGCGGCATCTCGGGGGCGCCCCGCACCAGCTGACCCGCGACCGACCGTTCTGCCCAGGGCGGACGGACCGGCTGGTCCCGGCCGTACGCACTAGCCTCGGTCTCAGGTCACCCGTCCCGGCATGCACGACGAACAGGAGCCCTCCGTGGAGGTCAAGATCGGCGTGCAGTACGCCATGCGCGAACTCGTCCTGGAGAGCGCCCAGTCGCCCGACGAGGTCAGCAAGGCGGTGTCCGACGCCCTCAAGGCAGACCTCGGCGTGCTCACGCTGGTCGACGAGAAGGGGCGCCGGATCCTCGTTCCCGCCGACAAGCTCGCCTACGTCGAGATCGCCGAGTCGGAGCAGCGTCGGGTGGGCTTCGGCACCCTCTGAGCAGCCCCGAGCACGGATCCCCGGTCCCCCGCACAAGGTGGTCGACTCCGCGAGCCGCGTGATCTCTGCCAGGCACAGGTTCAGGCGGGGCGCCATCCGGGCAAGAGAGATCGTGACCGGGCTACTCCGGCTCACGACTCGTGGAGGCACTCATGCTCGGTTTCATCCTCACCATGATCATCGTCGGCGCGATCGCCGGCTTCATCGCTCGCGCGGTCGTCCCCGGCAAGGACAGCATGGGCGTGCTGCAGACGATCGTGCTCGGCATCGTCGGCTCGTTCGTTGGCGGTTTCCTCGGCTACCTCATCTTCGGCAAGGACGCCGGCGAGGGCGCCCTGCAGCCGAGCGGCATCATCGGTGCGATCCTCGGCGCGATCCTGGCCCTGGTCATCTACAACGCCGTGACCGGCAAGAAGCGCAGCCGCTCGCACGTCTGAGCCCAGCGCCTGTCTCGAAGGCCGGTCCCCGCGAGGGGGCCGGCCTTCGGTCTGCTCGGGCCGAGTCGGCCGACTAGTGCTGCAGGCCCAGCGCCTTCATCCGGGCCGTGTGCCCGTCCGTCAGCCGAGTGAGCAGCCTTCCCACGCTGGCCAGATCACCGCTGCCACCCACGAGCAGCTCGGCGAGCGCATCGCGCTCGACGGCCACGCGTTGCGCTTGGATCAGGGCCTCACCGACGAGCCGCCGGGCCCAGAGCGCCAATCGCCCAGCCACCGCCGGATCGGCCGCCGTCGCAGCCCTCACCTTCTCGACGGCGAAGCTGGCCTGCCCGGTGTCGGCCAGCACCTCGAGGACCAGGCCCCGCGAGGCGTCGTCCCGGACGAACGCCGCCACCTCGCGGTAGAAGTCGGTCGCCAGGCCGTCGCCGACGTAGGCCTTGATCAGGCTCTCGAGCCAGTCGTTGGGCGGGGTCGAGTCGTGGAAGCCGTCGAGCGGCCCGACGAACGGGGCCATGGCCTGCTCGGGCTCCACGCCGCAGGCGATCAGGTGCTCGTGCAGCCTGCGGTAGTGCTCGAACTCGGCAGCCGCCATCGAGGCGAGGGCGTGCTTGTCCGACAGCGTGGGCGCCTTGCGGGCGTCCTGGGCGAGGCGCTCGAAGGCGGTCAGCTCGCCGTACGCGAGCACCCCGAAAAGATCGATCGTGGCCTCGTCAAGCGGCTGCGTCATGGCGCGATCCTGCCGTACGGCACTGCGTCGCCGTCGGCCCGGTAGGCTGGACCTGACGGAGCGGCGCTCGCCGCTCCCGACCCTGTGCGTTGGCCGCTGTTCCCGCGGCGCGCCGGCTGGTCCTGCTGCCCTCGGCAGCACGTGAGCTGTCCGCTGCGAGCCCGCTCCCGTCGTCGGTCGACGCGACCGCACCGAAGGGCAGTCCCCTGAGCACCGACTCGACCACCGAGACCACTCCCGACCTGCACTCCCCCGAGACGGCGGCCGCCCCGGCTGAGAACGGCTTCGCCGCGCTCGGCGCGCTGCCGGAGACCGTCGAGGCCCTCGCGAAGATGGGCATCACGACTCCCTTCGCCATCCAGACCATGACGCTGCCGATCGCCCTGCAGGGCCACGACCTGATCGGGCAGGCCCGCACCGGCACCGGCAAGACCCTCGGCTTCGGCGTCCCTCTGCTGCAGCGGGTGAAGAGCAAGGCCGAGGGGGCGGACGGCGTCCCGCAGGCGCTCGTCGTCGTGCCGACCCGCGAGCTCGCCGTGCAGGTGGCCAAGGACCTCGAGAACGCCGGCAGCGTACGAAGCATCCGGGTCGTCACGATCTACGGCGGCCGGGCCTTCGAGCCGCAGGTCGAGACCCTCCGCAGGGGCGTGGACGTCGTCGTGGGCACGCCGGGCCGGTTGCTCGACCTCGCACGCCAGGGGCACCTGAACCTCAACGCCGTGGGAGTGCTCGTCCTCGACGAGGCCGACGAGATGCTCGACCTCGGGTTCCTTCCCGACGTCGAGCGGATCCTCGAGCAGATCCACGGCGAGCGCCAGACGATGCTGTTCTCCGCGACCATGCCCGGACCGGTCGTCGCCATGGCGCGGCGCTTCATGACCCAGCCCACGCACATCCGGGCCGAGGAGCCGGACGAGAACCGCACGGTCCCCAACACGAAGATCTTCGTCTACCGGGCCCACTCGATGGACAAGGGCGAGATCCTCGCCCGCATCCTGCAATCGAACGGTCGCGGCTTGACCATGGTGTTCTGCCGCACCAAGCGCACCTGCGACAAGGTCGCTGCCGACATGGTCGACCGGGGCTTCGCGGCTGCCGCCGTGCACGGCGACCTCGGCCAGGGCGCCCGTGAGCAGGCCCTGCGGGCCTTCCGTTCCGGGAAGATCGACGTGCTCGTCGCCACTGACGTCGCGGCTCGCGGCATCGACGTGCAGGACGTGACCCACGTCGTCAACTACCAGTGCCCCGAAGACGAGAAGGTGTTCCTGCACCGCATCGGGCGTACGGGTCGGGCCGGCGCCAACGGCGTGGCCGTCACGTTCGTCGACTGGGACGACTCCCCGAAGTGGGGCCTGATCAACAAGGCGCTGGACCTCACCTTCCCGGAGCCGATCGAGACCTACAGCTCCTCACCGCACCTGTTCGCCGAGCTCGACATCCCGGTCGGCACCAAGGGCACGCTGCCCCGCTCGGCGCGGGTCCGGGCCGGCCTCGAGGCCGAGACCGTCGAAGACCTCGGCGAGACCGGGCGGCGGCGGCCGGCGGCCGGCGGGCGCGACGGTGGCCGGGACGCCGGCCGGGACGGTGGTCGCGCCAGTGGGCGTGACGGCGGTCGGGGCGGACGGGGCGCTGACCGCGGTTCCGGGCGCGACGCGTCGGCAGGGGCTGCAAGCGAGGGCACCGACACGTCGGACGACGCGCCTGTCCTGCCCAAGCGCACCAGCAGCACCCGGCGCCGCACCCGTGGCGGCGGGGGTGCGGCGGAGGCCGCCACGGGGAACTCCGACACGGCCGGTCCCGTTGCAGCGACACCTGGGGACGGCGAGTCCGACGGCTCGGCCGCGCCGCGCAGGCGCCGTCGAGGTGGTCGCGGCCGCGGCCGCGGCCCCGCCGGTGAGGGAGTGGTCGACGACGGTGGCACCGGCGGCACATCGACCGGGACCCCGGCCTCCGACTAGTCCGGCCCCCACACCGGGCACGGACCGCCAACGGTGTCGTTTGGCGCGAGCGCTCCGCTTCAGTTCACCCCCCGTACCTGCCGACAGTGCGGGCATGGTGATGAGGACGGTCCACGGGGCGCGCACGGGCGAGGACGTCGCCGATCTGCGGAGCTGGCTCCACGAGCTGCCCGGTGCGCCTCAGGTGCACGAGTTCCAGGTGCTCGGGTGCGGCGAGCACGGCGACGAGCAGCCGACCTGGGCCTACGTCGAGGCCGACGCTTCAGCCGGGGTAGCCCGTCGGCGCTGCCTGGCCTGCGGGCACAGCGTCTCCATGCTCGACTCGGACGCGCGCTGGACCCACCCTCCGATGTTCGCCTGCCAGGGCTGCGGGCACTCGATCGCCGAGATTGGCGTGGGGCTGAACCTCCCGGACGGCGAGAACGTCCGCTGGGTCGCCGTGGCCGTGCGCTGCGTCGAGTGCGGACGCCTCGAAGGCGTCACCGACATGGTCGTCGCGGGAGTCCCCGCCGCCGAGGTCCTCGCGGCGCTCTGACGGCAGAGGCGGACCGTCGTCCCCCGTCCTCTCGTCGTCTGGCGCCCACCCGACGTCTGATCCACTTCGGCGTGCGCTGCCCCGTTGGATCAGACGTCCTGACGTACGAGGGCCTGGCGCCCACCCGACGTCTGATCCACTTCGGCGTGCGCTCCCCCGTTGGATCAGACGTCCTGACGTACGAGGGCCGGCAGGTCCTGGAAGGGAGCCCCCCGCCCTGAGCCGGCGCACCGCGCAGGAGACTGCACGGATGCGCCTGCTCCTGATCGCCGACACCCATCTCCCGCGCCGGGCTCCCGACCTGCCGGCCCAGGTCTGGGCCAAGGTCGACGCGGTGGACCTCGTCGTGCACGCCGGTGACTGGGTCAGCAGCGAACTGCTCGACCGCCTCGAGCGGCGGGCGTCGAGGGTGCTCGCCTGCTGGGGCAACAACGACGGTCCCGATCTGAGGGCCCGGCTGCCCGAGGTAGCCCGAGCGACGATCGACGGCCTGCGCGTCGCTGTCGTCCACGAGACGGGCGAGCGGGCCGGCCGCGAGGCCCGCGCCGACCTCATGCACCCCGACACCGACGTGCTGGTGTTCGGGCACAGCCACATCCCGTGGGACTCGGTGACCCCGGCCGGGATGCGCCTGCTCAACCCGGGCTCGCCGACAGACCGCCGGCGCCAGACCACGTGCACCTACATGACAGCCAGCGTCACCGGCGGGGCGCTCGTCGACGTGGTGCTGCACCCGACGGGCCGCGACGCTGTGCGCCCCGGTCCAGCCCTCGAATGAGGCCGCTGCGTTGAGCCTGGCCGGCGCCGCGTTCGTGCTGTTCGCAGCGTTCGTCACCGCGACCGTCTCCGGCGTCCTCGGCATGGCAGGCGGGCTGCTGCTGCTCGGCGCCCTCCTGCTCGTGCTCCCCGTGGCCGTCGCCTTCGTCGTCCACGGACTGCTGCAGCTGGTCAGCAACGGCTGGCGGGCCTCCCTGCAGCGACAGCACATCCGGTGGACGGTCGTCGGCTGCTACGCGGCGGGGGCGGTCGTGGCGACGGTCGTCGTCGCGCTCGTCAGCTACGTCCCGTCCAAGCCGCTCACCTACCTGCTGCTGGGGCTGATCCCCGGACTCGTCTGGTTGCCCAAGGGCTGGCTGCGGCTCGACGCAGAGCGTCCGGTGCACGCTGCCGCCGCCGGTCTGCTGGTGACCGGCCTCAACCTGGTGGCCGGCGTCGCCGGACCGATGCTCGACGTGTTCTTCGTACGCACCTCGCTGGGTCGCCACGCGATCGTCGCGACCAAGGCCGCGACGCAGGTCTTCTCGCACCTGGCCAAGGTCGTCGTGTACGGCTCGCTCGCCACGAGCGGCGACAGCTCCCTTCCCTACGCGGTGCTGCTGCTGGCCGTCCCCCTCTCGATGCTCGGGACGGTCGTCGGCGGACGGCTGCTCGACCGGATGACCGATGCGTCCTTCACCTCGGTCACCAGGTGGGTCGTGACCGGTATCGGCGCGGTCTACCTGGCGCAGGCCGCCGCGCTCGCGTTTTGACGCTGCCGCACGACCCGACGGCCACTAGTCTCGACCCCTGTGACCCTGCACCCCCTGGTGGCCGACGCCGACGTGCGCTTCGCGCGGGTCGAGGTCCCCGGCGGGTCCCTCGCCACCTTGCGCTGCGAGCCCGCGGTTCCGTCCGAGCGGTCTCCGGTGCTGATGGTCCCCGGCTACACGGGGAGCAAAGAGGACTTCCGGCTCCTGCTCCCGACGCTCGCCTGCGCCGGTCACCGTGCCGTCGCACTCGACCAGCGCGGGCAGTTCCAGTCCCCCGGACCGGACGACCCCGGGGCCTACGCGGTGCAGGCCCTCGCCGAGGACCTGCTCGCCGTGGTCGACGTCCTGGTCACGCCCGGCGACAGTGGCGTTCACCTGGTCGGCCACAGCTTCGGCGGCCTGATCGCGCGGGCCGCAGTGCTGCAGCGCCCCGAGGCCTTCCGCTCTCTGGTCCTCATGGGGTCCGGACCGGCCGGCCTGACCGGTCCGAGGGTCGCCCTGCTGCCCCTCCTGCGCCCTCTCCTGGAGCAGGGCATGCCCGCGCTCGTCGAGGCCATGGACGCGATGAACGCAGCAGACGCCCGCTTCCTCGCCCTCGACGCGTCGGTGCAGGGGTTCCTACGCGATCGCATGCTCGCCTCGAGCGCAGCCGGACTGATCGGGATGGGCGACGGGCTCACCGGCGAGCCCGACCTGGTGGAGGCGCTGCGCGGCACAGGTGTCCCCGTCCTCGTCCTGCACGGTGGCGACGACGACGCCTGGGCCCCGAGCCTGCAGGCCGAGATGGCCGCAAGGCTCGGCGCCGAGCACGTGGTGGTCGCCGGGGCAGCCCACTCCCCCGCGGTCGAGCAGCCCGAGTCGACTCTCGAGGCCCTGGTCGCCTTCTTCGCCCGCCTGCACTAGGACCTCCTCGTACCCGGTCGCCGGAACCGGAGGTCGACACGCAGGGCGAAGAGACCGTGCGCCGGGGCGGGCGACCCCGACGGTGTTCGCGGGTTGCCGGTCAGCCCGACGTCAGGCTCGCCCCGACGAGGTCTGGGCCACCTCGAAGGCCCAGATCGTCGAGCCGCTCGCTGCGGGCCGTTCGCCAGCCGGCCGGTCGGAGGCGGCGGCGTGCCCGGCCCCGAAGGACTGCGACTCGCGCCACGCGGTGAAGTCGGCCTCGCTGCGCCACCGGGTGTAGACGAGGTAGTCCTCTGTGCCGGCCACCGGCCGCAGGAGCTCGAAGTGCTCGAAACCGGGCGCCGAGTCGACGGCGCCCTGGCGGCCGGCGAATCGCTGCTCGAGCGTGTCTCCGGCGCCCTCGGGGACAGTCAGGACGTTGATCGCGACGTACGACATGGCCCTCACCCTAGGTGGCCGCGCACCGTCCGCTTGACCCTCCCGTCACGGGAGACAGCACACTGCGGCACATGCACCCCGGACTGCCCAGCGGCGAGCTGTCCAGCGGCGAGTTCGCCCGGCTCACGCACCTGTCGGTCAAGACCCTCCGCCACTACCACGACGTGGGCGTCCTGACCCCGGCCGGCGTGGACGCCCGCACGGGCTACCGCCGCTACGGCACGGAGCAGGTCGGTGCCGCGCACCTGGTCCGCCGCCTGCGCGACCTGGAGATGCCGCTCGCCGAAGTGCGCCGCGTGCTCGAGGCTCCCGACGAACGAGCTCGCGACGAAGCGGTCGGCGACCACCTCCGACGGATGGAACACCAGCTGGCGGTGGCACAGCAGGCCGTCGCGTCGCTGCGCTCGCTGCTCGAGGACGCGGGTCCGGTCGAGGTGCGGCACCGGCACGTACCGCCGTCGCCCTCCCTGGCCCTCTCGGCGCACGTCCGCAAGGCCGACATCGCCGGCTGGTGCGCCACCACCTTCGCCCGGCTGGACCGCGCCCTGGCCGAACAGGGCGTACGACCGGCCGGACCCGCCGGCGCCCTCTACTCCCAGGAGTTCTTCGAGCAGGCCGGTGGACGCATCGTGGCCTTCGTGCCGACCCGAAAGCCGATGGACGGCTGCGAGGGGCTCGACGCCTTCTCGGTGCCCGAGGCGCTGCTCGCGGTGGCCGTTCACAGGGGGCCGTTCGACGAGCTCGATCGCACCTACGGGGCGCTCGGCACCCACGTGGCCCGCAACGGCCTTGCCGCACCCGGTCCGGTGCGGGAGCACTACCTGGTTACGCCGATCGACACGGACGACCCGACCGAGCTCCGGACGGAAGTCGGCTGGCCCATCACCCTCGCGGCCCCACCCGGCCCCGGGACGTCCCACCCCTCAGAAGAAGAAGAAGGAGCACGCGCATGACCCTCTCGTTCGGACAGGTCGCCATCGACTGCCAGGACGCCGCCGCCCTCGCGGGCTTCTGGTCGGCACTGCTTGACCAACCCGTGGACGACGGAGCCAGCGCCTACATCGCCACCGTCGGCCGCTCCCCTGAACGGATCGGCGGCACACCGGTGCTCATGTTCCTCAAGGTCCCTGAGCCCAAGCAGGCCAAGGACCGGTTGCACCTGGACCTCTACGCACCGGACTGGACGGCCGAGGCCACACGCGCTGTGTCACTCGGCGCCAAGCACGTCGCAGACTTCGACGAGTACGGCACCCAGTGGGCCACCCTGCTCGACCCAGAGGGCAACGAGTTCGACATCGGCGCCGGGGCACACTGACGGGCGAAACCGCTCACCGAGCGGGGGGCGCCCACCCGTGGCAGCCTTCGCGGGTGACCGCGCACGCCGACCTGCTCCCTGACCCCGGCCTGTACGGACCCGACAGCGTCACCTGGCGGGTCCACGCAGACCCGTCGATGGCCCTCGCTGGGCTCCGCGCGCTGCTCCTGCAGGCGGTCCACCCGCTGGCGATGTCCGGCGTCGAGCAGCACAGCGACTTCCGCGCCGATCCGTGGGGGCGGCTGTTCCGCACCGCCGACTACGTGGCGGTCACGACGTACGGCACGACCGAGCAGGCGCGGCGGGCCGGCGCCAGGGTGCGGGGGGTCCACCGCCGACTGGCCGGGATCGAGCCCGAGTCGCAGACCGCCTACCGGGTCGACAGCCCCGACCTGCTTCGCTGGGTGCACTGCGTCGAGGTGGAGTCGTTCCTGTCGACCGGCCTGCGCTGCGGAATGAAGCTGTCCGCCTCCGATCAGGACCGCTACTACGCAGAGCAGACCGTCGGCGCCTCGCTGGTCGGGCTGGACCCGGCCTCCGTGCCCGGCTCGGTGTCCGAGATGGCCGACTACCTGAGGGAGATGCAGCCCGAACTGCGCATCACCGAGGCCGCGCGCAAGAGCGTGCGCTTCATCCTGTGGCCGCCCATGCCCGCGCTCGTGCGCCTCGGGACCCCGGCGCGCCCCGCCTGGGTCGCCCTGGCCACCGCGGCGTTCGCCATGCTCCCGAGGTGGGCCCGACGGCTGTACGGGATGCCCGGCCTTCCGACCACGGACCTCGCCGCGACCGCCGCTGGGATCGCCTTCCGCACAGGGGTTCTCGTCGTGCCGGAGACACTGCGCCATGGCCCGCACGTCAAGGAGGCGCACGCGCGGGTCGACGCCGGCGCAGTCACCTCTCGACGGGGTCCGGCACTCGACTTGGCCCACTGAGCAGCAGCACCCCCGCGGCGAGCACCGACGCAGCACCGGCCATCGCAAAGGCGATGCCGTAGCCGTCGACGGCGTCGCGCAGGAGCCCGATGAACGCCGGGCCCGACGCGACACCGAGGGTGGCGACGAGCTGGCTGCGGGAGTAGATGCGGCCGTAGTCGCGGACACCGAACCGCTCGGCGAGCAGCAGGGGGTGGAGCATGAGCAGGTTGCCCACGGTGATGCCGAAGGCGACCGTGGTCACGAGCAGCGGGACCGTCCCGTCGACGGTCGCGAGCAGCGCGAGGGCGGCCCCCTGCCCCACCATCAGCACGAGGGCCAGCAGCCTCATCGAGGTGCGGGCCGCCACCCAACCTCCGGCCAGCCGGCCGACCAGGCTCGAGATCGCAAGCAGCGACAGTGCCGTCCGGGCCAAGCCAGGGTCGCCTCGCTCCGCGACGAGGTTGAACAGGTGGGCGATGCCGCCGACCTGGGCCATCATCGCCAGCAGGTGGCCGAGGGTCACGCAGACGAAGAACCGAGTACGCAGGGCATCGTGCGCCAAGGCCCCGCGGTAGGCAACCGGTGAGCCCTCGGGAGGAGCCGGGTCACCATCGGGGAGCAGTCCGAGAGCCTCCGGCGACGGTCGCAGCAGCAGGGCGGTCACCGGGATGACCCCCACCACCAGGGCCAGGGCGAGGTAGGGCGCAACGCTGCTCAGACCGTGCCGGTCGATCAGCGCAGCCACCACCGGAGTGACCACGACCCCGCCTGCGGACAACCCCGTCGATGCCACCGACAGGGCGACCGAGCGACGGCGGGAGAACCACCGGGCGACCAGGGTCGTGCCCGGCACGAGGGACGAGGCGGCGAATCCCGCTCCGAAGAGCACGTAGACGACGTAGACGTGCCACACCTGCTCCACCCGGCCGAGCAGCAGCAGCGAGAGCCCGCACGCGACGGCGCCTGCGGCGATCAGCGGCCGCGGGTCCCGCTTGGCCATGTAGCCCGCGGCGGGGAGCCCGACGAGGCCGCTGACCAGGAAGAAGACGGCCGTCGCACCGGAGACCGCTCCGACCGAGAAGCCCTTCTCGACCGTGAGCGACCGCAGGTAGACCGGCAGGCCGTAGAAGCCGAGGCCCGCCGTCACGAGAAGCATGACGAACACGCCGGTGACCACCCACCACCCGCGGAAGACTCCTGAAGTCGTTCGCTCAGGTGCCTGCGCTACCACCCACGCCCACCCTGCCCACGCGCACCGCGTCGGCCCTGGCGGTCACCAGTTGCCACTGCCACCACCGCCGCCGCCGCCGCCACCGCCGCCGCCCCAGTCACCGCCGCCGACGCTGCCGCCACCCCACTCGAAGCCACCGCCACCGCCGCCGTCACCCCAGCGGGCGTCCCCGGCGTCCTCGACGCCCTCCTCGTAACCGCGCTCGTAGCCGCCGCCGCCGAAGCCCCCGCCGAGGCCCCCGCTGAGGATGCTGCCGAGCAGCATGGTCTCCCAGAAGGGCACGCCGTACCAGCCGCCCGGGACCATGCGTCCGCCGAGCACGCCGCCCCCGTAGTAGTGACCGCGCCCGGGCGCGTAGGTGGGCGAGCCGTCGTACTCCTGGTCACCGACCTGGACCCGAGTGTCCTGCTCGAGCTGGGGACCGGTCGTGGGCGGCGGGGGGATGTCGGGACCGGGGTCGAGCCCGAGCCGCTCGCGAGCGACCCGGGTCGCCGTGAGCCCCTCGACAGCGGTGCGCCGAGCGGTGGCGAACTCACCGGGGGTGTCGGCTTGCGACAGCAGCGCCCCCGTCGCGGTGTAGCGCTCCGCCGCGTCGTTGAGCGCCTGCCGCGTCACCGGGTCGGCCCCCGGCGCCAGTGTGGACACGTCACTGCCGAGCCGGCCGTACAGGGACTCGACATCAGCCCGGTCGGACTCCAGAGCCTTGGCCCGTCGCTTGGCGTTGCGTCGCAGTACGACGACACCCGCTCCTGCGCCGCCGAGCGCGAGCAGGCCCAGGACGACTCCCGAACCTCCGCCGCCGCCGCCGCCGCCGCCGCCGCCCGACCCTGCGCCGTCGAGGGTGCTGCTCGCGCCGCTGGAGGCGGCCTGCTGGTCCAGGATGCCCACGAACTGCTCGATCGCGCTGGTCGCCGCCGCCTCGTCGAAGGCGCCGCCGCTGCCCTGCAGCACCCGGTTGATGGCGTCCTCGCCGTCGACGCCCGCACTACGGGCCTTCGAACCGCTCGCCGCCCGCAGGACCGGCTGACCAGGCGCCCGCTCGGTGATGACCAGGACCGAGGAGGAGCTGTTCCTGGTCCCCACACCGATCCGCTCGACGAGCGCTGCCGGCCCTCCTGCCCGGTCGGACGTCGCCTGCGTGACGACCGCGACGTAGACCGGCACCCTGGCTGCGTTCACCAGCTGCCGGACCCGCGCCTCGTCGACGCGCGCAGGGGCACCCGGCTCGAGGTAGACCGGGTTCTCCTGAAGCCGCTCGACCACCTCGCCCGAGGTCACCGCGAGCGCCGGACCGGCCACCGCACCCAGGGCGAGGGTGGTCAGCACGAGAGGGGCCGCCAGGCGTAAGAGCAGCGTCATGGCCGTGTGGTCCCCCCGTCTGAGGCGGGCGTACCCCGCCACCCCGACCCGCTGGCGGCGTCGTCGTCCTCGTCCTCGTCGCTCGGATCCGGGCTCGGACCGGGCTCGTCGCGCTCATCCTCGGCCTCGAGCATGCCACGGCGGAACCTGCCGGAGAGCCACCCCCCGATCCCGATCACCACGACCGCCAGCAACCCGAGCAGGCCGATCGTCCGACGGGTCGTCGAAGGGGCCGACGAGACCGGCTCAGCCGCGGGAGCCGCCGCAGCCTCACGCACGAAGTCGGTGATCGCATCGGTCAGGGTCTCGGTCGTGAACGGCTCGTCCAGCCGACTCGAGATCACGCGCTCGAGGGCGAGCGCCGGCGTCCGACCGGTCAATTCACCTCCCCCGGCCTGCAGCCCGCCCTGGTCGGTCACGACCAGCACCACGGCGTCCGGCCCGGCGAGCCCCTCGACGATGCGCAGGGTGAAGCCGTCGATGCCGAGCTCCTCCGACGCCACCTCGGCCTCGGACACCACGACGGCGTAGACGGGGGTGGCCGAGCCCCGGAGCGAGGTGGTGGTCAGCATCCGGTCGGGGTTGATCGAGCTGGCACGCGAGACGTAGAGCGGGTCCTGGCGCAGTCCCATCAGCACCTCGTCGACCGACACCGCTCCCGCCGGCGTCGCCGAGCCGAGCAGGGCAGCGCTGATCAGGAGGAGCAGCAGGCTTGTCGAGCGACGGACGACTCTCGGGCGTCCACGGCGGGTCTCCGCGGGCCGGGGTCTCGAGGTGGTCACGCCGCGACGACGCTGACGCCCGACGCCGCCGCGACGAGGCGCTCGAACGCGGCCGGGGCTGTGCCGTGCGCACCCAGGCGGACCTGCTTCGCGCTGCCGTGGAAGTCGCTCCCGCCGGTGACGACCAGGTCGAGGTCAGCGGCGAGGCCGGTGAGGGCCACCCGCGCCCGCTCGTCGTGGTCGACGTGATCGACCTCCACGCCGACGAGGCCGGCGGCGGCGAGGGCTGCGATGACCGAGTCGTCGACCGTACGGCCTCGCGTGCTCGCCCGCGCGTGTGCGAAGACGGCAGCCCCACCCGCCGCGGTGATCATGCGTACGGCCTCGACCGCCTCGATCTCCGCGAGCCCCACCCAGAAGCGGCCCGAGGTGCCGATCCACTCCGAGGTGAAGGCCTCGGCGATCGAGGCGACGTGCCCCTGCTCGACGAGGGCCCTTGCCAGGTGGGGTCGTCCCACCGCGCCGGCTGCCAGCTCGCGCACCCGGTCCCAGGTGACACCGGTCCCGGCCGCCTCCAGCTTCCCGGCCATCTCCTGCGCCCGGCCCACCCGAGACCGCCGCAGGCCGTCGAGGGCGGCGGACAGGTCCGGCTCCTGCGGGTCGAACAGGTAGGCGAGCAGGTGCAGGCTGATCCCGTCGTGCACGCACGAGACCTCGGCGCCGCGGACGAGTGACAGTCCCGGGGGCAGGGCCTTCGCCGCCGCATCCCACCCGGCCGTCGTGTCGTGGTCGGTCAGGGCGATGACCTGGAGGCCGGCCGCTCCTGCCTGCTGCACCAGCTTCTGCGGGCTGCTCGTCCCGTCGGACGCCGTGGAGTGCGTGTGCAGGTCGATGCGCTCGTCACTCACCGGGGCAAGAGTAGGGCGAGCCGGACGCTGAGGTGCTCAGCTGGTCAGGGTCCGTCAGGGCCAGGCGGAACAGGACGCGGTCGAGCCCCGGACCTGCGTAGTCCGGGACCACCTGCTCGTCGAAGCCCAGCCGCGCGTGGAAGGCTCGGGACCCGACGTTGTCGACCCCGGTGATCGCCTCGACCCGGGTCACACCCCGCGCGCGGCACGTGACGAGGAACGCCTCGTACAGCAGGCGCCCGACACCCCGCCCGCGGTGGGAGTCCCGGGTGGCCACGGCGTTCACGTACGCCACGCCGCCTGCCGGAGCCGCGCCGAGCAGGTAGCCGGCGAGCACGCCTGCGTCGCGGACCACCAAGGCATCGCGTCCGAACTGGTGCGCCCACACCGGCTGGTGCAGCCACCTCATGTCTCGCTCGCCCCAGAAGGGCGACAGGTCTGCGAGGAGCTCGGTCAGCAGGGCCGGGCTGTCGTCGGGTCGGCAGGCCCGCACGTCAAGCCCGCTGCTCGGTCGGGTGCAGGCCGCTCATCACCCCAGTCTGGAGCTCGGGGCCCCGAACGGCAGCACCAGGTCGGCGTGCTGCTCGTGACGCAGGTCGTGCAGCTCGAGCTCCTCGATCAGCACCAGCTCGGACGCAGGCGGCCACAGGACGGCCCACAACCACACGCCACCGGCCTCGCCGGCGAAGGCCACCCGGTCCTGCGCGCTCTCACACCGCCACAGCGCGGTCGGGTGGCCCGCAGCCTCGAGCTTGGCGTCGGGCGGGCCCTGGGCGACGGTCCCCGGGTCCAGCGCGTCCGTGCCCGCCAGGCGTCCGCCGAGCCCAGTGCCGGGATCCTCGGCGACCAGCACCATGTCGGCCGGACCGCCGAGCGGACAGGGGCCGGCCAGGGCCAGTGCCGTCGCCCGGGCTCCGGAGCGCTCGTCACCGGCGATGGCGAGGCCCGTCACCGTCCAGCCGGGTAGCAGGGGCAGCGGGCACCACACCGGCACGTCTGCGGCGCGAGCAGCCTGCCCGACGACCTCGGCGCTGACCCCCGCCCAGGTCCGCAGGGGTGCGACCGGGCCGTGCCGCTCGCACTCCCAGCTGCTCGTCATGAGTCCCGGGGGGCGGATCGCCGCCCCGCAACGTGGGCACGAGGGGGCTCTCACCGGCTCGACGTTCCGCCCACGACGCCCTCAGGTCAAGGCCGTGCGGCCGTCACGGTCATTCGACGATGCGACGCTCTTCGACCACACGCTCGACCGGGGCCCGCTCGACGACCCGCTCGACCGGGCGCTCGACGACCCGCTCGACCGGGCGATCAACCACGCGGGTACGGCGGCGAGCCACCCGACGCGGGCCGCTGAATGCGCCGGCCGCGGCCAGCAGCGCCACGACGATGAGAGCGACGACAACGATCAGCGCGATCTGGGTCATGTCCTGATCCTGCCCTACGAACGGGCGGCGATGGCCGCCTTTCGGGTGAAAGCCCTACTTCGGCGTGGGCTCCTTGAGCTCCGGCCGGCCCGGCTGCTCGCCGCCGTTGGCGTCACCGCCCTCCACATTGCCGAGAGGCCTCTTCGGGACCATCACCTTGCGCCGGAAGATGCAGACCAGGACGCCGTCCTGGTTGTAGCCCTTGGTCTCGACGTAGACGACGCCCCGGTCGTCCTTGCTCTTGGACTCGGTCTTGTCGAGGACCTCGGTCTGGCCGTAGATCGTGTCGCCGTGGAAGGTCGGGAAGACGTGCTTGAGCGACTCGACCTCGAGGTTGGCGATCGCCTTGCCCGAGACGTCGGCGACCGACATGCCCAGCAGCAGCGAGTAGACGTAGTTGCCGACGACGACGTTCTTGCCCTGCTGCGTCGTCGCCGCGTAGTTGGCGTCGAGGTGCAGCGGGTGGTGGTTCATCGTGATCAGGCAGAACAGGTGGTCGTCGTACTCGGTGACCGTCTTCCCGGGCCAGTGCTTGTAGAGCGCCCCGACCTCGAACTCCTCGTAGTAGCGGCCGAACTGCACGTGATCTCCTTCGGACGAGGGGCGGGCGCCCGTCTCGCGGGCAGCGGTCATCCTCTCAGCCGGGTCCGTGCCAGACGACCGGGGGTCCGTGACCCTCGCAGTCCGCCAGTAGGCGAGCCTGGCCGCTGGGCCAGGTCGTGAGGCGCACCTGGAACGTCATCGACGTGTCGGCGAGCCGCTCGGGCTCCAGGAACAGGTGCGCGAGCGGCGCGTTTCGGGTGGCTCGGGCGCCAGCGGCGGTCAGCAGGGCGGTGACCCGCTCGCGCTCGTCGCGGCCCAGGTACTGCCGGACCACCGAGTGCCACACGACCGTGACGACGCCTGGCCGGAGCTCAGCCAACTCACGCTCGAGGAACGCCGAGCCCGACGAGCGCTCCACCGGCACGGCCTGCGAGGCAGCCACCTGCAGTGCGGCCCGCAACCGCTCGAAGCGCTCGACCTGGTCGGCCCACACGCACGACGTCAGCGTCAGGCGGTCGTCGGCGCTGGCCGGGTCCAGTGGTGCGGGATCGCAGCCGCGACGCTCGACCACCTCGAGCGGCGTGTCGTACGGCGGGATCTCGCCCTCCCATGGATGCACGAACCGGACCGGGCTGGCCGGGTCACCGAGCACCACGTCGGGCGAGACGACGTGCGCGAACCGGTCGAACAGCAGGTTGAGGCCGGCGCTGGCCCCGACCTCGAGCAGGCGCACCGGCAGGCCGGTGTCGCGAGCGAGGTGCAGCAGCCCGCCGAGCAGGGCGGTGCTCCGGCCGACCTCATTGGTCTGCACCGGCCGGCGGACCAGCTCGGCGAGCACCTCCCGCTGCTCGCGCACCACCTCACGGGCGACCGGCCACACGTCCCCCGGAATTCCGCCGACCGAGGGGTAGTGCACCGCCAGAGCCGGCGCCCGACGCTCGAGCACGAGCCGGTGCAGAGCCGCCGTGAGCCGGAGCGCCGGGACGCTGCCGACCGGGTCGTCGGCGAGCGGGCCGAGCAGGTCCGCAGTCGGGCCGCCTGCCTCGAGGTCGTCGGCAGTCCCGTCGAGGATCGCGGCGTTGAGCGGGCTCCCCGAACGACGGCAGTGCGCCGCATGGGCGCGGAAGCGGTTGGCGAACCCCCGGCTCGTCACGGGGCGGCCAGGTCGACTTCGGGTCGGCGCGGGTCGCGCAGGTCGGCGCCCCTGTCGAGCCACCGCTGCTCAAGCGCTTGCGCCCCGTGGACCCGCTTCCACGCGGCCTCGTTGGGCGTCATGGGCAGCAGCGGCAGGAAGCGCACGGGTTCGTCGTGCTCGAGCTCGAGGTCCGGGACCAGGCCGCCGGGCTCCCCCACCAGGACCGCCGTGAAGGGGCTGCCGTCCCAGAGCGGCTCCCCCAGGTCGAGCCCCGATCCGGGGCTGAGCACGACGCCCTCGACGGCGGGGCTCGCGGCCAGCACGGCCAGTCGGCGCAGGACGGTGTCCTGCAGGTCGCGGACCGACAGCAGGAGCTCGGCCCGAGGTCCGACGTCGAGCACGAGCTCCATGCCCGGGTCGCCCATCGGGGCCCGGCTCATGCCGAGCGTGGCGTAGCGGACCAGATCGTCGGCGTCCGGCCCGAAGCGCAGGACGTCGATCCGCTCCGTGCCGAGGAAGGACACCCCGGCCCGTCCGCTGTCCTGCCCGAGGGCCGACAGCAGGTGCGCCTCGACCTGCAGCAGCACCGAGTCAGGGTCCAGGGCCACCGGCCCACCCTACGGAGGAGGTCGCTCAGCTCGGCGGGCGGTCCTCCGACGGCATCAGCACCCAGAGCAGGGGGTAGAGCAGCAGCTGGCTGCCGGGGATGAGCAGCAGCAGCACGGTTAGGATGATGCGGGCGGGCCACGGGTCGAGCCCGACGCGCCTCCCCACGCCGGCCATCACCCCGCCGAGAACCCGGTCGTGGGTGGGTCGGGTCAGGCCTCGGGTGGCCAGGGTGTTGCGCAGCTCGTCCATGACTCGTCGTCCTCCACGTGGTGTGCCCCCCGGGGTCTCCCGGTGAGGACGACTGTCCTCCGGGACGGGCCCGGGCACATCAGGGAACGACCCGGGTCCGCCCTCAGGGTCCGTCCTCGCTGATCATGGAGTTCGTGCTCACCCCGCGCGCTCAGCAGGTGGGCGACAACTCCATGATCAGCGTACGGAGGGGGGAGCTACCCCTTCAGGGCGTAGTCCTTGAGCAGACCCCGCGAGATGATCGTCTTCTGGATCTCGCTGGTGCCCTCGCCGATGAGCAGGAAGGGCGCCTCACGCATGAGGCGCTCGATCTCGTACTCCTTGGAGTAGCCGTAGCCGCCGTGGATGCGGAACGACTCTTGGGTCACCTCGACGCAGTACTCGCTGGCGAGCAGCTTGGCCATGCCGGCCTCGACATCGTTGCGCTTGCCGGCGTCCTTGAGTCGCGCGGCGTTGACCATCAGCGCGTGAGCGGCCTCGACCTTGGTGGCCATCTCGGCCAGCTTGAACTGGATCGCCTGGTGCTGCGCGATCGGCTTGCCGAAGGTGGCGCGCTGCTGGGCGTAGGCGATGGCGAGCTCGAAGGCCCGGATCGAGATGCCGCACGCGCGGGCCGCGACGTTGACCCGGCCGACCTCGACGCCGTCCATCATCTGGTAGAAGCCGCGGCCCCGGCCGGCCTCTCCGCCGAGGATCGAGCTGGCCGGCACGCGGGCGCCGTCCATGACCATCTCCGTCGTCTCGACGCCCTTGTAGCCCATCTTGTCGATCTTGCCGGGGATGGTGATGCCCTGAGCGGTCTGCCCGAAGCCGGGCTCCTTCTCGACCAGGAAGGTGGTCATGTTCTTGTAGACCGAGTCGCCGCCCTCGTCGGTCTTGACCAGCGTCGCGATCAGGCCGGCGCGGGCGCCGTTGGTGAGCCACATCTTCTGGCCGTCGAGCACGTACTCGTCACCGTCCCGCACGGCCTTGCTCTTGATCGCGCTGACGTCGGAGCCGCAGTTGGGCTCGCTCATCGAGAAGCCGCCACGCAGCTCGCCCGCGGCCATGAGCGGGAGCAGTCGCTCCTTCTGCTCCTGGGTGCCGTGGTGCATGAGCATGTAGGCCACGATGAAGTGGGTGTTGATGACCCCGGAGACGCTCATCCAGCCGCGAGCGATCTGCTCGACGACGAGGGCGTAGGTGAGCAGCGACTCGCCGAGGCCACCGTGCTCCTCGGGGATCATGAGCCCGAACAGGCCCATCTCCTTCATGCCCTCGACGATCGCCTCGGGGAACTCATCCTTGTGCTCGAGGTCCGTGGCGTAGGGGATGATCTCCTTCTCCACGAAACCGCGTACGGTGTCGAGGATCTCGTTCTGGACCTCGGTGAGGCCCTCGGTGGCTGCCAGGCGTCCCATTGCTCGAGCTCCTCATCTTCACTGCCCAGCGCCTGCGCGGCAGCGGGGGATGTGCCTGGAGTGTCCCACCGCTCGCGAAGCGGTGGCCAGCCGGAGCGGGTGACAACGGTCACGAGGGCCGACCTCAAGGCCGGCCGGCGCGCGCCACCTCGACCTGAACGACCTCGATCCGACCCTGCCTCAGCCCCGGCCGCCAACTGGGCGCCGTGCAGACGAACAGCGTGCGCCCGTCGTCGCCACCGAGCATGCAGGCGTACGACAGGGAGCCCGAGCCGATGGCCACCCGCGCGGTGACGTCCCCGCCCTCGCGCACGCGCAGCACCTCGCTGGTGCGGGCGGTCGCGACCCAGACCTGCCCCTCGGCGTCCAGGCAGATGCCGTCGGGGGCGACGCCAGGGAGCTCGGCGAAGACCCTGCGCCCGGACAGCGAGCCTTCGGTCGCGACGTCGAAGGCGGTCAGCCGGGCGGCGTAGGTCTCCGCCACGACGAGGGTGCACCCGTCGTCGGTCAGCACCATGCCGTTGGGGAAGTGCACCTCCTGCGCAGCCACCCTCGTACCCCCGTCCGGGTCGACCCGGACGAGGACGGTCGGCTCGGGCGCAGCACCGGAGAACAGGTCGAAGCCGAAGCTGCTGACGTACGCCCCGCCGCCTGCGTCGACGACCATGTCGTTGGCGCGGACCCTCGTGAGGTCGGCAAGATCGGCGTGCACCTGCGGCTCCCCGTCCCGGACGCGCAGCAGTGCTCGCCGCTCCATGGCCACGACCAGCAGGTCGCCGTCCGGCATCCACCCGAGCCCTGACGGGCTCTCGTCGAGCTGCAGCACCGTCTCGAGCGCCCCGTCGGGCGACAGCGCGCGTACGCGCTGGTCGTGGAAGTCCGAGAACCACAGGCGGCCCTCGTGCCACCGCGGGCTCTCCGGGAAGCCGAGGTCCTCAGCGAGCACAGTCGTCGTCCTCATCCGCGCTGCTCCTTGGTGCGACGGCTGCCGCCGTGCCAGTCCTCGGTGACGCCGGCCGTGTCGGCCGGGATGCCGAACGCCGGCAGCTGCGGGCGTTCGCGCAGGCTGCGCTTGAGCTCGGCGAAGCCCGGGAAGCCGGCGAGGCCGATCACGTGGTCCCACAGCTCCAGCGCCTCCGCGTCGCTGGGCAGCCGGCTGATCACCGGCCCGAAGAAGGCAACTCCCGTCGGGGGCTGGAAGTGCAGGATCGGCGTGCCGACGTCCTTGCCGGTCAGGGCCAGCGCCTCGTCGGTCTCCCCCTGGATCTGGGCGTCCCAGCTCGTGTCCTCGAGCGCTGTGCCGAGGATGCTCGGCAGGCCCGCAGCGGACAGGGCGGCCTCGACCAGGGGTTCGATCCGCTCGGGCACCGGTGCCGCCTCAGGACCCACCTCGAAGACCTGCTCGCCGAACGCCTCGTAGAGCGCGCCGACCGCCGCCGGACCGTGCCCGGCCCGCGCACAGGCCGCGACCCGCAGCAGGCGCAGTCCGGCCGTGTGCCCCGCGTCGTACCCGGCCGGGAAGTGCTTGTCGTAGTCGATGTCCGAATTGATCAGGCGCAGGGAGATGAACCGCCACTCGACGTGGTAGTCGCGCTGGGCCGCGACCATGCGCACCCACTTGCTGGTCATCCAGGCGAAGGGGCAGACGGGGTCGAACCAGAACCGGAGGTCAGGGGTCATGAGTTCAGGGGTCATGACACAGGCCTAGCACGCCGCGGGCCTCAGGTGAACGTCCCGTAGAGCAGGAACACGTTCAGCGCGATGATCACGATGGCTGTCACCGAGGCGGCTGCCGTCGTCACGCCCCGGTTGACCAGGTGGCCCATGACGTCGACTCGACGGGTGAGCAGGACGAGCGGCACCAGGGCGAACGGGATCCCGAACGACAGGACCACCTGGCTCAGCACCAGCGCCCTCGTCGGGTCGAAGCCGCTGGCGAGGACGATCAGCGCAGGCGCGAGGGTGACTGCCCGGCGGACGAACAGGGGGATCCGCCGCTGCAGGAAGCCCTGCATGACGACCTGACCGGCGTACGTCCCGACCCCGCTCGAGGCGAAGCCCGAGGCGAGCAGGGCCACCGCGAAGGCGAGGGCGACGGGGGCGCCGGCGATCCGGTCGAGGGCCGCGTGGACTCCCTGAAGGCTGTCGACGTCAGGCTCGCCGCGCAGCAGCCGCGCCGCGACGATGAGCATGGAGGCGTTGACCAGACCGGCGAGCCCCATGGCGAGGACCACGTCGAGCCGTTGGGAGCGCAGCAGGGAGCGCGCCTCGACGGCGTCCTGTGCAGGGATGCGGTCCTGGGTGAGGGCGCTGTGGAGGTAGATCACGTGCGGCATGACGGTCGCCCCCAGCACCCCGGTGGCCAGAAGGACGCTGTCGGTCCCGGCGAACCTCGGGACGAGGCCCCTGGCCAGGTCGCCGCCGTCCACGCCCGCCCGCAACGTGCTGTAGAGGAAGCCGAGGGCGATGACGGCGAGCAGCCCGCCGATGGCCAGCTCGAACGGTCGGTAGCCCTTGCCCTGCAGGGCCAGCAGGGCGAACGCGACGGCGGCCGTGATCAGCCCCCCGGTGAGCAGCGGGATGCCGAACAGCAGGTTGAGGGCGAGCGCCCCCCCGATGATCTCCGCAAGGTCCGTCGCCATCGCGACGAGCTCGGCCTGGACCCAGAGCCCGCGCGACACCGGTCGGGGGAAGTGCTCGCGGCACAGCTCGGCCAGGTTCTTGCCGGTCGCGAGCCCGACCTTGGCGGACAGCGACTGGATGAGCATCGCCATGAGGTTCGCCGCGACAATGACCCAGATCAGCAGGTAGCCGAACTGCGCACCCGCCGAGAAGTTCGTCGCGAAGTTGCCCGGGTCGACGTAGGCGATCGCGGCGACGAAGGCGGGCCCGAGCAGCAGCAGGCGACCACGGACCGGCCCGTGACTGCGGGCGTCCTGGAGCGGAGTGGTCGTGGTGGTCACGATGGCCTTTTTCGAGACGGGGAGGTGGCGACACTGTGCCCCAGGGCCACGCCCGGTGCACCACGGGTGCCGTCCGTTCACTCCACCGGGACCGACGGCGCAGTCGAGCGACTCCCGGCCCGGATCACGATCGCCAAGCCCGTGATGAGCAGGACCGCTGCCGGGACGGCCAGCAGCGGCGGGGTCTGGTCGAGCAAGAGCGCCGCGATCAGAGCCGCCCCAGGGATCTCGAGCAGGATCGACATGCTCACCACGGTCGGGCTGGTCGTCTTCAGGACCGCGTTGAACAGCGAGTGACCCAGCAGCTGGGCGCCGGCGGTCAGCGCGAGCAGCTTGAGCCAGTCAGAGCCGTCGTAGCCGCCGAGGGACTGGCGACCGACCAGGCAGACGGCCAGGAGCATCAACGCGGTGACCGAGTAGCACAGCGCCGTGTAGGTCGTCGTGGACACGCTGCGCCGCACCTCGCTGCCGGCGACCATGTAGGCCGCGGCGAACGCCCCGCCGACCACTGCGAGGACGTCACCGAGAAGAGCCCGTCCGGAGATCGCGAGGTCTACGCCGGTCAGCAGCAAGGCTCCGCCCATGGCGACGGCGATCCCGATCCAGACCCTGCGCCCGACGGGAGTGCCGCGCGCGCCGGAGATCAGCGCCGCCCACACCGGTTGGGTCGCGACCAGGGCGGTCGCACTGGCGACGGTGGTGAACGACAGCGACGGGATCCAGAAGGCGAAGTGCAGTGCCAGGAAGGTGCCGGCCACCAGCGTCAGCCTGCGCTCCCTGCGGTCGAGCGCGCGCAGCTCGGCACGGCACCGCAGGAGGGCGTACGGGACGAGGACCCCTGCCGCCATGGCGTTGCGCCAGAAGGCGATCGCCATGGCCGGGACCGCCGTGGCGGCGATGAGGGGCCCGGAGGTGCTGACCATGACGAGGGCGACCGACAGCAGGACCGCGTCGCTGCCCGAGGGCCTGCCGACCGCGGGCAGCTCGCTGCGCTGCTTGGCCGGTGACGTCACCGGAGCAGTCTGCCCGGCGCGTCGTCCGGCGGCCGGGCGCCGGCTGCCACCGTGATCAGCGCCAGGATCCCCGTGGTCTACCTTGCTCAGAACCGCGGGGACACCGGAGTTGATCACCCGCGAGGGGCGCGCGCCGGCCGCCCGGGGACGTCTCGTGCCAGCATTCTCGACGTGCCCCCACCCGTCCCGACACTGGTCGCCGAGGCGACCAAGCGCGCCGGGGTCGTCTGGCTGTCCTCCCCCACGGCATCGCCTCCGGTCCCCCCGACGCTCGTCTGGCACGTGTGGCACGAGGGGGCGGCGTACGTGGTGTGCGGCGGTGAGGAGCAGGCCCTGCCGCCGCTCGGGGCGGCGGCGGTCGTGACGGTGCGCTCCGCGTCGCGGTCCCGGCTCGTCGACTGGCCGGCCGCGGTCGAGCGCGTCGCCCCTGCCTCGGCACTGTGGGACTCGGTGACCCCGCTGCTCGCGGCGAAGCGGCTCAACGCGGCCTCGGCGACCGGCCTGCCGGACCGGTGGGCCGCATCGAGCACCGTGCTTCGGCTGACCCCGGTCTGACGGGTCCGGCCTGACTGGTCCGGCCTGACTGGCCCGGTCTGACGGGCCCGGTCTGACGGATCCGGCCTGACTGGCCCGCACGGGCTGACCCCGCCGGGCCAGCCGGCTCACAGGACCGCGAGGGCTCCAGCCACAGCCAGCGACAGCAGAGCCGCCAGTGCGGCCACGAGCACGTCCACGCCGACCCCTTCGCGCCGCCGCAGGGCGAGCACGGCGAGCACCGAGCAGGCCACGACGGCCAGCGGCACCGCGTGCCCACCGAGGGCGTTGGTGGCGAAGGTGACCCCGACCACCACGGCGAGCACCACCCGGAGCAGGCCGGGCGCTGAGCGGACCGCCCGGCCCATCATCAGGGCGCCGACGACGAGGTAGAGCCCTGAGTACCAGATCGCGTGCCCGGCCAGCTCATCCCAGAAGAAGGCCGTTTCGCCCGGTTCTCGCTGCGCAACGCTGTTCGCCGCGAGGTGGATGCCATGACCCTGCACGTAGGCGAGAAGGCCTGCTGCGCCGAGAATCTGATACCGACAGCCCACGGACAGCAGAGCCACCCCGGCGGTGGCGACGACGGCGTACGGGAGCAGCAGGTCGACGAGATCGGCCCACTGGATCGCGCCGACGTCCCCGAGGGGGGCGGACAGCGTGCCGAGGTGGTGCCCGACCGCGATCACCGCCAGGAAGGCGGTCCAGGCTTGCGCGGCCCGCGGGTGCTCGACCTCCAGGCTCGTCACCGGCGGGACGCTACGGCCTGCGGATCCGGCCGGTCGCGACCGGCACGACCGACCCGGTGACCCGGCACAGGACCGCAGCGCCGGCGAGCGCCGTCACCGAGCAGGACAGCCGCGACGGGCGACCCATCTCGACGCCCTGCACCACGTCGTACGCCATCTCGCCCTCGGGCGGCAGCAGACCGCACGCGACGAGGTAGGCACCGAGGGCCAGGGCCGCAGAACCCGTCGCCGGGTCCTCGGCCGACGCCGGCCTCGAAGGCGAAGACCCGGCTCCGCGCGACGGACCCGTCCCAGCTGACGACGTCCAGGCCGCCGAACGACCGCCGTTCCCGAGGTCGAGCTGGCGCAGCGCCGCCAGGTCGATCCGCAACCGGTCCAGCGCCCCCGGGACGACCGGTAGGACGGTGAACCCGAGTCCGCAGGACGCGTCCCGCGCCGTGCCGGCCAGGTCCGCCCCGGTCAGCCCGACCCCGCCAGCAACGCACCCCGGTCGCGGACCGGACCGCAGGACGGCGTCCCACCGGTCAGCGCCACCGGGCCGCCGTCCACCCCGACCTCGAGCGGCAGCAGCCCCTCGCCGCAGGACTGCACCACCTGGCCCGGGCCGATCGCGCCGCGACGGGCCAGCACCCAGGCGGCGCCGATCGACGGGTGGCCGGCGAACGGAAGCTCGACCTCGGGGGTGAAGATGCGCAGCCGGTAGGCCGCGCCCGGCACGTCCGGCGCCATCGGGAAGGCCGTCTCCGACAGGTGGAACTCGCTCGCCAGGGCCTGCAGGGCAGCCGTCTCCAGGCTGTCGGCCCCGAGGACGACAGCCAGCGGGTTGCCCGAGAACGCCGTGGAGGTGAAGACGTCGACGACCTCGTAGCGAGGTCGCCGAGCTCCTCCGACGAACCGGTCAGGGCATCGTCATTCCGCCGTCGACCGGCACCGTGATCCCGGTGACGTACGACGCGGCTGCGCTGGCGAGGAACACCCCCACGGCGGCCAGCTCCATCGGGTCGCCCAGCCGACCGGCCGGGGTCATCGCCTTCACCACCTCGGCCTCGCTCGCGTGCAGCTCGTCGGTCATCTCGGTGGGGAAGTAACCCGGCGCGATCGCGTTGACCCGGATGCCCTTGCGCCCGGTCCACTGGGCGGCGAGGTCACGGGTCAGGCCGATCAGGCCGGCCTTGGAGGCCGCGTAGGCGGCCTGCGGGAGCGTTCCCGGGTGCAGTCCGAGGACGCTGCTGATGTTGATGATCGAGCCGCCGTCGCGGGCCGCCCGCCCGAAGGCCTGCGCCATCCAGTAGGCGCCGTTGAGGTTCACGTCGACCACGCGCAGGAACTCCTCGGGGGTCTCCCGCGACGCCGGCTTGGCCCAGCCGAGTCCGGCGTTGTTGACCAGGACGTCGACCCGTCCGAACGTGTCGACCGCCTTGGCGACCAGGGCCTCGCACTGCTCGGGCACCGTGACGTCGGTCTGCAGGTGCGCGTAGCGGCGGCCGGCCTGCTCGACCAGCCGGCCGGTCTCGGGCAGCCGGTCCACCCGACGGGCACCCAGGACGACGTCCGCGCCCGCCTCGGCGAAGGCCTGCGCGAAGGCCACGCCCAGGCCGGAGGAGGCGCCGGTCACGACGACGACCTGGTCGTCGAGGCGGAAGCGGTCGAGGATCGGCACGGGCGTTCTCCTTGCAGACGGGATGGGCAGACGGGATGGGCAGACGGGATGGCAGGGTCAGGCCCGCATCGTGCACCACCAGCCGCACGGGGCGAACGGCCCCCCGGCGGTAGCCTCCGCCGCGTGAGCACCACGACCCGCGCGTACGTCGCACGCGTTGCCGGGCTGCCCGTCTTCGACCCGAACGGCGACCAGGTGGGGCGCGTCCGGGATGTGCTCGTGGCGCTCAGGATCGGCAAGGACGCACCGAGGGTGCTCGGCCTCGCCGTCGAGATCCAGGCCCGCCGACGCATCTTCGTCCCGATCGGCCGGGTGACGACGATCGACCCCGAGGCCGTCGTGCTCACCACCGGCACCGTGAGCCTGCGTCGCTTCGACAAGCGCGCCGGTGAGACCCTCGTCCTGTCCGAGCTGCTCGACCGGAACGTCACGCTGCTGTCCACGGGCGAGCAGGTCACGGTCGTCGACATGGCGATGGAGCGCACCCGCACCGGCGACTGGCTCGTCACGAGAGTGGCTGCCCGCAAGGAGGGTTCGGGGCTCCGCGGGCGCCGCCGGGGCGAGGTCGTCCAGGTGGAGTGGGACGAGGTCAGCGGGTTCTCGCTGCCCGAGGACGGGCAGGGGGCCGCGAACCTGCTGGCCGTGTTCGAGAAGCTGCGCCCGGCCGACTTGGCCGGTGTCATGCACGACCTGTCCGGCAAGCGGCGGGCCGAGATCGCGGCGGCGCTCGACGACGAGCGCCTCGCGGACGTGCTCGAGGAGATGGACGAGGACGAGCAGGTCGAGCTGCTCAGCGGTCTCGAGGACGAGCGCGCGGCGGACGTGCTCGAGGCGATGGCCCCCGATGACGCCGCCGACCTGCTCGGCGAGCTGCCGGCCGAGGAGGCAGAGCGCCTGCTCGAGCTGATGGAGCCCGACGAAGCCGGTCCGGTCCGAAGCCTGCTCGCCTACAGCGACGACACGGCCGGTGGGCTCATGACCCCCGAGCCGGTCATCCTCCCGCCCAACGCGACGGTGGCCGAGGCCCTGGCGCGCATCCGCAACGCCGACCTGTCGCCCGCGCTCGCGGCCCAGGTCTACGTCGTCCGCCCCCCCTACGAGACCCCGACCGGCCGCTACCTCGGGACGGCCCACTTCCAGCGGCTGCTCCGCGAGCCGCCGTCTGCGCTGATCTCGGCCGTGGTCGAGACCGACATCGACCCGCTGCCGCCGGACTGCCCGCTCAGCGATCTCACCCGCCACCTCGCGTCGTACAACCTCGTGGCCGTGCCGATCGTCGACTCCGAGCAGCGGCTGCTCGGTGCAGTCACGGTCGACGACGTCCTCGACCACGTCCTGCCGCAGGGCTGGCGCGACGCGCGGACGCGTCGTGGCTGAGCGGCCCGCTCGGCGCGTGCGGCTGGATACGCCGGTCGAACCGAGGCGCAGCTTCCGGCCGCACTACGACCCCGACGCGTTCGGGCGGGTCTCCGAGCAGATCGCGCGCTTCCTCGGCACGGCCCGCTTCCTCGTCTACCTCACCGTCCTCGTGATCGTGTGGCTGATCTGGAACAGCGTCGCTCCGGACACGCTGCGCTTCGACCCGCGCGCGACCAACTTCACCCTGCTGACGCTCATCCTGTCGCTCCAGGCGTCGTACGCCGCTCCGCTCATCCTGCTCGCGCAGAACCGGCAGGTGGACCGCGACCGGGTGGCGAGCGACGAGGACCGCGCCCAGAACGACCGGCTCCAGGCTGATGTCGAGTACCTCACCCGCGAGGTCGCCGGGCTGCGCCAGACCCTCGGCGAGGTCGCCACGCGTGACTTCCTGCGCGACCAGCTGCGCGAGATGACCGAGGAGGTCGTGGCGCGTGCCCGTTCGGCGGAACTCGGTGCCGAGCAGGTGCAGCACGACGCCGAGGCGGCCCGCAAGCGCGAGGACCGCGAGCGCCGGGCCGAACGCAAGAAGCGCCGGGCCAGGGCCCGGGTGGAGGAGCAGCAGGTCGCCCCCAAGGGGCTGGGCGAGCCGTTCGTCGGGGAGGACGGAGGCAGCTGAGCGCTGCCGTCCCACCCCCACCCGCTCGCCAGGCCCGAGCCGGGGGCGGGCTCAGAGCGCGCGCAGCAGGGCTGCCGTCGCGGCAGCGGCCAGCACGACGACGAGGAACGGCGCCCGCAGCAGCACGAGCAGGACTGCGATCGCGAGCCCCGCGGCTCGGGCGTCGAGTACCAACGCACGATCGCCCGCAAAGGCTTGCACGACGACCAGCGCGGCGAGCAGCGGGATCGGCAGGAGCACCGCCGCCCGCTGCAGCCGCTCCCCCTCCAGCCAGCGGGCCGGGACCGACCAGCCGGCGAGCTTGAGGCCGTAGCAGCCGAGCGACGCCACGAGGATCACCAGCCAGGCGGCCGACGGGCTCAGCTCCATCACTGCGGCCGCCCGCGGCGCAGGATCAGCGGCACGACGACGAGCCCGGCCAGGAGCACCGGGACACCGGGGGGCGTGAAGGGGATGGCGACCGCGGCGAGCAGCGCCCCGCTGAGCGCGACGGACAACGCCGAGCGCTCGCGCACCTGCAGGGCGAGCAGCGCGAGGAACGCGGCGGGCACGGCGGCGTCGAGCCCGAGAGCCCCCGGGTCCCCGAGTCGCGCGGCACCCAGGGCCCCGAGCAGCGTCGCGCTGTTCCACAGGACGTAGACACTCGCTCCGGTCGCCCAGAAGGCCGTGCCGGCAAGGCCTTCCGGAGCGGCGGTCGCCATGCCCGTCGTCTCGTCGATGGTCAGCTGCGCGGCAAGGAGGCGTCGGGGGCCGCGGACCGGGAGAAGCGTGCCGAGGCGCACGGCGTAGAGGGTGTTGCGGGTGCCGAGCAGGAGCGCGCCGGCGATGGCCGCGACGGCTGCCCCGCCCGCGCCGAGCACGCCGACCAGGGCGAACTGAGACGCCCCGGTGAACAGCAGCAGTGACAGCGCGCACGTCTGGGCGGTGGACAGGCCCGCCGTGACCCCCGCCGCCCCGAACGACAGGCCGTACGCCCCGACGGCCGCTCCTATGCCGGCCGCGTTGCGCAGGACGGTCCGGCGCGCCGCAGGCGTCGCGCCGGGCGCGGGCCGAGCAGCCTCGGACGGGCCGTCCGCGAGGTGGGCTGGCTCGGCCACGGAGCGAGGACGCTCGTTCAGGGGACGATGTCGCCGGGGGCGTCATCGTCCACGAGCTTGGCGAGCAGAGCCCCCAGCCGGACGGTCTCCCTGTGGGTGAGGCGCCCGGTCACATGCTCGACGACGCCGCGCAAGTGGGTCGGCCAGGCATCGCGCAACCGGTCGAGGCCAGCGTCGGTCAGCACGGCCAGGGTGCCGCGAGCGTCCTGGGCGTAGGCCTCGCGCGCCACCAGCCCCTCGCGGACGAGGCGGTCAACCAAGCGGGTCAGCCCCGAACGCGAGAGCAGGACGCGATCGGCCAGCTCTGTCATGCGCAGGCGACGGTCAGGTGCCTCGGACAGCTGCACGAGTACGTCGTAGGACGCCAACGGCAGGTCGTGCTCCTGGAGCAGCTCTGCCTCGAGTCGTCGGACGATCGTCGCGTGGGCCCGCAGGAAGGTCCGCCAGGCGTTCTGCTCAGAAGCGGTCAACCCGGTGCTAACGGTCACCGATCCATCCTAGGCCGGTCGCTGCGTGACCAGCCGCACCCGACCCGTCTGCCCGCATCAGGCGCGGCGGCAATAGGTTGGGAGCGTGCGCCCTGCCAAGGACTTCTTCCGCCCGCTCGCCGTCGGTGCTCCTGAGCCGCTGAGGGAGGTGCCCTGGCGCCCGTCCCGGATGATCCACTTCTTCGACCCGTCGAACCCCAAGATGGTCGCCAAGGTGCCGGACATCGCCAGCAAGGTCGATGTGCTGCTCGGCAACCTCGAGGACGCGATCCAGGCCGACAACAAGGAGGCCGCGCGCGCCGGCCTCGTCGAGGTGGCCCGGACCGCCGACCTCGGCCAGGCCCAGCTCTGGACCCGGGTCAACGACCTCGGCAGCCCGTGGGTGCTCGACGACCTCACGACGCTGGTCACCGAGGCCGGCGAGAAGATCGACGTGATCATGGTGCCGAAGGTCGAGGGGCCCGAGGACATCCACTACGTGGACCGGCTGCTCGCGCAGCTCGAGGCCAAGGCCGGCATCTCGCGTCCGATCCAGGTCCACGCGATCCTCGAGACCGCTCGCGGCATGGCCTCGGTCGAGGAGATCTGCGGGGCCTCTCCTCGCATGCAGGGCATCTCGCTCGGACCGGCCGACCTCGCCGCCAACCGACGCATGAAGACGACCCGGGTCGGCGGGGGTCACCCCGGCTACCTGGTGCGCGAGGACCCCCGCGAGGGGGGCGACGACGCACCGCGCGCGATCTTCCAGCAGGACCTCTGGCACTACACCGTCGCCCGCATGGTCGACGCGTGCGCGATGCACGGGATCTACCCCTACTACGGCCCTTTCGGCGACATCAAGGACGTCGAGGCCTGCGAGGACCAGTTCCGCAACGCCTATCTGCTCGGCTGCGTCGGCACCTGGTCCCTGCACCCGGTCCAGATCGACATCGCCAAGCGGGTCTTCTCCCCCGACCCGACCGAGGTCGCCTGGGCAAAGCGGGTCGTGGAGGAGATGGGCGAGGACGGCCGCGGCGCGGTGATGATCGACGGCAAGATGCAGGACGACGCGACGTACAAGCAGTGCAAGGTCGTCCTGCAGCTCGCGACCCAGCTGGCCGGCCGCGACCCCGAGCTCGCCGAGGCGTACGGCCTGACGCCGTGACCGACTCCTCGCTGGTCCCTCGTCGCTCCGTGCTCTACATGCCGTCCTCCAACGCCCGGGCTCTCGCGAAGGCCAAGACGATCGCCGCCGACGCGATCATCTTCGACCTCGAGGACGCCGTCGCCCCCGACGCCAAGGAGCTCGCTCGCACGCAGGCGTGCGACGCCGTGCGCTCAGGTGAGTACGGCGGGCGGGAGCTCACCATCCGCTGCAACGGGCTCGACACCCCGTGGGGGGAAGCAGACCTGCGCGCGGCGGCCACGGCGGGTCCGGCGGCCGTGGTCATCCCGAAGGTCAGCGGCGCCGCGCACCTCGCCGAGGTGGTGGCGGTGCTCGACGACGCGGGCGCACCGTCCGAGCTCACCGTATGGGCCATGGTCGAGACGCCGACCGCCATCCTCGACGTGCGCGACATCGCCGGCTTTGACCGGGTCAGCGTGCTGGTCATGGGCACCAACGACCTGGCAAAGGAGCTGCGCGCCGCCCTCGTGCCCGGGCGCGCACCGCTCGTGCCCCACCTGGCCACGGCGCTGCTCGCCGCGCGAGAGGCGGGCGTCGTGGTCCTGGACGGCGTCTACAACGACGTCAAGGACCTCGAGGGCTTCGAGGCCGAGTGCCGGCAAGGAGCCCAGATGGGCTTCGACGGCAAGACGCTGATCCACCCGACCCAGGTCGAGATCGCCAACCGCGTGTGGGCGCCGGACGAGGCCGAGGTCGAGCACGCCCAGCGGGTGATCGAGGCGTTCGAGCAGGCCGAGCGCGAGGGCAAGGGCGTCGTCACCGTCGACGGCCGCATGATCGAGAACCTCCACGTCGACAACGCCCGCCGCACGCTCGCCACCGCCGAGGCCATCGCCGCCCGGAGCTGACCCTGGCGGCCGCAGCTGACCTCGGCCTGGCCTCCGCCCGCCTGCCCGCCTGCCCGCCTGCCCGCCTGCCCGCCTGCCCGCCTGCCCGCCTGCCCGCCTGCCCGCCTGCCCGCCTGCCCGCCTGCCCGCCTGCCCGCCTGCCCGCCTGCCCGCCTGCCCGCCTGCCCGCC
>JAABUN010000856.1_pt1 | contig 74681 bp, 4 predicted proteins | sample 5559311 | NCBI WGS metagenome assembly JAABUN01 (sample SAMN10711877, study PRJNA513370) | rock metagenome | isolation source: Antarctica rocks | place: Antarctica: Victoria Land, Siegfried Peak sud | reverse complement strand
ACTATTCTCTTATTACTAATAGGGATAAGGGCGGCGGCGAGGTAGTTAACTAGGTTAGGCGCCCTCTACTAGTTTATACTAGTAAAAGAGATATTAGCGAGAACTAATAGAGAGGAAGGGCTCCGCCCTAACTAAAGAGAAGAGAATATAGTCGACGAAACCTTAGTATTATAGACGGTAGACCCGACCCCTTAATATACCGCCCCGATAGTAGGCCTATTAGGGGGGGGAGGGAAGGAGCCGAATAATAGTATAGCCTATAGATAGTAGGTGGAGTTTTTATCCCTTAGCTGGGTTTCTCCCCGAACGACAGGTACGTTAGGCGTACCTCCTAAAAAGTCTACCCTTATTAGCTTTAGCTAGTATAGGAGTATAAATAATTAATTAATAGGAGCCTTCTTTAATTAATAGAGGATAAGTTAATTATTAAGGATTACTTATAAAGCGACTAGTAGGATTATAAGGAGGTATAATAAGACGCGGAGAGGGTAATAATATAAATAAGAATTAAAAAGGACTTAGTATAATTAATAAAAAATAAAGATATTATAATTAAAAGAATAATATTAAAGTTATATAAAGGAGGTATACCTTAAGTACTTAATAAACCCTTAATAATAATAACTTCCTATTTACTTTAAAATACTAAGACTTCTAACTACTTTTATAATAAATTAATAAAGAATAATAGGAAGTATAATAGGAATATATTATAATATAAGGATTATATATAAGAGTATTATCCGCGATTATTATAGTTTAATAGAATTATATATCCCTTAAAGCTTAGCTTAAGGGGCCTTATAATTAATTATATTATTACGCTCTTATTAAAGTTATATTCTATTACTAAGGGAGTACCTTTAATAGGTTATAACCTTTTATACTCTTAAAGCCTAAGAGCCTAGATAGGGAGATAATTATAAGGATTAGATAGGAATATAATACTACTATTAATATAGCGTCTATAGTATATAGTAGTACTACGCTACCCCTTTACCTATAGTATATAGAGGAGGGAATTCTCCCTAAAGGGAAGGGTAGCGATTAGTCTTACTATTAATAAGAATAGAGAGTTTTATATATATATATATATATACGCACCGTTTATAGTACTTAATAGCCACGTTATTACGTAGCACCCTTATAATTAGTTATATACTATATCTAAGAAGATAGTAGTAGTAAGGCTAGTTATACCTAGTATAATTATAAAGCTAATAACTAGGTCTCTTAACTTTATAAAGATATAAGGATATTTACCTTTAATATTATTACCCCCTTAATTATAACCCCCTTAACTTTAGCTTTTATTTACTTTAATTATCTTAAGGTACTTAATCTAGTATTTAAACTTTATATAGCCTTAATAATAATTATAATTATAATATTTTTTTACTTTAATATATATTTAATCTAGCTTAATATAATAGGTAAGTAGTAGCTATAATTATAATTATAATAAAAGAATTTATAAAGTTCTAGTAAGTTTTTTTATTTATTATAATTAATGTAAGTTTATTAAATAAGATTATTATAATACCTTCTTTAATAATAATAATATATATTTAAATAAATATACTCTAAAAGATATAAATTTTTATATTAAGATATTAAAGGTAAGTATTAATAATAAAGATATAAAGGAGCTTATATCCTAAATTAATTAAGTTAGAATCAATACTTTTAAATTTTTCTTATATAATTAGTATGAAAGAGGGTATTAAAATTATAAATAATCTTATTAAAGATACTAGTACTTTAAGACTTATAAAAGTCCTTAAGGATCTTTTAAGCTATTAAAGGGATGGTTTAATCTTTAATTAGATTATAAGTATTAATATTATAATATACTTTTATTATCTTATAAGCCTTATTATACTTATTATCTTAAATCTCTTAAAGGTTTTAAGTTATAAGGATAATATAATCTATCTTAATAATAACTTTAAGGCTATTAAGAATAATATAAGACTATGTATTATAGGAGTATAATAGCTAATTATAACTAGATTTTAATATAAGAATAAGTATAAGGGGGTAGTTACTACCCCCTTAAATCTCTACTTTAATATTAGTAGGAGGTATATCTTTAGTATTAGTATCTAGATTATATAGATTTAATATTAGAGATTAAGTTAATATTAGTATTAATAACTATAATTTTAATCTAATAATAAGGTTAAAGATAATACTTTTACCTAGTAATCTAGGTCCTTCTATTAAAAATAATAGTATTTGGTTTTAAAGGCGAGGTTCTAGTATTAGTAAAGATATAAAGGAGGTATTATCTAATAATATTCCCTAATAATTAATAGTAGTAGCCGCTTTTTAATTAATTTTATAACTAATATTCAAGGCCGACTATGGTCTGCAGGGAAGGATGGATCGCGTGGTTCATTTATTAGAGCAAGGAGTGCTTAGTAGAGATATAGGAAATTAAGGAAGTAGTAGTTTATTTAAAGGTTAGTTAGAAGGCTTTTAAGGTAAATTTTAAATAATTATTAATAGATTTCTTATTTAAATTCTTTAAGTTTTAGTATAAAGTAGTTAGAATAATAATAAGAAGGAGGGAGAGAAGAATCTAGGGAAGAAGGGATAAATATAGCTAATTTATAAGGAGGTTAATAAATATTCCTAGCCTTCTCTCTTAAAATATGTAGTAGAATAGTTAATTAGGTTACTAAGTCTAGATATATAAGAACTAAGTATAGATACTAAGAGACTACTTAGTTATATATTACTAAGTATACTAGCGTCTTAGTAGGACCCTATATTTTAATACTCCTACTTAAACTATCTATACCCCTAAAACTAAAGAATAGTCTAAAAATAGTCTAAAAATAACTATATTGAACTACTAAATACTAAAAATAACTATATTAAACTACAAATTCTTCCTTTTATAAAAACATAGTTATTTAAGATTTTTATTTTAGGATAAAGCTATATATAGTAAAATTATACTAAAATATTATTAAATATATTATAAGAAGGTAAATATTATTAACTATTAATATATTATTAGTTATTACTATTATTATCTAGGCTTAATAGTACTTATAATAGTTAGGTAAGTAGTTATAAGGCTCTACGTCGTTAAAGGATTACTATCGCTAGTCTTTAAAGTAGTTAGTCCCTATAACTTAATAATAGTTTAGGGTATCCTTAAGCTTATTCCTACTAGTAATAATACTCCTATTATATTAAAGGACCTCCTCTAGATTAAGTCCTTTATAAAAAGTAATAAACTTCTCCTTATAAAGGGGTTTAATAAGGCTATTAGCTAACTATTAATCTATAGGGATATACTTAAGATTAATAGTTTTAGTAATAATTTACTCCCTTATCTAATAATATTAGAGTTTAATATACTTAGAGTAAATATAAAACTTAGGGTTCTTTATAAAGGTAATTACGCCTTAATTATTATTATAAATAATTACTATCTTAAGTACTTCCCTAAAACGGAGTTAATTAAAGAGGTTCCTTAGCTAGATAGCTTCTTTAAAGGCCTATATCTAACTAATATACTCTACTTTATATAAGGAAAGGGCTATTATAGCCTATTACTTAGATAACTAGCTAAGGGCTACGCTTCTAATATTAAAGATATAACCTAAGGTTAATTTATAAGTATTATAATTACCTACTTAGTTAGAGTTAATATACCTAAGAAGGTCCTAGAGAGCGCCTTAGAATATAAATTAAAACCTAATTATAGCTTATAAATATTAAAAGATATACTTAATAGCCGCTTAATATAACTTATTAAAGTTAATAGTATAATAGCTAATAGCTAATACCGCGTAGGTAATATTAAGCTAAGTTTTAAGTATAATATATATAAGGGATCCTACTACCTTTTAATAGTTCTTCTTAAATATAGGATTAACTTTATACTTTTTATTAGCCTTTTTTAAGTAAGTACTAGTTTCTATTAATATAGTAATATACTTATACTCTTATATATTAAAGTCTCGTAGTACCTTCTTAATATAGGCTATTTAACCTTATTATAGTATTTACTATTAGTAGTCTTAAGTAATTATTATATTAAGGTAATAGGTATATAAACTAAAATCTATTATTTTAAACTAGCTATTTAAAGTATCTTTAATCTATTAAATAGCTTATTTATTTAAACTTATAATTAAGATATTATTTATATAAAGAGCTATTAAAGTCCCTTCCTTTAAGTTAATAAAGATACTTAAATTAGTAAATAGTAGTATAAGGCCTAGTTCCTTTATAAAGTTAGTAAAGGTATAATATTAAGCTTAAGGTAACTACTTAAGTCTATAAAGAGCCTTATAAAGCTAATAGACCCTATTTCTTTACTTATAACTTATAAGTTAATTAATATAAATCTCCTTATTAATATTATTATAAAGGAAGGTTATATTATTATTTATTTACTTTTAATCCTAATTTATAATAGCTATTAAAGTAAAGATAGCCTTATAACTTATAAGTTTTACTATTAAAGTAAAAGTCTTATTATAATTAATACCTTTATATTATTTAAACTTATAAATAACCTAGCGTACCTTATAATATATAACCTATCCTTAAGGGCTACGCTTTAAGGTATAAATCTATTTACCTCCTAGGGTATATTTACTTATAAGTAGATTAACTACCTTTTAAATATTTTTTTTTAAAGGGATTTAACTTTATTATCTATCTTAAAGTTTTATTAGATATTATAACTATCTTTTATTACTTATTAATAGGTCTTTAACTTAAATAATTTAATCCTATTAATATTAGTAAAGAGTATAAGGGCTATTATAATTAAAGGGTCTAATAATAGATCTTATGAATCTAGTAGAACTAGCTTAGGATAATTATATATTACCTATTAAATAGCTTATTCTTCCCTATTAATATATTCTACCTTATAAGTATAGACTTATTACTAAGTAGGAGCTATTTATTAGATAGGGTTAATATTATCTTAGATATCCTACTTCTTATTATTCTCCTTTAAAGTAGATATTTATAGGCGCTTACTTAGCTTAAAGTTTAGCTACTACTACTTATTAATATTAATATATTAAAGGCATTTTTTTTAAAAATAGATATTATTAACCTATATAACCTTTTATCTTATAGGGTTTTATAACTAAAAGATATAGTCCCCTTTATAATTAAGAAGGTAGTATTTATTACTCTTATCTTCTAACTTCTTCTAAATATAGTATAAGGCGTAGGCTATTAAGCCTATTATTTAGAGGTATAAAAGCTTTAATAAGTATTTATATTATACTTTATAAAGAGTCTTCCCTAATTTAGTATTAAGGGATTAGATAGTAAGGTAGTTAATTATAAAGATAATCTTAGGCTAAAAAGACTTATTAAGCCTAGAGCTAAGGAGTATTAATTATATCTTATATAATAATATCTACTTAAAATACTCCGCGGCCCTATTTATTTAAGGGTTCCTAGGTATTATAGATTTATAGTAGATACCCTAGTCCCTAAGGTAGTTAATAAAGGTATTACTTATATATTTACCCCTATTATTAATATAAAGGTAATAGATTTAATAGTTTAAATGCTTATAAGCTACCTTAAATTATTAAAATAATTAGAAAGTATTACTCTTATACTTAAGGTAAATAATAATTAAGATATATATAAAATTATCCTTAAATATTATAAAGTACTAACTCCCTTTAAAACCTATTAAGTTAAAGGGGCTAATAATATTACTATAAATAAATTCTATTAAATACTCCCCTAATTAAATAGTATCCTTATAAGGTACCGCCTTTTAGTAGCCTTAGATATAATATTTATATATAAGCTTATTAGAAATAGGCTTTAAGAAATTAATTTTGATTAATATAGCTAGTAATTTATTAATACTTTACTATTTAAGGTACCTTAAGTAGGTATATTATAGCTATTAAACTTTGCTTTATTATAGTACCTTCCTTACTTAACTTTATAATTTAGGGTATTACTTTAGTAGATTTAGCTTTAAACTAGATACCTCTTAATTTAGATTATAATACTAAAGTCTTACTACTTTTAGGGTAGAGAGCTTACGGGCCCTACTACTTCTCTACTACTATTATATTAATTACTTTAATCTTAGTATTATTAGGATTAAATATTAAATAAGTACTTTAATAATTAATATATTTAAGTTTAAATCCTTCCTTCTAAGATTCCTTATATATATAAGTATAGGTTAGTATTAGGTTTAAGTATTAAGATATAATATAACTAGGTTTCCAATATTAAAAATACTTAATAATTTAGCTAGCTCTAATATATTTAATATAATTATAATATTTATTTCCCTTAATAGAAATTAACTAGCTTAAGCCTCCTTTCTAGGTAATATTTATATAATAAGCCTTAATAAATTTAATAATAATTACTAAGGAGGTAATTAATAGACTCTTAACTTTATTTTTATCTAACTAATTAATATACTTAAACTCCGCCCCTAGGATCTAATAGGTATTCGCGTTAATAATAAGTATAATAAAGGTAGTAGTATCTCTTAGGAATTAGTAGGCTTTAATTAAAATATAATAAATTACTATCTTAAAAGTAGGTATTAGGATAAAAGCTTCCTTCTTAAAATATACTATTTAATCTCTACTTTCTTTAGTAGTTTTTAGGGTTTTTATTACCCCCTAACTTATTATTAATAGATAGATATCCCTTAACTTAAGTTAAGTAATAGCTTCTACCCTAGCTACTTTAAGAGTTAGGTAGGCTTATAAATAATTTTTAATATAAGCTTATAACTATTTTAATATACTTTTATAATAATAGGTAATTATAATTTAATCCTTAACTTTAATAATAACTTAGTATTCCTCCTTATCTTCTATTCTAAATAGAGATATTAATTAAGAGGAGTAATAAGTAGTAGTAGCTTAAGTTTATAAAAGAGAGGTAAATATAAGGCCTTTTCTCTACGCGTTTATAAGGCTAGAGTAGTTAGTTATAACTATAACTATAATTATACTATACTTTATAATAGTAATATTACCTTTAATATACTTAATAGGCGTCTTAAGGTATTATAAGGTATTAAGAAGCTCCTTATTATCTAATTACTTAATTATTTTACTAACTATTATAATTACTATTTAGAGGAATATTATAATAGTAATATAAAGAATATATTTTTACTTAATATAATTATTATTTTTAAGGTACTTAAGAATTTATTTAAATATTTCTTATATAAGTAGGAGCTATTTATTAATAGGAAGGGACTAATAGTCTTCTAAGACCTTTAGCTATCTTAATTTACTATTCTTTATTATAATTTAATTATAGGAAGAAAGGTAACTAATATAAAGATATATAAGAGATAATAAATAAGAATAAAGTATTATATAAATACTATATAAATAGTAATAATACGTAGCTATTAAAATTATTAATAATAGTATATAAGTAATAGTATATAAGTAGAGTAATTAAAAGATAAAAAGTACTTTTATATATTAAAATAGGTAGAATAGTAATAATAGCATATAAGTAGAGTAATTAAAAGATAAAAAGTACTTTAATAGTATATAAGTAGAGTAATAGCGTATAAGTATATAGCGACTAGTAAAGTATTATAAATCTATATAGATAATATATGAGAATTAATAATATATATATATACCTCTATCTAGACTATAATCTTATTAATAGTCTAGTTTAAAAAGATAGTTATAATTATTAGGTATATTACCTTTATATATTATTAGGACTTTAATTATAAGGGATAATAATAGTTAACTTTACCTTAATTATACGCCTTAATTATAGAGATATATAAGTATAAACTTTAATTAGGGCTATTAAGCCTTTATATAATCTAATAGAGATTACTTTCCTACTAAAATTAATAATAATACCCTAGGGAACTAATATATTATTACTAATAAGTATATTAGTTCTAAGATTATTAATAATATAAACCTCTATTATTATTAAGGCCTATCTAAGAGAGTCTCTAACCTTACCTTAAATATATATTTTAATAGAGGCGTACTTATAAGTCTTAATAGTCTTATTTCCTATATTATAAACTACTATAAATAAAGGTATCTTCTTAAGTTAGATATTAGGGAGGTACTTTATAAGGTATATATAATTATTAAGTATAATAATATAACTACTATTAAGATAGATATTAATCTACTCCTAGCTTAATTTAGACTAGGATACCTTAATAGTAATATATATCTATTTATAAGAGCCGTAGCCTAATAGCTTACTCTAATCTAGAATTATATTAGAGTTAGTATAGATAAAGTTAATCTTAAGGATATTATTAAGGTCCTTATTTATAATATCCCCTAGATTAATCTAAGAGTTATCTAGTAAAGGCTTTAATAGCTATAGTATTAACTTAGTTAACTTAAGAAACTTTAGCTAATATTATAATCTTAAGTAATATAATAGCTTATTCTAAGATAAGAAGGTAGATTTATAGTTAAAATAAAGATAATTAATATCCCTTAATTATATAAGGAAGTTAATATCTTAGGTCTTATTATAATTATTATTATAATAAAAGCCTTTAATAGATAGTTTATTATTATATTTATATTAGTTAACTAATAAATTATATTTATTATTAAAGTCTTTTATAGACTCCTCTATTATCACCTAATAAGCCCTTTAAGATCTACTACTATTATAATAATTACTATTCTACCCTTATAGTTAGAAATATAACTTATCTATAGGGCCTATTATAATTTATAGTCTTTAAAGGGCTTAGAGTAGCTATAATAGTTATAGTAGTTAAAGTATATCTTAGCCTTAATAATTTAAATTTAAATTTAAATTATAAGCTAGATTATTCTAATAATAGGGGTAAGTATTACTAGCTAATTAATTTTATAGCTAGTTAATAACTTAGGATTAATAGTAATTAAATTAATTAATTAGCCTATTATCTTATAACTATTAACCTATTATAGCTATTAAGGTCTTTAATATAAAGGATATACTATTTATATAGATATTAAATCAAATATCCTTCTATTAATATAATTCTTTAATTAGGCCTACTTAAGTTATAATAGAGTTTACTATCTATATATTTATAAGTAAGGAGTACCTATAATAATTTAATAGTTATAATACTAGTATTAGGACTATTAATTATAATATTAATTATATATTTAATAGCGTTATATTAATTCTAAATATCTTATATAATATAATAAATAGACTTAACTAAGCTTAAAAATTTACTTAGGGAATCTTAAAATCTCTTCTTTAATATATTATACTAACTATTAATACTATTAAGATTATATCTTAATCTATAATTAACTAGTAAACTAGTTATTAGCTTCTTTAAGTAGATAGGTATTAAGATTATATTATAAAATAGCTATATTTCTAATATCAGCCTTTACTTATAATCTAGTAGTAAAACTATAGATATTATAATATATATTATACCTATCCTTAACCTTAATAATAGGTATATTAGGCTTTAATTTAAAGTAGCCTATATTTTAAGTATAAAACTAAGTAAAGAAAGGTTATTAATTAGAATTTACTAGATTTACTTAATTACTATTAACTTACTACTAATTTTATAATATTATTACTTAAATAATAATAGTAGCTATTTAATTAGCTTATACTTATAAGAATAGAGTAGTTATATTTATAAAAGGCTATATTATATTATAATATATCTCTCCTTTAATTAATATACCTTAGGTTATTAGTAAATAGAGGCCTAGGGCTAGGTTAATCTAATAGGCCTAAATCTAGGAGAGATTAATATAGGTATAATACCTATTAATAGGGACTTAATAGACTTATATAGCTAGGTAATAATAATAATAAAGGCTTTTATAAATACCTTAAAGAGGGGTAGGTTAATAGCCTAATTATTTAACTAAGTATATTTAGTTTAATCTAAATCTTAAGATTCTAATTAAGTACCGCGTAATAAAGTAGGTCTTTAAAGGAGATGTAGAAGTCTTTTATACTTAAAGGTAATAAAATATATAACCTTATAAGTTACCTTCTAAATAATCTAGCTATATATATACCTAATATTAAAGAAATTAGATATTAAGTAGGCTTAAATAATAATATCTAATAATATAGGGATAGTTAATAGAATTAAAGAGGCTATATTTAGAATAGATAAGATATTATTAGAGCCTTTAATAGTAGCTACCCTATAGGTTAATAGTATTAATAGCTATTATAAGAATTATAAGAATAATAGAAAAAGTAAAATAGGTAAATAACTTATATAACTATTAAGATAGTTTAAATAAGAAGGAGCTTTATTCCTAGGAAGGGACTAGAAGGAGCGTTAGATAAGTTATATAACTTAAAAGGCTATAATATAAGGATATCTATTAAAGGCTTTAAATCTTAGACTACTTCTATATTTAGATTAGTATAAAGAAGGCCCTTATTATAGAGTATAAGAGATACTTTTAGTTATAAAAGTATTAATATTATAAGTAATAGTTAATACTTCTAGGTAGTTATTTAGTACCTTAAAGATAAATATCTATAATATTACTACTAATTAATATAGGTAGAATGATTATAAGCGGAATAGTTTTTTTCTATTAAGGATTCTATTAAAGAAACTAGAAAATACCTATTAAAATTTAAGATTTTTACGTTAGAAAATCACCCCTACTACCTAACGTTTAGTAGGGAAGGTGAATAGTAGGGAGTATATTAGATGTATATACCTATTCTTATAGCGTTCTATACCTAGTAATAAGACAGATATTACCCCCTATTTAGGCTGATATTAGACACGTTAATAGGTAACGTGAATAGTAGGGAGCATATTAGACGTTTTAGTAGGTAGGTAGCTTATAAATACAATAGCATTAGCTAAATTATATATATATACTAATAGACTAATATAAATCATTCTAATAGCATTATATACCTAGTAATAAGACAGATATCACCCCCTATTTAGACCAATATCAGACACGTTAGTAGGTAAGGTAAATAGTAGGACGTTAGTAGGTAAGCGGCCTATATATGCGATAGCATTAGCTATATCATATACATATACCCATTCTAACAGCGTTCTATACCTAGTAATAAGACGGATATTACCCCCTATTCAGGCCGATATTAGACACGTTAGTAGGTAGATATTAGACACGTTAGTAGGTGACGTAAATAGTAGGGTTTTTAACACGTTAGTAGGTGACGTAAATAGTAGGGTTCTTAACACGTTAGTAGGTGACGTAAATAGTAGGGTTTTTAGCTTATAAATGCGATAGTATTAGCTAATATAGTAATAGACTAATATAAATTATTCTAATAGCGTTACCTACCTAGTAATAAGACGGATATTTCCTCCTATTTAGACTAATAGTAGACACGTTAGTAGGCGGATATTAGACACGTTAGTAGGTAGATATTAGATACGTTAGTAGGTAACGTAAATAGTAGGGTTTTTAACACGTTAGTAGGTGACGTAAATAGTAGGGTTTTTAGCCTATAAATGCTATTAAGGTAGCTAATAGACCTATTCTAATTTTATATATATATAATTAATTAATAGAGAAGGGAAGCTTCTCGTAGGTATAAAACCTGCCTACGGAAGGCTTCTAGTCTCCGAGCTATTAGGGCTATTAGAGCTATCTAGCTACATAATATATAATAATACTACTATAAAAGAAGATAAGCGACGACCCCGTTATTATATTATAACCCCTTATAGCCCTCTAATAATTAAATCTACTAATACTATACCCCTTATAACCCTTAATAAGGACCTTATTTACGATATAGTTACCTATAAGAATAACTATTATATTCCCTAATAAGGTCTTCCGTATTATAAAGCTTATTAGTATTATACTAAGTATTATACTTATAGTTATAACCCCTTTACTTTACTAGATACTAAGTCTTCTTACTAGAGGTTCTTATACTAATAATTAATTCTATCTTATAATTATCTAACTTATTAGCGGGGCTATCTATTTTAAATACTAGGGGAGGCTAATAATTCTTAACCCTTACGTAAGGGTTAGAAGTCTTTAATAATAGCTCGAGTTAAGCTATTAATATAACTAGATAAATATATATAATTAGGCTAAGTTAGAGTTAATAGGTTAATTAATAAACCTTCTTAATAATCCTAAATAGGCTAACTTATTATTAATAGATTTTTAAGTTAGTAATACTAGGAATTTTATACCTATTACCTAGCTTAAGATAGGCTTTATTATTAGGAGATATTATTATAACTTTATACTTACTATTATAGTAGATTTTAGCGAAGATATTAGTAAATATAATAGACTCCTTAGCTTAATCCTATTTAAGTTACTATAGGCGGGTAAAGTCTTTAATAGGAACCTCCTACTATAATAGTATAATAAGGGTATTATAGATATTAAAGCTATATAAGGTTTTATTAGGGGATACGCTAGTAGATTAGCTTTTAGAATTATTAAGATACCCTTAAAGGTACGGGAGAACTAGCGTCTAGTTAATAGTATTAATATTCTATATACTATAGTAATATAGGGCTATTTTAACTATCTAATTTATCCTTTCTAAAAGACTATCTATCTAAGTATAATAGGCCGTTAATATTAGTAGTGTATAGCTAAGCTTCTTAAAGATTAATCTCTAAAAAGAAGATATAAACTTAATATCTCTATTATTAATAATTCTATAAGGGATCCCCTATCTATAGGTAGTTAACGTAGCTAATATTATATTAGCCTATTAAGCCGCTAACTAGATAATTTATCTAGGAAGGAGAAGTACTCGCTTAAAAAACTTATCTATAATTATTAAAAGACTATTAAAGCCTTTTATAAGCTATATTACTAATAAGGTTATAATAAAGTCTATAGCTATTGTATAAAAGGGAATAGTAGGCTAGTTAATTAATATTATACTTCTATAAGGTCTATACTATTTTATTTAATTTAACTAATATTCTAGATAATACTCTATATAAGTATAGAGGTACTATAGTAAGTAATAGATATAAAGTAAGGCTATAATTCTCTTATAAGTCTAGTAATATCCCCCGTAATACTATAGATTATAGGCTAGGTAAAATACCTCTTTCTCTAAGGAGTTAGGGATATATAGCTATTCTTAGCCATTATTAAAGTTTATATAGTATATTAGGTTATCACAGAGCTTAAAGTATAGACTAAGGTAACGGCTATTATTATTTATAACAAGGTCCTTATTTACTATTATAAGTATTTATAATAGCTAGGACTATTAGCTATTATTATAATAGGCTTAAGAAATATATTACTTAAAACCCTAGGATATCTTTATAAGGGTAATATAATATATAGGAGTAGGTTTATTACCTTTCTATCTAAGGTAGGCCTTATAAAAGGCTTTAGTATATAGGGCGTTAAGGGTACTTATAGTATTAATTAATAGTAAATCCGTCGCCTTTAACTATAATAGGGCGTTTAGAATAATATTAGATTTCCTAGACTTATATTTAATTAAGATATTAAACTATAATAGATAGGAAGAGGCGTAGATAAGTTATAGGTTTAATTTATCTATTAATAAGGAAGTTAAACTAGTCTAGCGAGAAATAGGAACTATAATAGAGTAGTTAGTATATATAATTATTAAAGGCTTTTTATATAACTTAATAAGATACCTTATTCTTTTAACTACCTAGATAATTCTAGTAACCTCTAATTTAGTAGGCTAATAGTTTTATTTAGCCTAATTTAGTATTTTACTTAAAAATATAATAGGTTAGATAGATATTCTAGGAAAGCCTTTAATAATATTACCTTCTATATAATATATTATTATTATAAAGCTCTACCTTTTAGAGGCGTTAAGATTAATAAAGAGGATTCTATTATAATTAAAATAAATTAGGAAGGTAGGACTATAAAAGGTAGCCTTTAAATTATTAAAAGCCTACTACTCTTTTATAATAGGCTTATATATTATTTATATAAATTAAGTCTTTTAAGTACTACCCTTTAAACCCTTTAATAGTATTCTTATAAGGTTAGTCTTACGTCTTTAAAGTAGATTTATACGCTATATATATCTTAGTATTAATAAATATAACTAGCTAATAAGGCTAAGAAAGATTTCTAGGTCTTATAAGGAGATTAGGAAGATTAGTAAGCTAATAGCTATAAGCTTTTTATCTAAGGTTAATAGCCCTAGGGAGTTAACTCTTTAATATAGGAGGATAATAGAAGGGTAGCCTAAGAAGGTCTTTATTAAGTTAAGACTTATATAATATTCCTAGTAGAGACTAAATAGCTAGCGTAAGTAGGATAGGTACTCTAATAAGGTTTTTAAAAAGGTTATTATATTATCTACGTATACTTTTATAAAGTACTTAAATAGTTAAAGAAGCTTATTAGTCTACTATTAAATATAAGGTAGTAATCCTTTATACCCTATAAGGGTAATATTATACTATTCCTAACCACGATATAAGATAACTATTAGCTTATAGTAGTCCCTTTTCTAGATATTAAATTAGTAAAACTACTCTATACTATCTATAATAGATATATATAGATACCTTATAATAGCTAAGGTAAGTTTAAATTATAAGGGTAAAGGATAACTATCTAATTAGGTGATTTTATTTAGTTCCCTAATATTAATAACTACGTAGCCTTTACGGCCGTCTATAATATTACGCTAAATAATAAAAATAGGGTAGCTAAATAGAGTAGGCTAGTTTAACTATATTATTTTCCCTTAGTTATATAATTTATTAAATACTTAATTAATTAGGTCCCTATCTTTCTAATTAACTAGATATACCTAAGATAGCCTAGCTACGGCGTTAGATTTTAGTAGGATTAATATCTATTCCTCTTCTAGGATATCTACTATAAGTCTATAGTCTATCTAAATATTAGGAAATTTAGCTACTACTATAATAAATTAGGATACTACGTTTAAAGTACTATATACTATAATTCTACTAGGTATAATATACTCTAAAGTAGGGTTAATAGTAGCTAATAAGGGCCTTATTATAATAGGCTTAGGGACTACTACTACTACCACTACTACTACTAGCTCTATGGAAGGCTTTATAATAGTAGAGTATACTACCGCTATAGTTATAAAGCCTTTTATAAGATTAATCTTCTAGGACCTTATATTACTAATAGCTAATAGTAAGTATACTAGAGTAATAAGGTATACTCTATCCTAATTATATTTAATAATTAAACTAAGACGCGCCTTATATAATAGATATACTATTAATAATATAGTATTATATACTTAGATAAATATTATTAATAAGTTAATAATATACGCGAATACGCCCCCTTTAGGGCTAAAGTCTTAAGTATAATTTAGCTTAAATAAGTAGTCCCTATTAGATAGGACCTCCCTATTATATACTACTAGTACCTATATAATAGTATATAGGGGTATAATAAAGGCTAATTTAATTTTAATAGTTTATTTAATATTAGGAGATACGTAAGAATAAATATTAATTTTAGTTATAAGGTTTTAATAGGAATTAAGAGTTACCTTTTCCTCTCTAAAGTTAAGAATTATCCCTTAAGGCTTAAGGTTATTATTACCTATTAATAGGTTAGCTTTTAGGTTATTAATAAGGTAGACCTTTATAATAATAGCTACTATTATAGGCTTCTTTATAATAGAGCCTCTAATATATATTCTTATTATAATATACTTATTAGTCTTTACTACTTTATTACCTACTCCTTATATTAGTATTAGTAAGGATATTTTCCTAATTTTTATATTAGGAAGTATTCGTTTTAAATAGGTATAATCTATTAGTAAGACTAAGTAGCTAGTATCTAGATATATATCTAACTTATTATTACTATTTAAATAGCCCTAAGATACGCGAATAGTAGTATATTTTTAGTTATAGAACTTATAGCCTAGCGGCTTAATAGGATTAGGAGTAATAGTAGATTTAATTATTAATAGGACGTCTACTACTATTATATATATTATAGGAGGATTTATAGGGGCCTCTATAAAAGGCTTTTATAAGGGCTATATAGGCTTCTTTAGTTTTTAGTATTACTATTATAGATAAAGAAATAGCTTATTTCTAGAGGGAAGGCCTTCCTTATAAATAGAATAAGAGTAATTAGTAGAATTAGTCTAGCTAATAAAATTAATATTAGGTATTATAGGGTCCTACTTATTAAGGACTTTATTACCTAATAAGGGATCCTTATTTATATAAAAAGACTAACTAAGACCCTCTAGAGGATCCTTAGGGTTATAAGTTAGGGACCTAAACTAATAATATTACTATTATAATAGGTTATTATTAGGTATAAAGTCTTCTATAATATCTTCTATAAATACTTAGTATACTTATTATAAGAATTATAGCTATTAATTATCTTATAGGCGAGTATTAGGTTAATAATTACCCTAAGGAGGGCGAGCTTATTATGATTATAGGTTAGGCTACTATTTAGAATCTAACCTATTTAGAAGACCTACTATAATTTAAAGTCTTTAGCTAGGTAGTAAGACTTAAGGGGTGTTTAGCTAAAACTACTACTATTATAACTAGTAAGCTTAATTATTATTTTAATAATTTAAAAAAGGAGGGTAAGTATTATTATAGGAGTTACTATAAGTATTTTTATATAGCTAGTTATTAGGCTAATATAATTAATAGCCTATCCTATTAGGAAAACTATATTAATTATACTATCCCTACCTATTTTTATAGGTAGGATATTAAGATTACCTAATATTCTAAGTATTAATAGTTTAATACCTACTAGTATAAGCCTACTATCTATACTTAATATTATTAAGGTTATTTATAAAGTTATTAATAGTTATCTTATTATTTAATTAATAAATATTATAGTAAAGCTCCTAATTAATAGTATTATAAATAATATCTAATTAGACCCTTACTTCTTTTAGGCCTATATCCTTAGTATAGCGTAGTATTTTTATACTAAATTCTATAGGCTTATAATAGTTAGTAGTATCCTTTATAATATATTTCTTATATATCATAGTATTAATTATAATATTAATTAGCTAGCTAAACTTTCTTATTAATAATCTAGCCTATTTATTAATATTATTATTAAATACTATAAGGTATTAATTATTATTAAATAATTATCTAGTCTACTACTTTAAGGCCTAGCTACGGAGACTTAGCTAGAGATTATTATATATAATTATTAGATCCTTTAATAGGTATATTTACTTAATATAATTTAAGAAGAGATAAATATTATAAAAGTATATTTCCTTTCTAGTATATTTAATAGTAGAGCTAGTAGTAAGAGACTTACTATTATATATAGGGTTAAAATAGCTAAGGTCTCCTAAATTTTATTAAGGTCCTTAATTTTCCCTAACTTTAGTATTAGTACTAGCCTATCCTAGCTAGCCTACCTAGCTATATAGGCCTAGTAGTCTAGGTAGTCTAGAAGGTCCTTATTAAGGTAGGTTTTTAGGTATATACTATACTATCCTAGCGTTAATAGCTACTTATATAGTAGCGTTAATAGTTATATTTACTATACTACTAGAAGGATTAGGTTCTAGGTTAATAGGTCTTTTATAAATAGCTTCTTTAGTAGATATCTACCTAGTAGTAGTAGTAGTAGTATTATAAGATAATGTGGTATTAATCTAGTATAATAATATACTTAGTAAGGGTAGATTATTAAGTAGCTTATAAAAGGCTTCTATTCCCTTATTAAACCTAGATATAGCCTTTTATAATATAAGCTTATTAATTACCTAGTCTTAAGGCTAAGAAGGCTTAAAGTTATTAAAGGGACTAACTTTTAAAGATATAGATCTAGAATAAGTACCTCTTTATTTAGTAGAGGCTTCTAGAGTTAATCTAGTAGGCCTAAAGGTATCCTTTATAATTAAGGAGATAATATAGCGAGCTACGTTATTAATAATTAATATAAAAGTATACCGCGTTTATATAAATTTATCTAACTAAAAGGTAAAGATAGTAATCTTATAAGTAATTTAAAGAGCTATAATAATAGAATATTAAGTAGGGAAAGAGTAATAAATTAGGTAAGCCTTAGTAAGAATCCTTAATAATTTCTCTAATTAAGGACTTAATAGACTTAGAGGTCCTAGTTACTAAAGCCTTTAATAGATATTATTATACTATAATAGCTTAGTAGGCTATTGAGGGCCTTATTAGATAATAGATTAGGGTACTATTATAGTTATAGACCTAATAAGTATAATAAAAGTCTTTAGCGGGTCTTAAAGGAGGTTAGATCTAGTATTATAAGGATAGTATCAATTTATATTAGATAATTATATAATATCTAATAAGAAGTTAGTTACCTAAGTATAAAATAAAGGTATTACTATTATTATTAAGGTAGCTAATAGACCTATTCTAATTTTATATATATATAATTAATTAATAGAGAAGGGAAGCTTCTTATAGGTATAAAACCTACTTATAGAAGGCTTCTAGTCTCTAAGCTATTAGGGCTATTAGAGCTATCTAGCTATATAATATATAATAAATGCGATAGTATTAGCTAATATAGTAATAGATTAATATAGATTATCCTAATAGCATTATCTACCTAGTAATAAGACGGATATTTCCCCCTATTTAGACTAATAGTAGTCACGTTAGTAGGCGGATATTAGACACGTTAGTAGGTGACGTAAATAGTAGGGTTTTTAACACGTTAGTAGGTAACATAAATAGTAGGGTTTTTAGCCTATAAATGTAATAGTATTAGCTAATATAGTAATAGGCTGATACAGATTATCCTAATAGTATTACCTACCTAGTAATAAGACGGATATTTCCCCCTATTTAGACTAATAGTAGTCACGTTAGTAGGCGTTATTATAGAATAGGTAGAATATAAATAATATTAGGATTTTTATTATTCGTAATCTATATTCTAGCCGTTAGCGCATGGAATTTAGTAGGTAAATCCACTTATTCTAATATATCTTTTAAACTACTATACTAATTTTTATAATTTTTAGAGTATTATATAGTTATAGATAAGCTTTATAACTTTATTTAAGTAGAAAATGTTATAAAGGGTAGGTGTAAACGTAGGTAGAATATAAAGATATATTAGAGTTCTAATATTCGCGCTAGTCTAGGAAAGGAATCTAGGGTACTTATAAACTAACTAATAAGCTGCGATAAGCTTAGGGTCTTAATACTAGATATTCTATTATAGTAAAGAGATAATAAGGTAACTACTAATAGGGATATTTCTAATTTATATAGATTAATTTATTAGTAAGCTATTAAGGCTTTTAAGAAATAATAAAGTATTAGGGAGGCGGAAGATATTCTACTATTACGCTATTACTAAGTAAAACGTATAAAAGTATAGTAAAATCTATATTAATATACTAGTAAAAAAAAGTAAATAACTATATTTACTAGGACCTATTAGTTAATTATAGTTAGTAATAATATTAGTAGCTATCTATCCTTATATACCTTTACTAATTTACTAGCCTTAGATAAATCTATAAGGTTATATTATATATTATTCTGATTACCATAGCTAACCTACTTAATTAAGTACTAAATTTTACCTCTTAAATACTATTTATCTAGTAATCTCTTAATTTTATACTTATTATTATAAGTAGTATTATTTTTAACTATAATAGGGGGTAGCTTTTAATTAAACGACCTCTTATATAGATTTATCCCTTCTATTTTTAACTTAAGTTATACTATTAATACTACTAGCTATATATATATTATAAGGGGTAGCTTAAATTAATAGGCGAGTAATCCCACCTTTTATAAAATCTTAAATAGCCTAGTATATTATTATAAAAGTTTCCTATTAAAGATATTAGGGATCTTATATCCCTTATATAAATAGAGGAAGACTTTATTATTATCTTTAAATTATAAACTTTTATATTTACTATTATACTAGGATTATATTATAATATTATTAAAGGCTATTATATCTTTTACCTATTTCTTATAAGTAAATTTTTATTTAAGTTAAAAAGGGGGCTTTATAATAAAGTCCTCTATTATAAGGTATACTAGGTAGTTAGGGGTTTTAAATAGTAGGAAGGTATTAATTATAATAAGACCTTTACTTTAATAGTAAAGTTAATAAGTTATAAAGCTATCTTCGCGCTAGCTATATCTCTTAACTAGGAATTAGACTAAATAGATATTAAGACGGCCTTCCTTTATAGGAATATTAAAGAAGATATTTATATTAAATAGCTTAAAGGCTTTATAGTTAAGGGTAAAGAATACCTTATTTATATCTCAAAGAAGGTATTTTATAACTTAAAATAATTACTTCAAGTCTAGTTTTTTATACTATATATATTCTTTGAGACTTAGGGCTTTATACTACTTATAATTAATAAAAGCGTCTTAATTAATTATAAAGATTAGGTTATTATTATAACTTATATAGATAATTTATTAATTATTAGACTTAATTAAACTACTATTAATTAGGTTAAGGTTATACTTAATAAATACTTTTAAATAACTAACCTTAGCTTATATTCCTTCTACTTAGGTATATTAATTAGGTAGGATTAAGTAAATTAGGTACTACGGCTAGATTAAGAAGCTTATACTAAAAAGGTATTAAGAGACTTTAATATATAATAGTTATATCTTATAATAACCTTAATAAATATAAATAAGTTATAAATATCTAAGGAAGATTATATAACCCTTAATACTTTTTAAAAGGAATATTAGTTAGCTATTAGCCCCTTAATATATATTATATTAGGAACTAGGTTAGATATTACCTTTATAATCTTAGTAGCTAATAGTAAATAAACTTAAATTAATTATATTAGATAGCTATTAAGAGGATTTTCTATTACCTTTAAGGTATAACTAACTTATAACTTACTTTTTATAAGAGTTATTAAAATATAGGGTCCTACTAAGACGCTAGCATACTTAATAATATATAACTAAGTAGTCTCTTAGTATCTATACTTAGTTCTTATATATCTAGACTTAGTAACCTAATTAACTATTCTACTATACATTTTTATAAGAGTATCTTTCCTCTTATTAATTATAATAATACTAAATTAAGCTAGTAATTAAGATACTTAATAGTTAATTATAAGCTATATTCTTAATATTAGTAGTAGAGTAATAAGTTAGTTATTAAAGTAATAACCTACTATTACCCTATCTAGTTATAAGGTAGAATATATAGGTTAAATATAAGTTATAAAGGAAGCTATCTAGCTTTAATAGCTCTTTATTAAGCTAGACCTCTCTAAAGATACCTATTAGCCTACTATTATAATACTCTATTATAATAATTAGGGAGCTATTACCCTAGCTAAGAACCCCTAGTTTTATATATATATAAAGTATATTAATATCTAATATTATTATATATAAGAATAGGTTACCGCCGGTAATATTAAGCTAGAATATATTAAGATTAATAAGTAGGTAGTTAATAGCTTTATTAAAGCCCTCCCTAAGAATAAATTTATCCCCTTTTATAAGGCCTTAGGCCTAGAAGTATTATAATTATAAGAGTCTTTAATATAATAAGGCTTTATAAGTACTTCTAGTAGTTTTATAAGTACTCCTATTACTAATTAAGGGATAGTTAACTCTTAACTACTTACCCTTCTAGCCTTATAACTCTATATTATAATATTAGAATATAAAATAGACTTTATAAGCCTATTTAACTCTATTATCTTTTTATATTCTAAGCTTAAATAGTAAGTTATACTACTAGTAGTATTATTTAGATATTAGACTACTCCTACTTATAAATTAATATTATAATAGATAGATTAACTACTTTCTTATAAAACTATTAGGCCTAGATTATAATATATATTTATTATAATCTTATCTCTTATCCTACCTTTAATATAAAATAGAACTAATATAATATATTATTAAATACTAGTAAATATAATACTTATAATAACTTTTAATATAATATACTTATAAGTTATAATAATTAATTAATTAATTATTTATACTCCTATACTAGCTAAAGCTAATAAGGGTAGACTTTTTAGGAGGTACGCCTAGCGTACCTATCGTTTAGGGAGAAACCTAGCTAAGGGATAAAAACTCCACCTACTATCTATAAGCTATACTATTATTCGGCTCCTTCCCTCCCCCCCTAATAGGCCTGCCATCAGGGCGGTATATTAAGGGGTCGGGTCTACCGTCTATAATACTAAGGTTTCGTCGACTATATTCTCTTCTCTTTAGTTAGGGCGGAGCCCTTCCTCTCTATTAGTTCTCGCTAATATCTCTTTTACTAGTATAAACTAGTAGAGGGCGCCTAACCTAGTTAACTACCTCGCCGCCGCTCTTATCCCTATCGGTAATAAGAGAATAGTATTATAGTCTTCTAACCTAGCCTCTAATAATATCTAACTCCTACTAGTATAATAGTCGGGATAGAATAGTAGGATATATTTACCGGTCTACCTCGCCGCCCCGTATAAGTAGCTAGGACTTAGGATCCTAGGAACCTTCCTAATAAATAAGAAGTAGTTAAACCTAATCTTATCCGTACGTAACTAGACCGCTATAGAGCTCTCCGGCTTCTTTAGGCCCTTATAGAGGTCCTATCTCCCTCCTACTAGGTCACCCTTCTATGCTAGGCTCGTGTTTCAGCCCTCTAATCCCCGCTAGTAGTAGCGCTACCGGCCCTACTACCGGCCTTCCTACTAGGTTAGTATCCTTTTCTATAACGTCGGGCTATTAAGTACCCCGTTTAGCGACCGCTTCGCTTAAGACTCCTTTTTAGCTAACGGGGGTAGCGGAGGGCGTAGCCTCCTACCCCTTTTTAGTTATAACTAAGACTTAATCTTCGCGTTCCCTTTTAGGACTATCTTATATATCCCTTAAAGGATCTTACTTTATAGTAGGGCCTTATTAAGGAAGTCTCTTACTAACGGGATTCCCGCCTCTACTTTAAAGACCGGAATTAGGGTGGCCTTATACGCCCCTAGTACTTTATATAGTCCTTTATTCTAGATTATCATCAGGGTCTTTACGTACTTCCCTACTACCCTAGGGGTATTCTTAGGGCTATATTATATTAGCGCCGCGAATATTATTATAAGCCTTACTACTACCGCGTATATAAGCCTACTAACCGGTAGAACCGCGCCTTATATTAAGCCGGCGACGTAGTAGAGCGCCTAAATCTAGTTATCTATCTTAGCTTATACCTTCCTTAGGTATACGTTCTAATTTAGCTTACTATTAAATATAAGTCCTAGGACTTTAATTAATATCTTTAGTTTAACTTTAATTCCTTTAAGCTTAACTATTATATCTATCTTTATACCCTTTATTCTACGGGTTATATAAACGAGCTCGTACTTCTTTAGTATAAATAAGGCTTTATAAGTCTTTATCTACCGCAGGTATACCTTATAAGCTTTATCTAGAACCTCGTAGTTCCGTTTAATACTCCTATTATAGGCTAATAGATAGATATTATCTATAAATCCGCCGACTTAAATTAGTAGCTTTAGCTTTTTATACTCCTCGATTAGGGGAGTATTAAAAAATAGAAATAATATCGGAGAGATAGGTAAACCCTAGGGGATTCCTGTCTCTACTAACTCTATCTAACTCGTCCTCCTACTAAGGGTAATTAAAGTCGCCCTCTTTATAAGGAAGCTTACCGTCTAGTATACTATCCTCTCTAAGACCCTCTTTATCTTTATTATATAGAGTAGCCTAGAGTAGGAGACGTAATTAAAGGCTCCGGTAATATCTAGGGAGAGGAGGCTTACTATATTCCTCTTCCCTATTCCTTATACCGTATAGACTATATTAGTAATTATTTCTAGCGCGGTTTCTACTAATCTTCCTTACCTTATACCTATCTATTCCTCCGGAAGGAGGTTATTAGCCTCCGCGTAATCTCTAAGCCTAGCCGCTATTACTATCTTAAATATCTTTCCTAAGGTATCTAAGAGGGCGATCGACTTATAGGACTTAGGGTTAGTATAATTCTCCTTCTACGGTTTCTTTAAGATTACTATATTAGCCTCCTTAAATTTCTAGGGGTAGTATCTAATCTCGAAGTACCCCTAGAAGAGATAGTAGATCTCCTCCTCTAGTTTACTATATACGGCCCGTAGGAACCTATTTAGAATCCTATTTATCCCGGGAGCCTTATCTTACGACGGTCTCCTTATAAAGCTATAGACTTCCGCCTCTATTAGATCCCCTCCCCCTAGTATCGGGCTTAAGTATTCTACCTCGGTAATATCTTCTAAATCTGCCCCTAAAGGGGCTAGGAAATAGGTTTCCTGAAGGTAGCCGCTAGCGTCCCGTCTTGTCTACTTAGGGAGGGGAACTTAGGTAGGGCTCTTAGCGATATACTCTTATTCTTCCCCTACTAGGCTAGTACTTATACCCCCCGAGGATCTTCTAAGGCCTAGTATATAGCCGCCCGGAAGTAGAGGGTTTTCTCTCTTTAGATCGTGGCTACCTTCGCCCTTTCCGCTTCTCTTAGAGTCTCTCTCGTCTCCGTATTACGGTACTAGTAGTAGGCCTTTAGTTCCCATTTAGCCCTTTACGTTATATCCCTATAGGCCGAGTTCTAAGAGGACCTTACCTTACTAGACGACTTTACCTACGGAATATATTCCTATATAATAGCCTGGAACCTATCTAGTATCTACCCTAGGTACTCGTCCGCCTCGCCGGCGGATCTAATCTAGGGGATCCCTAGAGAAAGTCTAAGCTACTAGGCCCTATTCCTTATATTTATAGCGACCTCCTTGTCTTTAAATATCTTCTACGCCCTCCTCTAGACTAGGGTTTAGCTCTCCTAGCTCCATTTGAATTCCGTGTATACCGGGAGGTAGTTAGATCTATACTAGAGGTCTGCCCTTAGGCCGCAGTTTCGGAGTACGTTAGTAGTACCCTTAGTAGTAAAGACTAGGTCGATTACCGACTTTAGACCTCTCCCCCGCTATATTACTATACCCTCTAGTAGGGCGACTTATATACTATATTTACTCGTTTCGCCTAGTAATATATCTACTATAATATAGTATATACTTCTCCCTTTATTATTCTACCGGGGATAGTAGAGATTAAAGTCCCCAAGGAGGATATATTCCCCTAGCCTCTTTAAGGCCTCCGCTATTAGAAGGATTATTATTAGGCCGTCCTTTAACTTATATATCGTTAGAGAGGGGTTATAAATATTATATATCTAGATATTATCCGCTTATATTCCCTATTACCCTTTCTTAAGGCTAACTTTTAGTAAGTAGTAGTCGCCGCTTAAGAAGTCTACCTCCTAGCTCTCTATATCAACTCTTTTATTAATATAAAAGTATACCCGAGTATTCTCCTTAGCTTTATAAACTAGGTGGAACCTATTATAAGATAGGTTATACGTCGACTTAGTCCTTAGGTTAGTCTATAGCTCTTATATTACTAAGATATCTATTTACTAGACTTTAATATCTTCTAGGAGTAGTATTTATACGCCGTCCTTTTCTTTTTATATATTATACTATAGGATCTTAAGCGGTTACCCTACTATATAGTCGGTATAAGGCTAGAGTCTACTACTATTTAGTCGTCTATAGCCTAAGCGCCCCCCTAGGTAATTAGTACTCCTTAGGGTAGCGGGAGGACCTGTTATCCTACCTCCTTTCGGGCTTATAAGTTATAATAGCCTTACTATCTTTACTACTTAAATATATACCTAGGTAGGATAAGAATAGGAGTAGATAACTAGTACTACTAGGAAGTTATAATCCTTTATCCTAATATTAATAATATTATTTTTAATTTTAATTATAATATTATTAAAGATATAAATATTAAAATTAGGCCTTATAAAGCCCTCCTCCCTACCTAGTATAAGCTTATCTAGTATATTAAAGGTAAGAAATATACTATTAAGTTATTATAATATAGAAACCTTAATAGTATACCTTTATAAAATAAGTATATCTTAGAAATACTTATATAAATAGAATTAGTAACCTTCTAATTATACTTACCTTATTAGAGTTTATTTAACTTATATTTAAAAGGATTTTATTAAATTACTACCTTATAAGGGCTTCTACTATTATCTACCTTACCTTTATACCTTTTACCTAGTATTTAGTTAAGAAGAGGGATTAGTTAAGATAGTAGGAATAAAATATTATAAGTTAATTATATTATTATATTATAAGGTACTTTATTTAAGTAGGAGTATTAAAATATTAAAATAGGATATAATTAGTTAGACTAGCTACTTATTAGACGCGTATTAGTACCTATCTTAATATCCTATATATTCTATCTCTCTCTACTTATATAACTAGTAAGGTAATAACTATTATTATACTACCTATTTTAATAGTTATTAGATAAATAATATTTAAAGGGTAGAACTTAATACTTAGTTAAGTAGGTTAATTATAATAATAAAGATAATTTATAATATAACCTTATAAATTTATCTAAGGCTAGTAAATTAATAAAGGTATATAAGAATAGATAGCTATTAATATTATTACTAATTATAATTAACTAATAGATCTTAGTAAATATAGTTATTTACTTTTTTCTCTTTTTACTAGTATACTAATATAGATTTTACTATACTTTTATATATTTTACTTAGTAATAGTATAATAGCGGAATATCTTCCGCCTCCTTAATACTTTATCCTTCCTAAATAGCCTTAATAGCTTCCTAATTAATTAATCTATATAAATTAAAAGAGTCTTAATTATTTACTCTAATAACTACTTATTATAACTAATTTATAATATAAAAAGAAGATATATTCTTTATATATAAGAAACCTACCTAAGTATATAGAGTATAAAAGCCTTTTATAAGGAAGGTGTACTAAGTAAATAGCGCTATTTAATAATAGTAATAATAAGTAAATACCTATAATAAATATATATAATAAATGAAGCTATTATCCTAATAATATATATATTAGGTAGTAGAAGATATACCTTAATTAGACGCGCTTAAAGTAAAAAAAGGGATAACCTTATAAGGTAAGAAATTTTACTTATATACTACTATTATTATTACTAAATTATCTCCTAACTCTTATATTAGGGCTATTTACTTCCTTATATCTATAAATAAGGTCTAGTATATTTAATAGGTAGTAACCTAGGATCTATTAATTATCTTTAAGCCTATATCTAAGCTATTTAGTAAGGTACTAAGTAGACTAGTTATAATTATAATAAATATTATATTTTTATAAGAGGTATTTAATTTTATATTTTATATCTCTATTAATAATAATAGGAGGGGTAGATAGGTAGTAGTATTAATATAAGTTATCTACTAGATTAATAGTAGGTTTAAGATAAGCTATTAAGATAATATTATAAATATATATTATATCTAGTAATTCTAACTTATAAGCTAGATAATCTACTTAGTTAAAGACCTTAAATAGTCTAATAAATTAAAGGCTAAGCTTTTCAAATATAATACTAGGAACCTAGTAGCCCTTATATAAATATAGGTTTATAAGGTTACTAATATTAAAGAACTTTATTATATACCTTAAATTATAGTAGTCTTTTATCTTAAGTAAGGTAAAAGTAATAGTATCTTTTATATTAATATAAGATAGTTAGTAAGGTATTCTATTATAATAACTAGTACCTAGGGTATTCTTATAATAGGATAGGTTACTATTATAATAGGTAATAAAGGCCTTATTAATAAGGTAGTTATTATATTTACTTACCTATTTATATTAGGCTTTAATAGATTTAATACCTCCTTTATTTAAAATTTATAAAGAACCTTAGTAGGTATTTTATTTATAGAAGTATATTTAGTAGAATTATTAAGCGTAGCTATTATCTTTAAAAGAATAGATAGTTATATAGAATTATATTTAATAATAGTAATATAGTATTATAGAGCTATTTTAATAGTTTAACTTAACTACTCTAATTAACTATTAATCTAAGGGTATTAGGTAGCTAAGTAAAGTAAATCTACTTTTAAATAATAAAAGATATTTTATTATAATTATATTATAAATTTATAATTATAATCTAAGATTATAGTTTATAGTAAGCCTTAATTAATATTAGCTAGTCTATTAAGTAACCTTACTACTTAATCCTTAGCTATCTAGGTTATCTTACTTAGAATAAAGGTAATTACTTTAGAGAATTTATATATAACTATTCAGATATAATTAAAGCCTTTTATAGTTAAGAGAAGTACTAGGATAAAGTTAATAGTAATTATATAAAATAGCTAAGTAGGTATTAAGATAGGTTATAATAATTTATATAACTTATATTATAATATTTAATTAACTTAGTATTATAAGTAATACCTAATAAACTTATAAAGCCTCTTAGATAGATTATAAAAATATAGGCCTTTAATAAGCCTTTTATATATATAAGCGTAGCCTAGATATCCTAATTTATTATATATAAGCTTAAATACTTCTACTTTTATAATAGAGGGAATATATAGATATAGCCCCTATTTATTATCTTTAAAATATAAAACTTAATTAATAAGCTTATATATTATAAAAGTAATATTATCTTTAAAGTCTTTATTTTACTTAACTATTTTAATAATTCTTACCTATTAAGGTTTATTATAGCTAGTGATAAGTTAATTATAAAAGGGTTTACTTATTTTTACTAAGTTAATAGGGAAGTATCTTATAAATAAGATATCTAATTTATCTTTTATATTTTATTATAAATAATATTTATAGCTTATTAACCTTAATAAGGTATTAAGTATTATATTTACTTTACCTAGTTTATAATAGATATCTAAGTAAAATTATTCAAGATATTCTAATACTTTAAAAAGGCGGAGATTAAACTTTTTAATTAGTATTATATTTAAGCTAATTTACCTTACTATTAAAACTACTATTAAATAACTTATATAAACTATTATAATAGGCTTTTATATAGCCTTAATTATATAATAGACCTTCTTAATAACTTATACTAACCTTATAACTTTAAGTTTAATAGGCTAGTATTTAGTCTTTATATTAACAAGTAAATAATTAAGAAATAAAATAGGTTACTAAGATTTTTACTTTGGGAATTTAAGTAGTATAATTAATAACCCTACTATTATAATAGTAGAAGAAGTATACTTAATAATATAATAGATAATAGCTTTAAAACTAAATTTCTTACTTATATTTAGATTAATAAATAGTTAACGCTACTTATTAAAGTAATAAAGGATACTTAGGGAAGTAAATAGCTTTTATAAATAGTAGAAAGTATTAAATTTTTTAAGAGTAGGTATTAAAACCCTTAGTCTACTAGCAATTTTCTTATATATATTACCTTTAATACTAATTAACTTTATAAGTAAAGTCTTATATTATAATAAAGGCTTTATAAGTAAAGTCTTATATTATAATAAAGGCTTTATAATAGTAGTATAGAATACTATATACTACCTATTATAACTAGTTATATTAAGGTATTTCTTAAGGTAACCTAGGGTATATAGGAATATAAGTATAGTAATAGTTATAAGTTTTTTAACTACTATTAATAGACTAAGTATATTAACCCTTTACTTAAGTAAATAAATAGAGGAGTATCTAAGAAATAATTTTTTACTAAATAAATATATATTATACTTATCTAGTTTACTAAAGACTTTATAAAGGTACTTAAGATATTTATCTAATAATATAAAGAAAATTATTATATTATTTATATATATATATATAATAGAAATAATAAAACTCCTAAAGTGTTATATCTATTATATATTAGATATATATTAGAGAGTTCTTAAAACTTATTATAAGTATATTAAATATTTCCTAGCCTTTATAAGAGGTTATTATAAGATAATACCTATAATCTTACTTTACCTACTATTAATAGAAGAAGCTTATTATATTAATAGTTAATATATATAAAGTATTTAATAAGAAGGTAAGTATCTCTAATTAAAGAGGAATAGGGTAGGTGTTAGGTATTATAATCTTATTTAATACTCTAATATTAATAATAACTTAACCTTTTAAGCTATTAAGCGTATTTTTCTAAATAGTAAAGTAGGGGAAGGAAAATAAAGTAGATATATTTATCTATTTAAGTCTTTCCTAAGGATATAATTTACTAAATTCCTTATTAATTACCTCCTTATCTTATTAACTAAGAGGGTATACGCGTACTTCACTAGGTTTATATAAATCTTCTTAATTATTAAGTAAGGGGATCTCTATATATTATAATTTAAGAATATTAAGAATATTACTAATATCTTTTTAAAGATTAAGAAATTTATTAATTAATATAGTAATTAATATAGCTACTTAAGGTATAATATTATAAATTATAACTCTAGTAGAATAATATACTTTATTTAGTAAGGTATTAAGGGCCTTATTTACTTAAGCTACTTAAGGATTTATTATAATTACTTAAAGAGAGCTTATTATAGCTATAAAGGCTATTATAGTAGTAAATAAATTATATATATTAAACCTTACCTACTTATTTATCTTAATAGGAGGTTTACTTATAAGAGCTTTATTATTAGGGTTAATAAGAAAATAACTAGCTAACTTATATTTATTGCCTTTTTAAGGGCCTAGTTATATATAAGTATAATAGGCCTATTAATATTATTATAAATAAAGATATAAGATATTATAATATTAATAATATATATATAGAATAATAGATTATTAATACCTTAAGTTTAAATATAAAATTATAGTTTTAAAGTAATTTTAATATCTAGTATTAAGAGCCTAAGATTAGTATAATAAAGTTATTATAAGCTAGTATAATTATTTATTTCTTAGTAAATATTAAGGTAGTAGTATAAAGACTTTAATTAATAATTATAATAGGTATTCTTATATTCTAATAGGATCTAATTTTACTAAGTTATCTCTAAAGTTAATAACTATTCTCTTAGGCTTTAAGATATTTATAATAATAAGTACTTTAACTAATAAATTATCTATAATATAGAGCTTATATTCTATTAAAATAACTTCATTATTAAGGCTTTTAAAATATATAGGGATCTTAATAAATTTATTAATATTATATTTTTTATTATTAATACCTCTTATTATTATAGGCGTAGGTATCTTTTCTATTAAAATAGTAGGGAATATTATAAGTAAGAAGTCTTAATTAATTAGACTTACTTAAGTATTAATATTAATATAGACTTAGTACTTATTACTATTTATAGAGAATATAATAGGGATTATAATATAATAATATCCTTAGAAGTTATAACCTTTAATAGTAATATCCTCTAAGTTAAAGTAAATAATAGAGGATTTAATAAATAACTTACTTAATTTACCTACTTTACTAAAGGTAGATATTATTAAAGGCTTTACCTTAAATATATAATTAAAGTAGATATACCTATATAAGGGTTTATTTAATTTAAATATAATAGTATAAAGATTATATACTAGTAATTCTATTTTTAGATTTATAAAGTAGCTCTCTATTATATTATTAATATTTACTTTATTAGAAGTAGTAGAGTTTAAAGCTTCTAGTAGAGGTTAGTCTATTTATTAATTTACTTAAAACTAATTAATACCTTAATAGTACCCTTCTTTATAAATATTATATTATTCCTACTTATTAAAGACCTTATTATTATTACCTTCCTTATACTTAATAGTTACTTAGTAGGCCTAGTTATTATATAAATATAGGGTATTTACTTAGAAAGGCTTATTTTAAAAAGGTAGCTTATAATAGGGATTTTTATTATTAATATTATTCTATTATATCTTAGCTATTATACTTATATTTCTACTAGTAATTTATAACTATTAATAACCTCTAGGTAAAATCTTTACTTAGATATTTTATAATTATTATTAGTTATTATTACTATAGTTTTATAAGTTATAAAAAGGATTATTAAATAGTCTACCCTTATAAGGATTTAATAGGCTATTATAGGGTCTAAAATTATTATTATACTAGTTATTCTACTAATATAGATTTAAATTAAAATAGAGGATAATTAGAATTAGAATTTTACTAACCTTATTTACTACTTTATAGCTATTACTTATTTACTTATAATAAGGACCTTAGTATATTTATAGAAGGCTTCTTATATATATTAAACTAGATATCTTTCTTATAATAAAGCTTTATAAGAAGGCTACTAATAATAGACTTTTTAATTAAATAAGGTAAAGTCTATTATAATTCTCTATTTATATATTTATATATTAACTTAACTTATACCTCTTTTATAAAAGTAAAGCTAGTATTTTTATTATTAAGAATAATAATATTAATATAATTAACTAGATTATAATAATTCCTTATATCTTTAATTATATATTAAATTAATTTAAGTAAAGCTAGTAACTTACTTAGGGAGTTATAAAATCTTACTTTAAGACTCTTATATTATTAATTAATACTATTAAGATTATTATATAAGCTAGAGTAGCTAAGTTTATAAAGCTAATTAATATACTACTTATTAATAGTACTAAATAAATAGGAATTTATATTCTACCTTAAGATAGTAAGATCTATATTAGCTACCTTAATTTAAAGATAGTTAATAAAATTAAAGATATTATAATAGATAAGTATTATAATAATCTTTTACTTTAATAGGTATTACTTATAAGTTAAGATTAAAGTATCCTATATCCTAGGGCTTAAAGGTAGAGGTAGATAAATAAGGTCCTTATTAAGGACCTATTATAATAGGTTATAAATTACCTAGTTATATCTAATTAAATATATATATAGCCTAGGTAATAATACTAGCTATTTTAGTTTACTAGGCCTCTAAGAAGGTAGTAGCTATTATACTTAATACTAGTATTAATATCTTAGATAATAGTAGTATAAGTTTAAAGCTTATTAGGATAATATTTACCCTCTTAAGCTTAATATACTAAACTTAAATGTTAATATTAAATTTATATTTATTAACTACCTACTTAGGTAGGAAGTATATTATAATAGTAAGTAATAATATTTACCTAGTATATTATAACGTAATAGATATAGTAAATAATTCTAGGGTATTATTATCCTTAGGGTTAGGAGGTAAGTCTTCTAGTTATAAGTAATATATAATAAAGAACTTAAGTACTCTCTAAGACTTTATTATAAGCTTATTAATAATAGGGTTACTACTCTTAAGGAATAAATTAATCTTATATAATTAATAGATTACTTAATTAAGGGCTACTAGATTAAGAGCTAGCTTATTAATTATATATTACTAGGGAGGTAGAGGTAATAGTAAGTAGAGATATTACCTTTTACTTTAAAGTTATATCAAAGGTAATAGTAAGGGACTAAGTAAAAGTACCTAAATATAATATTTCTTAAGGTAATAAGGGCCTTAATATTCAATACCTTATTATTTTATTTTAATAGCTAATAGATTTACTTTAATAGTTAATAGACTAGTAGTTATAATAGCTATTTATCTAATAGCGGGGATAAAAAGGTAGGGAGTAGAAGGCTATTAAGGACTAGTATTATAAGGCTAGTATTATTAGAGCTAGTAATTATTATTAATATAATTATAATACTTAGTAATATTAGAATAAGATTTATAATATTACTACTATATATTATAATTAATTTATAATATAAAAAGAAGATATATTCTCTATATATAAAAAACCTGCCTAAGTATATAAAGTATAAATACCTTTTATAAGGAAGGCGCGCTAGATAAATAGTACTATTTAACAGTAATAATAATAAGTAAATACTTATAATACTATTATAAATTAAAACTTAGAGTAAATAGATATTAAAATAGTCTTTCTTTATAATAAAATTAATAAGGAGGTTTATATTAATTAACTTATAAGTTATAAGTAAAGAAATAGGGTCTATTAGCTTTATAAGGCTCTTTATAAACTTAAGTAATTGTTATAAGTTTAATATTATACCTTTATTAACTTTATAAAGGAATTAGGCTTTATACTATTATTTACTAACTAAGTATCTTTATTAACTTAGTATCTTTATTAACTTAAAAGAAGGGACTTTAATAGTTCTTTATATAGATAATATCTTAATTATAAGTCTAAATAAGTAGGCTATTTAGTAGATTAAAGATACCTTAAATAGCTAGTTTAAGATAATAGATTTAAGTCTATATACCTATTACCTTAATATAATAATTACTTAAGACTATTAATAGTAAATATTATAACTAGGTTAGGTAGCTTATATTAAAAAGGTATTATATGACTTTAATATATAAGAGTATAAATAAGTTATTATACTAATAAAAATTAGTATTTACCTAGAAAAGGCTAATAAAAAGTATAAAGTAAACTTTATATTTAAGAAGAATTATTAAAAGGTTATAAGATCTCTTATATATACTATATTAAAAACTTAGCTTAATATTACTTATATAATATTAACTATTAGCTATTATACTATTAACCCTAATAAGTTATATTAATTAACTATTAAGCGTATCCTTTAGTATTTATAGATTATAATTAAATTTTAACTTATATTTTAAGGCTTTTTATAAGACCTTATTAAGTATACTAACTTTAGTTAAGTAGGTACTTATAATATTTATAAAGTAAATTTAAGCTATATCTTTAATATTAGAAGTATAACCCTTAGTTAATCTTCTAAGTAATAGGCTATAATAGCTCTTTCCTTATATAGAGTAGAATATATTAGTTAATATAAGCCTTTAAAGAAGCTATTTAATTAAAGAACCTCTTTAATTAACTCTATTCTAAGGAAGTACCTAAGATAATAATTATTTATAATAATAACTAAGATATAATTACCTTTATAAAGAATTATAAATTTTATATTTACTCTAAATATATTAAGCTCTAATATTATTAAATAAAGGAATAAATTACTATTTAAAATATTAACTTTATATATATTCCTATAAATTAATAGTTAGTTAATAGCCTTATTAAATCCTTTTATAAGAAGATATTTATTACTTTTTATAAGGGACTTAGCCTAGAGGAGGTCTTTTAATATAATAGAAGTATTATTACTAGTAGAAGTAAGCTTAAGGATACCCTAAATTATTATTAAGTTATAGGGATTAAATACCCTAATAACTAGTAATAGTAACCTTATAATAATATAAAGCCTTAAAGCTACTTACCTAACTATTATAAGTGCTATTAAGCCTAGATAATAATACTAAGGACTAATAATATATTAATAGTTAATAATAGTTACCCTCTTATAATATATCTAACTATATTTTATTATAATTTTATTATATATTACTTTATCTTAAAATAAAATTTAAAATTATTATATTTTTATAAAGAGTAGAATTTATAGTCTAATATAATTATTTTTAGAATATTTTTTAAATATTCTATAGTTTTAGGGGTATAAATAATTTAAGTAGGAGTATTAAAATATAGGGTTCTACTAAGATACTAATATACTTAATAATATATAATTAAGTAGTCTCTTAGTATTTATATTTAATTTTTCTATATTTATACCTAATAACCTAATTAACTATTCTATTATATATTTTAATACTTAATATTAACTAACCTTATTTATATTTTATTAATTAATAGAAGGAGATATTAATTTTTAATTATAATCTTATTAAGTACCTTATAATTAATATATAAATATAGTATTCTATCCTTTTTTTAATATAAAAAGAATTAATATACAAAATTTATAAAATATTAAATCTATCCCTTCTTTAAAGCCTACTTTAAGTACTCCCTTAATACGCGTAACTCTTTCTTTAATATATTGTAAAGTAGGTTAAAAGGAGGTTTTTTATCCTCTTTTTTTATTAATCGCGTAATTATAAGGTATATAAGCTAGTAGCGCCCTAATATTCTTAATTAAAAAGATATCTTAGAATTCTTAAAATTTTAAAGGAAGCTTAACTTTAGATAGTAGGCTTTTATTACCTATTCTTAAATATATTATAATAAATATAATATTATTAAGTTACTTTAAAAAGTAGGTTATACTTATTTTAATTATATTAATTATATTAATAAGTTATTCTTAATATTCTTATAATAAGTTCTTATTATATATATAAGTCTTATAGCCTAAGAATATAAGTTTTATTTTAAAGGCGCTTTAATTCTAATTCTTTAATTAATAATTAATAATAGTAATAACCTACTTAAATAGTATTATTAATATATATTTTCCTCTTTAACTCTTATAAGTATTATTTTAACTCTTATATTTATTCTCTCTTTAAGACTTCTTCTTTAAGTTCTTTTATCCTTTATAATAATACTTTTTAAATATTAAGTAATAAGGACTTAATTTATATACTTAATAATTACCCTTATATTATAAGTTATAATTATAATATATCTATTATTAATTTATTAATTATATCTTAAGACTTAATTTTTTTATAAGTTTAATCTTATATATTTAAGTAAGTTATTTATATTGATTAATTAACCTTTCTACTTTATACTTATAATAACCCTTCTCTACTTATCTTACTAATAGTTAGGTTACTATCCTTAAGTAGGGTAGAGTAATTAAAATATAAGGGTATTATATAATATAGATTTTATTATACTTTTATATATTTTACTTAGTAATAGCGTAATAGTAGAATATCTTCTACCTCCCTAATACTTTATCCTTCCTTAATAGCCTTAATAGCTTTCTAATTAATTAATTTATATAAATTAAAAGAGTCCCTATTAATATAATAATAATACTATATAAAAGGCTTTATAATATTAATTAATTATCTTAAACTACTAAAATATTAAAGCTACTCTTATAATATTAATAATCCCTAAAGTCCTTTAATAGTATAAAGAAGCCTATTTCTTTATAATTAATCTATCTCTATTTATTACTATCTATTATAATAGTAATAAGCCCTAATAATATACTTTAATATTATACTTAAATATAATATTATACTGTTTTAGCTTACTATTAAAGATTTTAGTAGCCTCTTTTATTATATTTTATATAAGTATATTACTTTTCTAGTATTTCTTCCCTAAGATTTAAGAAGCCTTTCTTTAAAAAGAAGCTATTAAAGTAGCTTAACTACTACTACCCTTTAATTATTATCTTATTATATTAGTAAATTAAATCTATAAGTTTATCTAGGATACTAGTAAAGTATATATTTATAAGGTACTAGAGACTATTAAGTATTATATTAATTATATTATTATTTATTATAAGCGTCCCTTATAATTAGAGATCTTTAAGTTAAGTAATTAATATACTACCTTAGTAAAACTACCCTTCTATCTATTTAATTAAGCTACTAATAGCCCCGCCTTTTGAAAAGTAGTTAAATATTTTATTAAGAGTATTAAGTAGTACTAAAGTCTCTTATAACTCTTATTATATTTTATAAAGTATTAGCTACTATTAATTAAAAATAGCCACAATAGATTCCTATTAATTAAAATACCTATTATATCTTCTACTCTTACTCTATCTAATATAAAATTATTTATAAGAATACCCTTAATAATATTAAGTATTATACTACTAAATTTTAATATAAATTTCATAACTTATAAGACTTCTATTAAAGAAGTTATATATAAATAGCCTATTAAAATAATATAATATCTAGTTATAAGTAAGAATATTAATTTTACTAAGGCTTAGTATACTAAGTTATAAGAAATAATTACTAGTATTATACTATTAACCCTACTACTAGCGCTAGGAGTAGTAAATCCTAGTATACCTCCTAGAGTACTTTATAATAATAGTATTCCCCGCTTTAATCCTAATAATATTAGATATCTTAATCCCTTTTATAATAATAAATTTATAAATACTACCTTTAATATTAAATATATTAATAAGACTACCTATTTTTATAATATTTATATATTTATAAACTATATTAAAGATATTATTTAAGTAAAGGGTAATATTATTATTTATATAAACCTTTAACTATATCTTTAAAGAACTACTTAGGAATAGTATATTATTAAACTTAAAGAAGGGGATAAATATCTTATTACTTATAATATTAAAGAATAGTATTATTTATTAATATAATAATAAAAGGCCTTATATTATATTAATATAAATATATTAATTTATAAGAAATATATTATATAAGATACTTTTTAATAGAGAGAGCCTTAAGAGTACTCTTAAACTATTATAAAAGTAGCTAAGGATTTAAAGATTAAGGTAATAAAGGATTATATTCTTCTTATTTAATATAATCTTAATATAAAATTCTAGTATAGTATTCTTAAACCTAGTAATAATATTAATTATAATAAGTTCCTTACCTTATTAGATTATAAGAAGTATTAATAGTAGAATTATACCTCTTAATATTTAAAATTATCTTAGTAGAAATAGTATAATAGGTATTAATTCTTATTTTAACCTTTTTAATCTTAATTTTAATTTTAATTATAATAGCCTTCCTAATAATTACTACCTTTTTAATTATAGTTATAAATTAATAATAATACTTACCATAATAATTAATATTAGAAGCCTTTATTAGGCTATTAACCCTACTAAGGCTATTAATAGGATAATTAGAGTATAAATATTTATACCCTCCTAGTATAACTTATAAGACTTTAAATAATAGTACTAGCCCTATTAAATAGGTCTAATTCCTTTAATAGGATACCTTAATAAGGTCCTTAATACTAAGGGAATTAAAATTAGAATTAAAACTAAGGAAATTACTTTCCCTTTAAATTATAAGGGGAATAATAATAATAGCCTTTAAGACCTTTATAAGTCTATTAGGCTACTACTAAGGAAGCCTTTAAAGGATAGCCTTTTTAAATCCCTTAAAGTTATAAATAGGAAGGTTATATTTTTATATTTATATTTTATACTCTACTATCTAGCTACTTAGAGCTAATAAGGGCGTTCTAACTCTAGTTTTAGGAGGAAATTATAAATTATAGAAGAAAACCTCTCTTATCTACCTAATTTATTATACTACTTTTAGGCCTTTAAATATTATATACTATCCTCTCCCTTATACTTTAAACTACCTTAGTATTAGATCCTAATACCTATATACTCCTCTCTCTTATTAGGGCTACGCCCCTTTCTCTACTCCTAAAAGATCTATACTCCTTTAATTACCCTCTAACCCTTCCCTATCTAGTTTAATTAATATTAATAAGTACCTCTAGCCCTTCTATTATTCTACTACTACCCTAGCTACTCCTCTCTTATACTATCTAGTATTAAGGTACCCTTTTTCTCTTAAACTTATAATATATAAGTTACTACTATTATTAGCCTAATAGAGGGCCTATAATACTCCTATTAGGAATTACCGCGTATCTTTTCCTTTTTATAATATGTAGGAGGGAGCTATTATAGTTATTAGGGGAGGTATAAATATACTTTATTATTATTATTATATTACTATTTCCTAGTACTAGGCTATATAATAATCTACTTATAAGAGAAAGTAGATTATATTAAATCCCGCTAGTTATACTTATAATTATAGGGTTACTACTCCTACTCCTACGCGTAGTTATAGTCCTCTTAGTTAGGGGAGGTAGCCCTAGCCTATTATTCTAACTTTTCTACTTAGTATAATACCTTCTATCTCTTAACTTAGAGTCTCTTATACGTAGAGCTAATACTACTAGCGGGAATTAAGGTAGGTATTATTATATATACTAAGGGCGCGCTTACTACGCGTATAAAAGCTCTATATAAGGAGCTTTATTATTATATAATATCTTAGTTTTATTCTAATTATATTTAGACTAAAGATCTCTTAGCTCTATTAATAAGTAATAGGTTTATAGCTAGTACCGCGTATAAGTAGATCTTATTACTAGCTAATAGGAAGGTTTATATTAGGATTTTACTTATAAGCCCTTTAATTTCTACTAGGAAGGTTTTTATAAACTATCCTAGGAAGAAATATTATAATATTATTAAGTATTAATAATAAAAGATATTAAAGTAGATAATAGTTATAACCCTAAAAACTATTTCTTTATAATTATTCTTTTATTGGATTATAAATATTATTACTATTAATTAAGATTCCTATTAAAGAATAAACTCTTTAATTATCTTTATAATTAATATTAAAAGGCTACCTTATTAAAGCCTTTTATAATTATTATAAAGCCTTTTATAATTAATCTACTAGTTATAAATATTCTAATAAATATTAATTTAATAAGTTACTTTATAAGGGATCCTATTATAATTATTTTATTAATAATAGGTATATAAGGGATAAATTATACTTTTAAGAACTATTATTATAGTATTATAACTATTAGGTAGACTATTAATAGTAAAAATATTAAAGTCTATTTTAATCTAGGATATATAATATTAATTATAAATTTAACTTTTATCTTTGTAAGTATAAAAATTAAAATTATACTTATTAATATTCCTATTAGGGGTCTTAGGTCTAAAATTTATTATTTTAATAAATTTATTATTATAACTTTCTTCTTTTAAGGCTCTATTAATTATAAGTATTACTAAAGAAATTTATATTATAAATAATCTTTAAGTTAATATAAGCTAATTTTTTTACTTTAAACGCTATAATATTAGATTTATAAAGTAATAAACTACTATTAATAGCTATTAATAGCTATTAAAATTCTAATAAGTACTTAAATTTACTCTTTACTAGTAAAATAAGTAATTAAGAATAAGAAAAAATTCTTAATTTTTATAACGACTACCGCCTTAATAGCTATTATCTTTAATAGGACTTTATTAGATAATTAAGACCTACTCTTTAAACCTTCTTATAATCTTAATCTTAAATATACTAGTAGTATATTTACTTATATTATTAATACTTCTCTTAAGAAGGTCTTTATTAAAAATAATATTAATAAGGATATCTTTATTCCTAGGAAGGTAAGATTAAGTATTATAAAAGAGTTCAATTATAATAGATATTTTATAATTAATACTTACTATTCTAGCCTTATAACTAATAGTTAGTATAATAGTTAGAAGGGTAAATAGGCTAAAGTTATTATATTAGCTATTATATTAATTATATCTATTATATCCTTATTAATTATAGTTAATAATAAGGCTTTTATAACCTCTACTATATTTATAATATCTATTAATTAGGCTCTTTCCCTAGAATTAAGTACTATTATTATTAACCCTAATCTTAAGAATATACTTAAAAATAGAGTTAGAATTTATAAAGAGCCTTATATTGTAAATTAATTAATAGATATTATCAATTCCTATTAGAATATTTTTATAAATAATAGAAATATAATTAATATCCTAGAAGAATAATAGATACTAATTTTATTAAAGTTAAATATATTATCTAAGCCTATATAAGTATATCCCCTTAGGTAAAAGGATAAAGATAATATTAATAAAACCTTTAATAAGCTTTAAGCCTAGAGAAAACTTATATAATTAAATTAGCTAACCCTGTTTAACTATCCCTACTTTATAATTTAGTATAATACTCCTATTAAGTAAAAAGGCTATATTATAATTAATATATAAGAGCTTAATAAAATTATAGAGAATAATATATATCTACTCCCCTTATAAGCTAATATAATAGTATTAGTATAAGGTTATTAATATATAATAGTTATTAATATTATAAGATAGTTTTATTAGTTTTATATCTAAGTTAAGGATTATTATAAGCTTATAATTATAAGCTATTATAATTAGGAGTAGTCTTTAATAGCCCTTATAAGTTATAAGGGCTCGCTTTTATATATTTAGTACTAGACTAATACTATTCTCTAGTAATACTAGGTCTTTATTAAGGCCTATATTAATATTAATATTATTTACTTACATACCTTATAAGAGTACATTAAATACTTATATAAGGTCTTTAATCTATTCTAGTAGAAGTATATAAGCCTATTACTATTAAAGTTATATATTAGCTACCCCTCTATTGCCCTACTAGGCTAGTATATTAACGGCCTAGGGATATTTATAATTAAAGAGAAAATTACTACTATTACCTTACTATAATTTCTATAGAATCTATATAATCTAGAAATATTCCTAGGCCTTACTAGATAGCTATACTTATTAATTAAATATTATACTTAGCGGGTAGACCCTTTATAAAAGAGAAAGGTAATATTAAATAAGGGCTTTATTATAGGTATAAAGGGTTATATATAAAAAAGGAAGGTAATTAGGGTAATTTTTTATAAGCTTATATAAGAGGAGCTTAGTACCTTTTAGGATTTATAAGAGGCTTTTAAGACTCCCTAATTTCTTATTTACTATAATTATAATAGGGTTCTATATATAAATCTAGATACCTTAAAAGTAGTAGGATTTACGGCTATTATATTGTTACGATATGCTCTACAGGAGGCTTCTACCAAGGAATATTCCTTGGCATTGTACTTAGCTATTCTTATACTTTCTAGATAGCTAGATATCTTTTAACTATTTAACTTATTAGCTATAGTGCCTAATAATTAGTAGTAACACCTATTATTACTATTAGACACCATCCCTTATTAGTTAGCACTAAATCGGTAACTACTAGCTTACGGTAATTATATAGTAAGTACTAGCCGTATTCCCTAGTACTAGTCCTCCCCTTATATAGCCCGCTATAGCCTTTATTAAGGTACTTACCTATAGTAATAAGGCCCTTAATACTATACTAGTTAAGCTATATAATTATCTAAAGCCTTCCGTAGCTATTAGTTACCTTATTATTATAGATAAGACATTCTTAATAATTTCCCCTAATAAAATTTATTATTACTAAGATAGCTATCTAGAGAAGGTAGGTATACCTACCTATATACCGCCTATCCTATATTATCTTATAGACTATACCTTTTTAATTCTATCTTATTAGAGTATTAGGCTATCTTCCTAGCTAGTTTATTAAGTCTATATCTATTATATTTATCTTATTAATAGTTTCACATCTTTCTCTTAAGCTAGCTTCTACTAGTAAGGAGATAGTAGTTCTTACCTTTTAATTATCTAATTTTATCACTTTTAGCCACGCGTATATAGACCTATTAGATAAGCTTACTTATTAAATTATTATTATTATTATTAAAGGTAATCTCTGCCCTACTAGGATAACTAGCCCTACTAAAGGTAAGGGATAAAGTAGTCGTTCCTAGTCTACTTCTCTTAAAATTACTAGTCTTAGGGAAGAGTTAGGTACTAAACTATTATATCTTATAGACTAGGTAATAGATAAATTACTATTCTATTCTATAACTAAGAACTTTAAGTAAGACCGTTAAATTTAGGCTTCCCGCTAATATCTACTTAAACTACTATTAGGTAAGAAAACTCCTATAGATCTAAAACTTCTATTACCGTCTTTATCTAATTAGGCTTCTTTATTAGAGACCGCCCTAATAACTAAGGTAACCTTAGCTAAGGAAGCTATTTATAGCTAGCTAATTAGCCCTAAAAATAAAATAGCTAAGCTAAACCTTAAAGTAATTATTAAATAAGCTATTATAAGCTATATAAGGTATAATCCGCCGCGGCCTAGTCCCCTAGGTACTCCTAGGCCTCTAGGACCTCTAGGTTAGGATAGTATTAATAGATAGGGTAATAATAATAGCCTTACCTTACTTAAAGCTAAAGACGTGGGATATTTCTTTCCTAATATTAAAGGAGAAGGCGTAATTATTTATTAAGGATACTATACCTTCTACTAGGATATCTATAGGTTTATTAATAGATTATAGGATCTTATAATATTTAAAGGTAAAATTAAGGTCTTTAATATCTTACTTATATATCTATATAGTAAGGTATATAAGTAGTATTCTACGGAGCTTATATCCTTAGAGAAGGTTCTTCTCTAGGCTACCCTACTAAAGTCTTAGACTAATACCTTAACTAAATATTTTAAAGAAAGGTAATCTATTACTATCTCTAAATTATAAATAGAGAAGTATATATAGGAAGATATAAGGTAAGGTAAATTACCTTAACTCTTTATATAAAGCCTTTTATAATATATAAGGGCCGCTAATTTTAAAGATATTCTTAATTAATTATCTATTATATAGAATAATCTTACTTTAGAATATTAATAGTTTATTAATAAGCTAATAGAGACTATAACTCTTAGCGAATTCCTTAAAGCTTTAAATAGTAAGGTGGATATATAGTATTAACTAGCTCTTAAAGAGTATTCTTAGAAGTAGTATTAGATTAATAAGAAGTTAGTAGTAAAGATAGGTTAGTATTAAAATAATAATTATTAAGGTAGTTTTTCTAGGCTACTATTTCCTTACTATCTACTATTTTAGCCGCCCTTCTTTTAAGGATATCTAGTGTATAGTAACTATAGGGATAGCTATATTAATAGACCTACTTATTAGCCTAATCCCTATAATTAGGTAAGGTAAAATTAGCCTTTACTAGCAAATTATTAACCTCTATAAATTACGGTAGGAAATACCCCTAATATATCAGGTTTAACCTTAATAATAATAATAACCTAGGTTAATCCCCGCTCTTAAGATAGATACTAGGGCGGATATAAAAGAGGGTTAAATTATCTTATAAGGTATTAACCCCGCCGCCCTTAAGGCGTTACCTACTAAGCTACTAAAGAAACCTAGCCTTAGTAGTAGGATAACTCGGAGTTATCTAATACGCCTAGAGACGACGCCGTACCTAAGGAGATTCTAGAAAATAATAACTACTACGCTAATAAGGACCTTAATTACTACTAGCCTTAATAAGATAATAAGGTAGAATAGTACTTTAGAGCTACCTTTATAAGCGTAGTACCTACCTACTAATATTAATATTACTATAAGTTATTCACCTTAAAGAATTAGTTATATAGATACCTAGGTAGTTCTAGGAAAGGATAGAGATTATCTATATTACTCTATCTAGGTTTTCTAGATTTAACCTAAGTTAACGCCTAGGTTTTACCTAATAACCTAGGCTTTACTAATAGCGCCGCTACCGTTAAAGAATAAGTTAGTATTATTAAGTCTTCTATAAACTTAGCTAAAGAAATAGGTACTAGATATACCTTTCGCGGGTACTACTACGTAATAACTAAGGTAAAGCTATTACCTAGTAGAGTAGTAGACTCTATATACCTTAATATAGGCTATAGTATTAGCCTAGGTGACTAAGCCTACCTAAAGGCTTCTATCCCTAACTTATAAATTCGTATAATAGCTAGCCTAATAAGGAGGACTTCTACTAGTCTACTAACTAGGAAAACTCTAGCTACTTAGAGGAGTCTTAGGAAAATAGCTAGAATTCTAGAAATACTAGTAATAATAGTAATAATACTATAAAAACCTATTTCCTATCTATTTAATACCCTATTAAAGCCTTTAAATACTAAAGATATATATTAATATTCTAGTCTAATAATTCCCTTTATAATTATCTACGCTAAGGCTATAATAAAATTAAGGCCTTAATATTATTATTATTAAAGGTAGCCTAAGTAAGTAGTAATAGGCGCTAAAGCCTTTTATAAGGTAACCCCTTAATTATCTAGAGCGCGTCTAAGGATAACGCCTTAGATAGGTATATATTTAAGGGGTATTATTTTATTACTACCTTAGTTAAACTTATATCTACTAGCTAGCTTTAGAAGTTATACGTAGATACCGGCTATATTATAAGTCTTATAAACTAAACTTTTCTCCTCTAGTAAGTTCTAAATACTAAAATATTAAAAATACTAATACTTATAAGGGTTAGGGGAATTAGTAATAAGAAGTATAATACTAGCTACTATATAAAGCTATAAATATACCTTCCTACTACTAATAGGGCTACTACCCTTATTAAGCGTAAGGTATATATAATAGATAACCTTTCTACTAATACACTTATTAGCGTTAATATTCTTAAGCTAGAAGGGATAGTAATTAATCTAAATAAAAATCTAATAATTATTTAATTATATTAAAACCTAGAGGTTCTAAATAAAGCCTTAAGTAAAGGTAGTTAAACTAATACTATAATTTTTAACTAAGTATATATTATAGTTACTTTATATACTAATAAATAAATCTAAATTATAGGGCCTTATTATTATATATTATAACTACCTACTAATTAAGACCTAATCTTTAAACTAGAGAAACTTAATAGCCTATCTATCTATATATATATTATAGACTACTATATATTATATATCTTTATTAGGAATAATACTAATAAAGCTATTAAACTCCCTAGGAATATAAAGCTAGGGTATATTATAGAGTATAAGGCTATAGAATACTTCCCTATTAAAGCCTTTTATAGTAACCTTACTATTAGGCCCCCTAAAAAGGCTAGGGTAATAAACTAGGTTAAGTTAAATCTCTAATAACTTATAACGGCGGCCGCTATATTTACCGCCGTTATCCTAATAATTTCCTCTATAATAAGCGCTATACTAGAAGTAGTTTATAGTATAGGTACTACTATTTATAGATACTCTATAATAAGGCCCTTAATTATAAAGGTTATTAATAGGTATCTAGCCTTATAATAGGATACTAGTAGTATAGCTAATATCCTAGAAGCTAAGTAGATAGATATACCCCTAGTATATAACTAGCTAGAAATCTATAAGCCTAATTAGGCGAGGGTATACCTACTAGGAAAGGCTAATAAGGAGGTTATTAACGCGGAGTTTAATAAACTCTATAATTAAAGAAGAATAGATTAGATTATAAAACTAATACTATTCTCTTTCCCTTATTTTATTATTTAGAAGGTAACTATAAATAGTATAAAAAAGGCTATATTATTATAAATATTAAAGCCTTAAATAAAATTACTATACTTAATATATACCTAGTACCCTTATAAGCTAAGATATTAGCCCTATTAAAGGGTACTATATATATTAGTATAGTAGATACTACTAGCTTCTTCTATTAATAGTTAGTAAATTAATCTTACTAGTATTATCTTATAATAGCTAGCTATTAAGGTTAAGAGACCTTTAAAATCCCTATAATAGGTTATAGAAATTCACCTACCTATATATAATATATAGTTAATTAGACCCTTTAGCTATTTTAGTATTTCTATTAAGCGTATATTAATAATATTATTATATTTTTAAGTTTATAAGAAGAATACCTTTTATACCTAGATTAGGTATTTAAGGCCCTTAATAATATAAATATCTATCTCTCTCTTAAGAAATTATTCCTCGATTTTCCTTTAATTTATTTACTAGGGTAAAAGGTAGACGCCTTTAAATTAATAATAGTAGAAGAAAAGTTAGCTACTATTACTAACCTATCATTCCTATTTACCCTTAGTTTACTTAAGTATTATCTTAGCCTTACTAGGTATTTATATTAATATATTACCTTTTATACTACTATTATAAAACTATTATAATTATAAAAGACTTATCTTAATAAGTTAATTTATAAAAACTCTTAATCTAGTATTTAAGAGAATATATATAAAAGGCTAGCCTAGAGAATATATCTAGGGAAGCTAATATTAAAAGAACTTAATATATTTTATTGACTTTAGAAAATATTTATTAGTCTAATAATCCTATATTATTTTAATATAGTCCTCTAACTATTTATAGATTTAGACGCTAGTAAAGAATTTAGATTTAAGGCTTATATCTACTATATTAGAGGCCTAATAAAGACTTTTATAAAATACCCTAGATAGAAGTCTTACCTATTAATCCTCTTCCTTAGCCGCCTCCTTACTAAGGCTAAAACACGTTATTAGCTAACAGAGTTAGAAATTATAGGTATAATCTAGGTAGTTAAGAAAATCCGCTATATAATTAAGGTAGCTTAGTTAATAATAATTATCTACATAAACTATTTAGTTATAGTTACTATTATCTAATAAACTAGCCTAAATATAATATTAGTTAAAAAGCTTAACCTACGTCTTATTTAAGTATTAGAATACCTAATAGGGACTCTTTTAATTTATATAGATTTATTGATTAAGAAAGCTATTAAGGCTATTAAGAATAATAAAGTATTAGGGAGGCGGAAGCTATTCCGCTATTACTAAGCGAAACGTATAAACCAGAGTAGATTCTATATTAGTATACTAGTAGAATTAAAAAAGTAAACGACCCCGTTTACTAATTACCGATTATTCTTATATATCTATACTAAGGCCCTTATTAAGGTCTATCCTTATATGCCTTTACTAAATCGCTAGCCTTAGATAGATCTACTAGCTTATACTATAAATTATCCTTATTATTATAGCTAACCTACTTTACTAAGTACTAAGTTTTTCCTCTTAAATACCTCTTATCTAGTAATCTCTTAATCTCGTATTTATCTCTATAAATAGTACTATCTTCGGTGGTAATACGTAGTAGCCTATTACTAAAAGTCCTATTATATAGATTAATACCTTCTATCTTTAGCTTAAGTTATACTACTAATACTACCGGCTATATACGTATTATAGGGGGTAGCTTAAGTTAATAGGCGAGTAATCCCACCTTTTATAGAATCTTAAAAGGACCGGTATATTATTATAAGAGTTTCCTATTAATAATACTAGGGATTTTATATCCTTTATATAAATAGAGAAAGACTTCGTTATTTTCTTTAAATTATAGACTTTTATATTTACTATTATACCGAGACTTTATTATTATATTACCGAAGGCTATAACGTCTTCTACCTATTCCTAGTAGGCGAGTTATAAGCTATTAAAGGCTTCTATAGGGATATCGCCAATTACTATTATATCTATACTATTATTTACCCTAAAACTATAATAGAGCTTATTAGGAGCGTATCTTATAGTAGTAGGAGAGTTATTAATATTAGCCTAGATATATAGGAGTATATAATCCTACTAATTCTAGGTATCTAGATAGTATATAAGGTAGAATTATATAGCGATTTTTATAGTCTAATTAGTACGCTTACTCTATCTATTAGTTTATAGATAATAGGCCGTAGATATAAGAAATTTAACTCTAAGGCGTTTAAAGATTTCCTACTAATAGTCTAATATAAATTAAGGATCTTAATCGCTAATAATATTATATAGAATCCCCTAGCTATATAATAGTAGAGATGAAATTATAACTTAGGCCTACTAAGGAAGGACCTTCTTCGAGAACTTATAAGTAATTATTGGTAGGTAATTTATACCTAATGGCGTAGTAGGTAGGGTGACTATAAAATCTATTATAATTATATAAAATAGTATAAGCGGTATTAGTATAGGGACCTATTCCCTATATAGTAGATATCTTCTTATTTAATTAAGTTAGTACTAAGGGTAGTAGCTAATATAGGCTTAGAGGTTCTTAGCTAGATATCTAATATATACTATATAAGAAAGTCGGTTATAATATCTATAATAACTACTATAATTAGAAAAGTTATAAGCTTATTTAAATAATTCTTTCTCTAAGGTAGGAGGAATATATAATTATTACCTTTTCTCGCTATTAATATAAAAAATAAGCCTATCCCTAAGAATAAATAATATTCTAGGTTTATTATATTCTAGAATTACGTCTAGATTACTATTTACGGGAGGCTTTAGTATATTAAGGATCTTTTACTATTACTTATTATTCTAATAGCCCGTTTATAGTTAGGATTTAAAATCCTCTATTATTTCTATATTTATTATATAGTAGATAGTAAGGCTATTAAAGTCTTCGGTATTATAGGAAAAACTATTATAGGATATAAGAAGAATATTAAGAATCCTATCCGACAAATTAGAATTCTTAATATTAGTTATTTAAAGTCTTAATAATATATCAGGGATTATATTTAATTTCCTAGATTTATAATATAATTCTAAATTAAATAAAGAAAGGTACTAGGAAGCTTATACGAGCCGGAGATTTAATTTATTTATACTCGTAGTCCTTAATATTAATTATTTTAATATTAGGATAGTAGTAGAATAGTTAGTATAAATAATTATAGGTAGTTATAGGTTTAATTTAATTATATACTAAACCTTCCTAATAACCTATATAATACTAGCGATTTCTAATTTAGTAGGTTGATAGTTCTTCTCTATATTATTAAGATAGCGACTAAAAAAATATAATAGGCTATATATTAGTCCTTATAAAAGGCTTTAATAACTATATAGGATCTCCTTTTATATAGTATATAATAGCTGTAAGTCCTGCTACTTTTAAGGTATCTAGATCTATATATAGAACCCTATTATAATTATAATAAATAAGAAATTAGGGAGTCTTAAAAGCCTCCTATAAATCCTAAAAGGCGCTAAGCTCCTCTTATATAGGCTTATAGAAAATTACCCTAATTACCTTCCTTTTTTATATATAACCCTTTATACCTATACTAAGGCCCTTATTAAGGATGCCATTTCTCTTTTATAAAGGGTCCGCCCTCTATATATATCTTTTAATTAATAATTAGAGCTTACTAGTTAGTCTAAGAAATATTTCTAGGTTAGCTAGGTTTTATAGAAATTATAGTAAGGTAATAGCCGCGATTTTCTCTTTTATTATAAATATCCCTAGGCTATTAATATACTAGCCTAGTAGGGTAATAGAGGGGTAGCTAATATATAACTTTAATAGTAATAGGCTTATACGCTTCTTCTAGAATAGATTAAAGACCTTATATAAGTATTTAATATATTCTTATAAGGTATATAAGTAAATAATAATATTATTAATATAGGCTTTAGTAAATACCTAATACTATTAGAGTATAATATTAGTCTAGCGCTAAAAGTATAGAGGCGAGCCCTTATAACTTATAAGGGCTATTAAAGACTACTCCTAGCTATAATAGCTTATAATTATAAGCTTATAATAATCCCTAACTTAAATGTAGAATTTATAAAACTATCCTATAGTATTAATAACTATTATATATTAATAACCCTATACTAATACTATTATATTAGCTTATAAGGGGAGCGGATATATATTATTCTCTATAATTTTATTAAGCTCTTATATATTAATTACGACGCGGCCTTTTCGCCTAGTAGGAGTGTTATGCTAGATTATAAAATAGGGTTAACTAAATAGGGTTAGCTAATTAGATTATATAAGTTTTCCCTAGGCTTAAAGCTTATTAAAGGTCTTATTAATAACGTCCTTATCCTTTTACTTAAGAGGGTATACTCGTATAGGCTTAGATAATATATTTAGCTTTAATAGAATTAGTATCTATTATTCTTTTAGGATATTAACTATATCTCCGTTGTCTATAAAAAGATCCTAGTATAATTTAATAATTTCGGCTAGCTAATTTATAATATATACTTCTCTATAGATTCTAACTCTATTCTCGAGCGTATTCTTAAGACTAGGGTTAATAATAGTATTTAACTCTACGGAAAGAGCCTAATTAATAGATATAGTAGATATTATAAATATTATAAGAGGCTTCTTATTAATTATAGTTAATAAGGATATAGCTAATATAGCTAATATAATAGCTATTATAGTAATTTTAGCCTATTTACCCTTCTAACTATTACGCTAACCGCTAGTTATAAGGCTAGAGTAGTATATATTAACTATAGAATATCTATTATAATTAAACTCTTCTATAGTCCCTAATCTTACCTTCCTAGGAATAATAATATCCTTATTAGTATTATTTTTTATAAAGACCTTCTTAATAGAAGCGTTAATAATATAAGTAAATAAACTACTAGCGTACCTAAGATTAAGATTATAGGAAGGCTTAAAGAGAATGTCTTAATTATCTAGTAGAGTCCTATTAAAGACGACGGCTACTGAGGCGGTAGTCTTTATAGGAATTAAGAATTTTTTCTTATTCTTAATTACTTATTTTACTAGTAAAGAGTAAATTTAAGTACTTATTAGGATTTTAATATTTTAATAGCTACTAATAGTAATTTATTATTTTATAAAATCTAATATTATAGCTTCTAGAGTAAGAATATCTACTCCTATAAGTATTTTAGCTTTTAGGTTATTAACTATATAAATTTCTCTAATAATACGTATAACGGAAGGCTTTTTATTAATTAAGCCACGGAGAAAGAAAGTTATAATAGTAAATTTATTAGAATAATAAATTTTAGAACTAAGGCCCCTAATAGAGATACTAGAGGGTATAGTTTTAATTTCTATACTAATAGGAATAAAAGTTATATCTATAATTAATATTATATATCCTAGGTTAGAATAGACTTTAATATCTTTACTATTAGTAGTCTACCTAATAGCTATAATAGTATAGTAGTAGTTCTTAAAAGTATAGCCTATCTCTTATACGTCCGCCGCTAATAAAATAATTATAATAGGATCCCCCGTAGAATAACTTACTAAGTTAGTATTTACTAGAGTATTTATAGCTAGTAGGTTAATTATAAAAGGCTTTAAGATAACTATAAAAGGCTTTAGTAAGGTAGCCTTCTAATATTAATTATAAAGATAATTAAAGAGCTTATTCTTTAATAGGAATCTTAGTTAGTAGTAATAATATTTGTAATCTAATAAAGGAATAGTTATAAAGAAATAGTTTCTAAGGTTATAACTATTATCTACCTTAACGTCTTCTATTATTAATACTTAATAATATTATAAGGTTTCTTCCTAGGATAATTTATAAGAACCTTCCTAGTAGAAATTAGAGGGCTTATAAGTGAAATCCTAATATAGACCTTCCTATTTATAACCTTAAGGGCTCTAAGAAGGCTATCTCTTAAAGGCTTCCTTAGTAGCGGCCTAATAGACTTATAAAGGTCTTAGAGGCTATTACTATTATTCCCCTTATAGTTTAAAGGGAAAGTAATTTCCTTAATTCTAATTCTAGTTTTAATTTTAATTCCCCTAGTATTAAGGACCTTATTAGGGTTACCTATTAAATAAATTAGACCCGTTTAGTAGGGCCGATACTATCATTTAAAGTCTTATAAGTTATACTAGGAGGGTATAAATATTTATACCCTAATTACCCTATTAATAGCCTTAGTAGGGTTAATAGCTATAAAAATATGTAGTAGAACAGTTAATTAGGTTACTAAGTCTAGATGCGTAAGAACTAAGTATAGATACTAAGAGACTACTTAGTTATATATTACTAAGTATACTAGCGTCTTAGTAGGGCCCTATATTTTAATACTCCTACTTAAACTATCTATACCCCTAAGATTAAAGAATATTTTAAAAATAGTCTAAAAATAACTATATCAAACTACTAAATACTAAAAATAACTATATTAAATTATAAATTCTACTTTTTATAAAAATATAGTTATTTAAGATTTTTATTTTAGGATAAAGCTATATATAGTAAGATTATACTAAAATATTATTAGATATATTATAAGAAGGTAAATATTATTAACTATTAATATATTATTAGTTATCGCCGTTATTATCTAGGCTTAATAGTACTTATAATAGCTAGGTAAGTAGTTATAAGGCTCTATATTATTATAGGGTCGCTATTACTAGTCTTTAAGGTAGTTAGTCCCCGTAACTTAGTAATAGTTTAGGGTATCCTTAAGTTTATTCCTACTAATAATAATACTCCTATTATATTAAAAGACCTCCTTTAAACTAAGTCCCTTATAAAAAGTAATAAACTTCTCCTTATAAAGGGGTTTAATAAGGCTATTAACTAACTATTAGTCCGTAGGAATATACTTAAGGTTAATAGTTCTAGCGGTAATTTACTCTCTTATCTAGTAATATTAGAGTTTAATATACTTAGAGTAAGTATAAAATTTAGGGTTCTTTATAAGGGTAATCGCGCCTTAGTTATTACTATAGATAATTACCGTCTTAGGTACTTCCCTAAAATAGAGTTAATTAAGGAGGTTCCTTAGCTAGATAGCTTCCTTAGAGGCTTATATCTAGCTAATATACTCTACTTTATATAAAGAAAGGGCTATTATAGCTTATTACTTAGATAATTAGCTAAGGGCTATACTTCTAATATTAAAGATATAACCTAAGGTTAATTTATAAGTATTATAATTACCTACCTAATTAGAGTTAGTATACCTAAGAAGGTCCTAGAGAAAGCTTTAAAATATAAGTTAAAATCGAATTATAACTTATAAATACTAAAAGATATATTTAATAGCCGCTTAATATAATTTATTAAGGTTAGTAGTATAACGGCTAATAGCTAATACCGCGTAGATAATATTAGGCTAAGTTTTAAGTATAATATATATAAGGGACCCTACTACCTTTTAATAGTTCTTTTTAAATATAAAATTAACTTTATACTTTTTATTAACTTTTTCTAGGTAGGTATTAATTTCTATTAATATAATAATATACTTATACTCTTATATATTAAAGTCCCGTAGTACCTTCTTAATATAAGCTACTTAACCTAATTATAGTATTTACTATTAACGGTCTTAAGTAATTATTATATTTAGGTAATAGGTGTATAGACTTAAATTTATTATTTTAAACTAGTTATTTAAAGTATCTTTAATCTATTAAATAGCTTATTTATTTAGACTTATTATTAAGATATTATTTATATAGAGAGCTATTAAGGTCCCTTCCTTTAAGTTAATAAAGATACTTAAGTTAGTAAATAATAGTATAAGGCCTAATTCCTTTATAAAGTTAATAAAGGTATAATACTAAACTTAAGGTAACTACTTAAGTCTATAAAGAGCCTTATAAAGCTAATAGACCCTATTTCCTTACTTATAACTTATAAGTTAGTTAATATAAATCTCCTTATTAATATTATTATAAAGGAAGGCTATCTTAATATCTATTTACTCTAAGTCCTAGTTTATAATAGCTACTAGAGTAAAGATAGCTTTATAACTTATAGGTTTTACTATTAAGGTAAACATCTTATTATAATTAATACCTTTATACTATTTAAACTTATAAATAACCTAGCGTACCTTATAATATATAACCTATCCTTAAGGGCTACGCTTTAAGGTATAAATCTATTTACCTCCTAGGGTATATTTACTTATAAGTAGATTAACTACCTTTTAAGTATTATTTTCTTAAAGGGATTTAACTTTATTATCTATCCTAAGGCTCTATTAAATATTATAACTATCTTTTATTACCTATTAATAGGTCTTTAGCTTAAATAATTTAATCCTATTAATATTAGTAAAGAGTATAAGGGCTATAATAATTAAAGGGTCTAATAATAGATCTTATAAATCTAGTAGAACTAGCTTAGGATAATTATATATTACCCGCTAAATAGCCTATTCTTCCCTATTAATATATTCTACTCTATAAGTATAAACTTATTATTAAGTAGGAGCTATTTATTAGATAGGGTTAATATTATCTTAGATATTCTACTTCTTATTATTCTCCCCTAGAGTAGATATTTATAGGCGCTTACTTAGCCTAAAGTTTAGCTACTACTACTTATTAATATTAATACATTAAGGGCATTTTTCTTAAAAATAGATATTATTAACCCGTATAATTTATTATCTTATAGGGTTTTATAACTAAAAGATATAATCCCCTTTATAACTAAGAAGGTAGTATTTATTACTCTTATCTTCTAACTTCTTCTAAATATAGTATAAGGCGTAGGCTACTAAGCCTATTATTTAAAGGTATAAGAGCTTTAATAAGTATTTATATTATACTTTATAAAGAGTCTTCCCTAATTTAGTATTAAAGGATTAGATAGTAAGGTAGTTAATTATAAAGATAATCTTAGGCTAAAAAGACTTATTAAGCCTAGAGCTAAGGAGTATTAATTATATCTTATATAATAATATCTACTTAAAATACTCCGCGGCCCTATTTATTTAAGGGTTCTTAGGTATTATAAATTAATAGTAGATACCCTAGTCCTTAAGGTAGTTAATAAAGGTATTACTTATATATTTACCCCTATTATTAATATAGAAGTAATAGATTTAATAGTTTAAATACTTATAAACTACCTTAAATTATTAAAATAATTAGAAAGTATTACTCTTATACTTAAAGTAAATAATAATTAAGACATATATAAAATTATCCTTAAATATTATAAAGTATTAACTCCCTTTAAAGCCTATTAGGTTAAAGGGGCTAATAATATTATTATAAATAAATTCTATTAAATACTCCCTTAATTAAATAATATCCTTATAAGGTACTACCTTTTAGCGGCCTTAGATATAATATTTATATATAAGCTTATTAGAAATAGGCTTTAAAAAATTAATTTTAGTTAATATAACTAATAATTTATTAATACTTTACTATTTAAAGTACCCTAAGTAGGTATATTATAACTATTAAACTTTATTTAAGGGAATATTATAAGTATTAAGGGCTAAGGGCTTTTATAAGTCTAAAGTAAAGACTCTTATAAATTAGCTAGTATTAAGGCTATTAGTCCCTTTAAGATAATATAACCTACTTTAATATAGGCTATATTTATATTAATATTAAAGAGCTAACTAGTAGATAGGAGACTATTAATACCTAAATTAAATACTTATATAATATTAGGTATAAGTATTAATCTAAGGCTATTATTAATATTATAATTAATCTTAATAGTCCTACTACCTTATAAGGTATATTAGACGCCGCTAATACCCCTAATAGCGCGGGAGGTTTTAATGAGTTATAGGTTAATAAATATACTTTAATCCTAGAAGGCGTACTAATTATAATTAAAGTCTATAAAAATTATACTATTTAAGTTTAAGAGTAATTTCCTAGGAGTTATTATTAAGATAACAACTTTATTATTAGCTATTTTATAAATATTAAACTTATTAATATAACTTATAAAGTTAGATTTAATAGGAGTATTATTAAGCTTTTACTTCTTTAAATTACTATTAACTTAAGTAGTAGTAGCCTTTATTAAAGCTTTTTTAAATTTATTAAGCTTTAAATAAGGGAATTACTCCTAATATTAATTTATAGTATAAGCGTAGTAAGACTTATATAAGATATCCTTATAATAGCTATAGTTCTATTATAACTTATTATCCCCTTTACTCTTTCCTTAAGTATTATAAGCTCTAAATATAGTAATAATATAACTTTTTAAGGCTTATTAATATTACTCCTTATTACGGGTAGTAAATATAACTTAATTAAAGGGGACCTTTCTTAGACTAAAGAAGGTATAGCTCTAAGTATAAATAATCTAAAAGGTATTAAAGGTACTACCTAAATTTATAAGGTAGAGTTAGATTATATAGGCCTTTAATATAACTACCTCTTTATTTAACTACTTAAGTTTAATATTAACCTCTTAAAATTAATAAGTATAATTATTTATATCCTTAATAATAGACCTATTAAAGTAGATTATATAGAGGTAATAAACTAGTTTAATATAAATATTAGAGCCTATTAACTTAAAGTTAATCTTAATTTTATTAAAAATAACTTAAGCTTATAAGTTAAAATAAGCGGGATCTTTAATAAGTTTATAAATATTAAACCTAAGATAGTTATAAATTATAATATATACCTTAATTTATATTACCTTTAAAAAGGGCTTAAAGTTACTTAGAATTAATTAGTTATTAATTTCTTTAGCTTAATAATTATAACCTAAGTTAGACTTAAAGATTATAATTAAAGTAAAGGGAAAGCTCCTACTATTACTTTAACTATTAGCTATTTTACTAGGAGTCTACCTCTAAGGATTTAGCTTTAAATAGCGATTAATTAATTAAGCTTAATAGATTTTTTATAGAGTCTTAAGAGGATTCTACTAATAAAGACGCTAAGGAAGATAATTCTAAAGATAAGGATATTAAAGGAGGAGGTATAGGTCTATTACCTTTAACTTATAAGTTAAAGAGAATAGTTTTATTAGTAGTATTTAATAATAGTTTACTAACTTTTAACTTAGAATTATTATAACTTAAGGGTAATTATAATAATTTATAATTACTATTATCTTCCTTAGTAATAGGCTTTTTAACTTCCTTTATAATAGCTTTTAATAAGTAAGGGAAGAACTTTAACCTAAAATATTAATAGATAGTAATTAAGATATTAAAATTAAAATAGTATTTAGGGAGTATTAACTTAAACTAGTTTAGCTTAAAAATAAGAGGAGGATTAATAAATTATTTATTATAATAAGCTATCCTTATATTCTTAAGGATATAAACTTTAGGGGGCTAACTTAATAGGAATAGCTAGGTTAGTATTTATAATAGTAGGAAAAGCTAGCTTTAGATCTAATTAGGTAGTTAATAATTACTTAATTAAATCTAGAAGAATTAAGATAGCTAGGGCTTAACCTCCTTTTATAAAGATTTTTCTAGGGGGCCTAATAGCTAAATAATACTAAAAAGTATAATATAATAAAGTAGAGATTATTATAAAAAATAGTATTTATTATAGTTATTTAAGAGGAGGAAGTATCTTTCTTTTTCTAAGTATAAGGTAATAGTAGTCTACTTAAGAAGGCTTAATAGAGGGAGTTTTAATAGGATTTCTACTTATAAAATTAATATTTATTATAATAATAAGGTTAGAAGCGGGTATTTACTTAGGGGGCTAAGTATAGTTACTTAGTAGTACTTACGCTAATAATAATATTATAATAGCCCTTATAGCTAGTCTCTAGACCTTATAACTATAGATTAATTAAATTTACTTATTTATTTAAAGTTACCTATAGTAGTAAAAGCTAAGTACTTTAATAAGAAGTTAAAGAATTTTAGGTAATATATATAGTAATAGTAATTATTAACTCGTTAAAAGATACTAGAGGCTACTAAGGCTTTAATATTATATTAGCTAGGATTAGATAAGTAATAGCTATAATTAGAATAAATACTTATACCTCTAGGCTTATAACCTATAAAAATATATAGTAGAATAGTTAATTAAGTTATTAAGTCTAGATATATAAGAACTAAGTATAGATACTAAGAGACTACTTAGTTATATATTACTAAGTATACTAGTATCTTAGCAGGACCCTATATTTTAATAATAGCCTAGTAGAGGCTTCTAATATTAATAGTAAGTATTATTATTATTTTATAATTATAATTAAGGTAGCGGTAACTACTAGGAAGGCTATTAAGATTAAGATTAAAATTAAGACTAAGAAGGTTAAAATAGAAATTAATACCTACTATACTATTTTTACTAAGACGGCTAATAAGATTTTAAGTATTAAGATATATAATTCTACTATTAATACTTCCTATAGTCTAATAAGGTAAGGAACTTATTATAATTAGTATTATTACTAGGTTTAGGGATATTACGCTAGAATTCTACATTAAGATTATATTAGATAAGAAGAATATAATCCTTTATTACCCTAATCTCTAAATCCTTAGCTACTCTTATAATAGTTTAAGAGTACTCCTAAGGCTCTCTCTATTAAGAAGTATCTTATATAGTATACTTCTTATAGATTAGCGTACTTATATTAATATAGCGTGGGGCCTTCTACTATTATATTAATAGATAATACTATTTATTAATATTATAAGTAATAAGATATTTATTACCTTCTCTAAGCTTAATAGTATACTATCCCTAGGTAGTTCCTTAGAGATATAGTTAAAGGTTTATATAGATAACGGTATTACCCCTTACTTAAATAACATCCTTAATATAGTCTAAATATATAAATATCGCGAAAATAGGTAGTCTTACTAATATATTTAATATTAGAGGCGGTGTCTATAGATTTATTATTATAGAAGGGATTAAAATATCTAATATTATTAGGATTAAAGCGGGGAGTACTATTATTATTAAAAGGTGCTCTAGGAGGTATACTAGAATCTATAGGTCCCGGCGCTAATAGTAGGGCCGGTAGTATGATACTAGTAATTATTTCTTATAACTTAGTATTAAAATATATTGAAATAGGATGTAATTAGTTAGACTAGCCGCGTACTAGACGCGCGCTAGTATCCGTCTTAGTATCCTATATATCCTATCTCTCTCTACCTATATAGCTAGTAATATAATAACTATTACCATTCTACCTATTATAATAGGTTATAAGCCTAGGCGCAGGGTATTTATTTATTTATTTACCCTACGACTACTATTAATGCTATCTCTTATAGATTACCTCTATATTAATACTATATACTACCGTAAAAAGGGGGCTAGGGAATCTACTAGTAGAGTTTTCTGCTAAGATACTAAAACCTAGCTAAAATCCTCTCTAACTTAAATAATAACGACCCCTTAGCGGCGGTATATAGTAGTTCGCTAATTATATAAATAATATCTATTCCATATATACGCTAACTACCTTAGTAATAGTTATTTATACCTATTACCTAGCTAATACTATAGATAACGCATAGTATTCTTATAAAAGGGGGCTAGGAAGATAGAGAAGGCTAGGAATACTTACTAACCTCCTTATAAATTAACTATATCTATCCCTTCCTCCCTAAACTCTTCTCTCCCTCCGTCTTACTATTCTAATTACTTTATACTAGAACTTAAAGAATCTAAAGAAGAAATCTATTAATAATTAATTAATATTTACCCTAAAGGTCTTCTAACTAACCTTTAAGTAAACTACTACTTCCTTAATTTCCTATATCTCTACTAAGATATTAGCTACGAAATTAACTAAGAGGTAGCTACTACTATTAACTATTAGGGAATACTATTAGATAATACCTCCTTTATACCTTTATTAATACTAAAACCTTATCCCTAAAACTAATTACTATTATTTTTAATAGAAGGCCCTAAAATACTAGGTAAAAGTATTATCTTTAGCCTTACTATAAGGTTAAGACTATCCTCTATATATCTATAGTTATTAGTACTAGTACTAACTTAATCTCTAACGCTAAATCTATATAATCTAGATACTAAGACCGAAGATATACCTCCTACTAGTACTAAAGTAGAGATTAGAGGGGATAGTAACTACCCCCTTACACTCGTTCCTATACTAGAATCTAGCCGTAACTAGCCGCTATACTCCTATAATATATAATCCTATATTATCTTTAATAGCCTTAGAGCTATCCTTAAGATAGACTATATTATCCCCGCGACCTAAAACCTTTAGGAGATTTAGGATAATAAGTATAATAAGGCTTATAAGGTAATAAAGGTACGCTATAATACTAACGCTTATAATATAATTAAGGATAAAACTATTCCCTTAGTAGCTTAAAATATCCTCGAGGACTTCTATAAGCCTTAAGGTACTAGTATCTTTAATAAAACTATCTATAATTTTAATACTCTCTTTTATATTAACTATAAAGATATTAATAATTATATAAGTAAATTTAAAACTATTAATTCTAACTTAATTAACCTAGGATATAAGCTCCCCTATATCTTTATTATTAACACCTACCTCTAGTATCTTAGCGCGAAGTTTAATACCTTTTAGAGTATATTTATTTAGATATATACTATTACTATTAAGGAAGGTATTATAATAGTCTTATTTAATAAACTTATATTAGTTATAATAAATAAAGAAGCTTACTAGAACTTTATAAAGTCTTCTACTATAACTACTATTATAACTACTACTCGCCTACTCTACTAGGCTAGGTTAAATATATATTATAGTAATAAATACTATAACTATTATAATTATTTAGGCTACGTAGAGTCTAACTACTAGATTAAGTACCCTAAGTTAATAAAGGCTTTCCTTAAGACGGTTAAGGCGGATAAGAGCCGAAACTAAGGGGGCCGTAATTAAGGGGGTAGTAATATTAGAGGTAAGCGTCCTTATATACCTACGGAGTCTAAAGACCTAGTTATTAGCTTTATAACTACGCTAGGTATAATTAGCCTTACTACTACTATCCTCCTAGATATAGCGTATAGCTAATATATTATTAATAATTAAAATATCCTTAAAGAATATAAGGTAATTCCTAAGTCCCTTATTTATAAGATCGGCTAGGCCGGCCTTTATATAATAGGGTATAGTACCGCGGTTATCCCTTATAAGATTAATAAGGGAATTAGGGTAAAAGTATATCTTACTAATATCCTTTATATCTTAGATACTTAATTAAATTTAATTTTAGTATCTTAGCTACTCCGTCTTAAGGCTAAAGTCTCCTTTAGCTTATAAGAGTATATTATTACTTATAAAGGCTACGTCTTTATATATACCTAGTATAATAGCGTCTTTTACCTTAATACCTAGGACTATCTAACCCTAGCCTTTATAGCCCTAGCGACTATATCCTAGCTTCTTTTAGAGTTAAAAGTATATATATTTACGGCCTTTTAAGTCTCCCTATCTATTAGCCTCTAGTATACCCGTATAAGTTATTTAAGTTAATAGAACCTAAAACGGCTAATAAATATATTTAATAGAATTAACTTTAATAAGATTATCTCTAAGGATTATATATATAATATCTATATAGAGAGCTAAATAATAAGGGCTCCGTATAACTATCCTATTACTCTAGGGAAGTACCTATATATGCGTATTAATAGCGACTTAGTAGGCCCTTATAAGGTCTATAAGGGGATTATTATAGCTTATAATAGCTCCCGATTTTTTAATATAATACTATATAACTATAATAAGGAATTATATATTACCCTACTTAAGGTTAAAAGCGAGTCCCTCCTAGCCTTTAAAGCCTTTAAGGTAAACTAGGAGCGTCTTATATAATATATATAACGCTATTATACTAATAGCGGAGGGGAATTTAACTCTATAGCCTTTATAGAGTACCGCTAGGCTAATAGCATTATCTAGGAGAGTATAACGCGAGATACTCCCTAGGCTAATAGGTCTATAAAGCGTCTTAGTAAGACCCTAATAGATAAGGCCTATATTATACTTATAAATAGCGGGATAGATTATAAGTACTAACCTAAATTTATTTAAGCGGCTAGCTACCTCTAGAATAGGTCCCCTAAGTTTAGTATTAAGATAATACCCTATAAGAAGTTTAATAGCTACTAGCTTAACCTCTCCTATCTATAAGTCCTTAGCTCTTAGGCCTTCTATTATACTAATAGGACTACTACTAAAATTAGTTACTTTAAGGCCTATTCCCGTCTAGGTCGACTTATTAGCTATAAAGGCGAGACTATCTACTATCTTATTAATAATAAATCTAGGAAGCTCGCTTAGTTATCTAATATCTACTTTATTAAGAAGTTCCCTATAAGCTATATTAAACTAAAAGCTAAGAGGTATATATTTATAAACCTCTCCTACTACTCTAAGCGGGTAGCTAGTAATATAAGGGGGTAATCTCCTTTTAAAAGTAAAGTATTATTAATCTAGATTAAAGATATACCGCTAATTTATATTAAAGATATAGCGGCTAAGGATAAATCCTACCTTAAGACCCTATTAAATATCCGCCTTAAATTAAATTAAGCTTATCTAGTAATATTTTATTAAGATACTAATAAGCTCCTATTATTAATTAGGGTTCTATTTAGTTACCTAGAATTTAAAATACCCCCTAATAAACTATATAATAACTCCCTAGATCTACTAGTAATATTCGCTTTCCTAATAATAGCTAAAGGTACGGAGCCCTTTAAACCTAAATTATATAAGGAAGCTATAGTAAATAATACTAAAAAGGACTAGGAAGTAGTATTATAAGATAAATTTAACTCCCTTATATAAAATAATACATAGGTACTTAGATAGCTACCTCTAAGTTAGAAGGTACTCTAGGGGAAGTAGGTATTTAAGTTAAAAAGAGGGCCTTATAGCGAAGTCCTCTATTATAAGGCACGCTAGGTAGTTAGAGGTTTTAAATAGTAGAAAGGAATTAATTATAATAAGACCTTTACTTTAATAGTAAAGCTAATAAGTTATAAGGCTATCTTTATACTAGCTATATCCCTTAACTAAGAATTAGACTAAATAGATATTAAGACTACTTTCCTCTATAGAAATATTAAAGAAGATATCTATATTGAATAGCCTAAAGGCTTTACGGCTAAGGGTAAAGAATACCTTATTTATATCTTAAAGAAAGTACTTTATAGCCTAAAATAATTACTTTAAGTCTAGTTTTCTATACTCTATATATTCTTAAAGACTTAGGGCTTTATACTACTTATAGCTAATAAAAGCGTCTTAATTAACTATAAAGACTAAGTTATTATTACGGCCTATATTAATAATTTATTAATTATTAGACCTAGCCGAACTACTATTAATTAAGTTAAGGCTATACTTAGTAAATACTTCTAGATAATTAACCTTAGCCTATATTCCTTCTATTTAAGTATATTAGTTAGGCGAGATTAAGCGAATTAGGTACTACGGCTAGGTTAAGAAGCCTATATTAAAAGGGTATTAAGGGACTTTAATATATAAGAGTTATACCCCGTAGTAACCCTAATAGATATAAATAAGTTATAAGTATTTAAGGAAGACTATATAGCCCCTAATACCTTTTAAAAGGAATATTAGTTAGCTATTAGCTCCCTAATATACGCTCTACTAGAGACTAGGCTAGATATTACTTATATAGTTTTAGTAGTTAGTAGATATAGATTAAATCTAAATTAATTATATTAGATAGCTATTAAGAGGATTTTCTACTACCTTTAAAGTATAACTAACTTATAGCTTACTTTCTGTAGGAGTATCTTTCCTCTTATTAGTTATAATAACGCTAATTAGGCTAGTAACTAAGATATTTAGTAGTTAACCGTAGGCTATATTTTTAATATTAGTAGTAGAGTAATAAGCTAGTTATTAAAGTAATAGCCTACTATCGCCCTATCTAGCTATAAGGTAGAATATATAGGCTAGATATAGGCTATAAAGGAAGCTATCTAGCTCTAATAGCTCCTTACTAAGCTAGACCTCTCTAAGGATACCTATTAGCCTACCGCCGTAATACTCTACTATAATAATTAAGGAGCTATTACCCTAGCTAAGAACCCTTAGTTCTATATACGTATAAAGTATATTAATATCTAGTATTACTATATACGGGAATAATTTACTACTAGTAACGTTAAGCTAAAATACATTAAGATTAATAAGTAGCTAATAGCCTTATTACAGCCCTCCCTAAAGATAAATTTATCCCCTTCTATAAGGCCTTAGGCTTAGAAGTACTATAGTAGTAGGAGTCTTTAGTATAATAAGGCTCTACGGGTACTCCTAGCGGCTTTATAAGCGCTCCCGTAGCCGATTAAGGGATAGCTAACTCCTAACTACCTACCCTTCTAGCCCTATAACTCTACGCTATAATATTAGAATATAAAATAGACTTTATAGGCCTATTTAACTCTATTATTCTTTTATATTCTAAGCTTAAATAGCGAGTTATACTACTAGCGATATTATCTAAATACTAAACTACTCCTAGTTATAGATTAATATTATAGTAGATAAGTTAACTACTTTCTTATAAAATTATTAGGCTTAGACTATAATATATATTTACTATAATCCTATCTCTTACCCTACTACTAATATAAAACGGAACTAGCGTGACGTATTCCTAGACGCCGGTAAATATAGTACCTATAATAGCTTCTAGCGTAATATACCCCTAGGCCGTAATAGCCTTACTATCTTCGTTACCTAGATACGTACCTAGGTCGGCTAAGAATAGGAAGTAGGTAACTAGTACTACTAAGGAGCTATAATCCTTCGCCTAGGTATTAATATTATTATTTTTAACTATAATATAGCTAAGGATATAGATACTAAAATTAGGCCTTATAACGCCCTCCTACCTACCTAGTATAAGCTTATCTAGTATATTAAAGGTAAAAAACGTGCTATTAAGTCGCTATAATATAAAAACCTTAATAGCGTACCTCTATAAAATAAGTACGTCTTAGAAATAGTTATATAGATAGAATTAATTACCCTATAACTATACCTACCTTATTAGGGTCTATCTAATCTATATCTAAAAGGCTTTTATTAAATTACTACCCTTTAAATAGAACTTCTACTACTATCTACTTACCTTTACGCCTATCACCTGGTATTTAGTTAAGAAGGGGGATTTTAGATAGTAGGAATAGAATATTAATAAGTTAATTATACTACTATACTAATAAGGTATTTTATTTAAGTAGGAGTATTAAAATATATTAAATTAGAATATAATTAGTTAGACTAACCGCGTACTAGACGCGCGCTAGTACCCGTCTTAGTATCCTATATATCCTATCTCTCTGCACCTATATAGCTAGTAATATAATAACTATTACCATTCTACCTATTACAATACTTAGTACGCTAAGCCTTAGTAAAACCTATATTCTTACCTATAGCTAGATATTATATTAGTCTAATAGGCTATTTATATATAGCTTCTTTAATAGAAGTCCTATAAGTTATAAGATTAGTACTAAAATTTAGCGGCGTAATACTTAGTATTACTAAGGGTATTCTTATAAGTAACTTAATATTAGACGGAGTAAGAGTAGAAGATATAGTAGTAGGTATTCTAGCTAATAGGAATCTCTTAGGACTATTCCTAGTTAATAGTAGCTAATACTTTATAAAATATAATAAGAGCTATAGGAGACTTTAGTAATACTTAGTACTCTTAATAAAATATTTAATTACTTTTTAAAAGGCGGGGCTATTAGTAGCCTAATTAAATAGATAGACGGGTAGTTCTACTAAGGTAGTATATTAATTACTTAACTTAGGGATCTCTAGTTATAGGAGACACTTATAATAGGTAATAATATAGTTAATATAATACTTAATAGTCTCTAGTACCTTATAAATATATACTTTACTAGTATCTTAGATAAACTTATAAATTTAATTTACTAATATAATAAGATAATAATTAAGGGGTAGTAATTAAGCTACCTTAATAGCTTCCTTTTAGAGAAAGGCTTCTTAGATCTTAGGGAAGAAATATAAAAAGTAATAAACTTATATAGAGTTTAATAAAAGAGGCTATTAAAGTCTTTAGTAGTAAGCTAAAGTAGTATAATATTATACCTAAGTATAGTAGTAGAGTATACTATTAGGGCTCGTCGCTATTATAATAGATAGTAATAAATAGAGATAAATTAGTTACGGAGAAATAGGCTTCTCTATACTACCGGAGGACTTAGGGATTATTAGTATTATAAGGGTAGCTTTAGTATTTTTAGTAGTTTAAAATAATCGATTAGTATTATAAAGCCTTTTATATAGTATTACTACTATATTAATAGGGACTCTTTTAATTTATATAGATTTATTAATTAAGAAAGCTATTAAGGCTATTAAGAATAATAATCAAGTATTAGGGAGGCGGAAGCCATTCCGCTATCACTAAGCGAAACGTATAAACCAGAGTAGATTCTATATTAATACCTCTAGTAATTCCGTCTAGATATATATTATAAGCTAGGAAAATCTAATATTATCTTAGACACCTTATTAAGGCTAGCTAGTCGCGAGTATTACCTATCTAATATATTAAGTCTAGACGCGCTATCTATATAGGCTTTTCTAGTTAGCCTAGTAGAAATATTACCTAAGTTTTAATAACAGGGTATTAAGGGCCTTATTAAGGTTCTCTAATAAGTTAAGGTAATATCTACTATACGAGATATTATAACCTTAGGTAGTAATACTACTAAACTCTTATATTAAATAGTTAATAATTTATTATATTTTGATAATAATTAGAGAGGCCTCTAGCTATATATACCTATAATAGCTTTAGAATTAGAGGTTTTCCAGCTTACTTATAATAAGATAGGGTATCTAGGATATACCTATATATATAAACGGCTAATTAGAGGGCTATATATCTATAACCTAGTAATAAAGCTATATAACTTTATTAGGTATTACCTATACTACTAGCTTAATTAGATTCCTATGTATAAACTATATAAATCTCTTTAGCCTATCCTACTACTAGCTAAGCCGTTTAATACCCTAACTACTAATTTTATTCTTACCCTACTACTTTCTATTAATAGCTTTAGATATATAATATTAGTTACTAATAAGTTCTTAAAGGTAATTACTCTTATTCCTAGTAAAAACACATAGTTAGGAAAGGACTAGGCTATTAAGCTACTAGACTATCTTACCTTATTAAATTAGGATATTCTAAGGGTAATTATCTTAGATAGAGATAGGAAGTTTATTAGATAGGTATAAAAGCATATTTTCTTATTACTAAAAGTCAGCCTCCTTTATTTAATAGCATAGTACGTATAATCTAATAGGATATTAAAACGCACTAATTAAACGGCTAAAACCGCGTTATAATACTATATTACTATACTAGATAATTAACGATAATAGCCTACTATTATAGATAAGATATCTACCTTATTAAATAATTCTACTAAATATAACTCTATTAATCTCTCCCTAACCTAGGTCCTCTATAGATTTAAAACCCGCGAAGCCCTAGATCTATTATAGGTAGATAATAATAGACTACCTACTAAAGGCTTTAATAATAAGGCCCTTATTAAAGAGGAAGTCGTAGCTATACTAGTACACCCGCCTATTAATATTAGGGAATATCGACTAGCTTATATTAACGTAAGCGACGTAATTACTTTTACTACTATAAAAATAAAAGAATATTATAACTCCTATTATATACCTATATTCTTTAAGGTAGGTAATATAATTAATCTACGCCTTTATAAAGGATATTATATACTAGCTATTAGGTCTAAGAAAATTAGATAGTAGTTTACTAGTCTATTCTAGGTAGTTAGATGTATTAGCTAGCTAGCCTATAAACTTAACCTTCCTAGTACTATAAAAATCTATAATATTATCTTAGTAGCCTACCTTAAGCTAGCTACGGTCCCTACTAATAACCTATACTATTAACGCCGGCTAGTAGTACCTACTATTATCGATAATTATAAGGAATAGGAAATTAACAGGCTTATTTATAGGAGAATATTACGTTATAGTCGTAGATAATTAATATAATATTTAGTAGGATAGAAGAATAGTAGACCTAAAGAAGACTATTAGATATTAGAGAGGGAATTACTAAAGAATACTACTAAAATCATTAAGGATTTTAATAACATATATAGCGAGGAATTAGAAATTAGTCTATACAGTCTTACTTTTACTATTAGGATAATACCTTTATTTATATAGCGGTATCTATTATAGTCGCTTCTTACTTCCTTTATAGAAGGCTTTCGCGGCCTGCCTAGCTATACTAGGCCTAGTGCTGTAGTTTATAGGTAGGATTCCTATACTTAGAGAATGCATCTTTTTTACTAATTCTTAACTACGACTGTACTACCTTTCTTACTAAGGCTTCTAGTCTTATTAATATTAGCCTTAAGGTATACTATTAATAATAGGAGTTTATCCCTTATATGAGATAGGGACCCCTAATTTATAAAGGTAATTTAGAGTTTTTTTTAGTAAGCTTAATATATAAATTTATTACCTACTTACTTTTAACCTTTTTAAGAAGTTAAGACTTTAAAGAGGTTAAGTATATTTTAAATTTATAAATTACTTATATTAAGTATTAATATATATTAGTATACTATTAATATATAGCTAACTCCCTATTTATAGGATCCTTAATATAATTTAGTAACAGGTCTATAAAATCCTTCTAACTTAATATTTCTAAGGGATAAGAATATAAATAGGTAGCTTAAAGTTATTCTAAGTTACTTACTTACTCTAAAGTATTAGTATTATAAATAGAATATATAATATTTATATAATTAGATTAAATTAAATAGAGTTTATAAGAAAGATATATTATATTATTATATTTAATCTTAATACTTATAAATATTCTTACTATAATAATTAAGAATAGGGGTTAGCTTTAATATACTTTAAATAAGAATAGAGTACTCCTTAACCTTATTATATATATACTTTTAACTTATAATACTATTACTATAAAGAGAAATCTATTCCCCTAATTTTAAGGTAGTAATATCTACTTTAACTTCTTTAAGTTATTAAAATTATAGTAACTCTTCTTACTTATACCTTACCTACGTAAAGCGTTCTATTATAGGGGGAATACTTCCTTTATAATTTTCTAAATCTAGGTTTATTTATACCCTTAATATAGCTCTTCTATCCTGTTTCTTATAAGCTAAGATTATTATTAATAGTATTTAATAAACCACTTTTATCTTAATTATACTATAACGGCGTATTACTTATAATTCTACTAGAATAGGTTATATTAAATATAAATAATAATAGATTACTACCCTTAAATAGATAGAAGAATTATAATTATTATAATTATTAATTATAAGGGTTATATAATAATATAAAAATAGTCTATTTTTATAGTAAGATTAATTCTTAAGAAATCTAAGAATTATTTTATAAGGGATCCTATAAACCCCTTAAAGAGACTAGTAAGCCTTATATATTATTTCCTCTTATAAGTTAACGTAAGGACGTAATATATACTAAGTGTATATATTATATAGCTTATATAGTTAGTTATAATAAATAGTATATTCTAATAATTAAGTTAAGGAGGTAGAGGAGGTAGTTTAATTTTATAGGGAATCCTCTACTATACTCTTAATAAGTAGTAATTATAGCTAAGCTATAATTAAGTAGTAGAGTATAAGCTAGGATTATAGTATTTAAAGTAATAGGTATAAGGTTTAGAAAATAATACTATCTACTAAGTCTTAGATAAGGGTATAGTCTAAGCTTAATATTATTATTTATTATTATTTCCTTACCTACTTATTTAATACTTTTATAGATAAACTAGTCTAAGCTATTTTCCCTAGTATATAAGTAGATAATAATATTTATAAGAAGGGAAAGAAGTAAGTTTAATCCTAGTATAAAACCTAGAAAGTAAGTATTTTAAATACTACTTTAAGCTAGATTTAATAATAGATTATAACTAGTAGATCTAATTAGGTAGAGCTATTAACCTTCATAAATATAAAATAAGTAATTTATAAGGATTAGAATAACTCTTAGCTTAAGACTATATTTAAATTTAATATTAAGGTAGTAGAATTTAATAGTCTTTTAATAGAAGTTATTTAATTCTTAAAATATATATCTTAACCCTATTAAAGGCTTTTATAATAATTTATTATATTAAGATACTTTCCTATAATTAATAACCTATTAATATCTAATAGACTTATTAGATATAAATCCTAGCGTATCTTTACTATATAAGTATATATATTATAACTTTTTTAGATATATTTAATACCCTCTATATATAGTATAAATTTTAGATATAATTAATTAATATATATCCTAAGTACTCTATACCCTATTTTATATAGTATAAGCGACTAGTACGGGTTAATATTAACTAAGACTTAGATAGGTCTCTAGATAAGTCTAATAGAGAGCTTACTATTAGAGATAGTATAGATAATAATAGTATAGACTATAATAGTATAGATAATAATAGTATAGACTATAATAGTATACCTAATAATAGTATACCTAATAATAGTATACCTAATAATAGTATACCTAATAATAGTATACCTAATAATAGTATACCTAATTATATTACTATTAAAGGAATCTATAATAATAAGTCTATATATAATAATAGAATTAGTAATTATAACTAAAGTAGGATAGAGACTAATTATAATAAGTAAGAGGTATAAACAACCTAAGATTTAGGTATAATTTAGTATTAGAGTATACTAGTTTCTTTATAACTATAGTAGATTAGAATATATAGCTTAATAATATAGTATAGTATTATAATAGACTATAGTAGTATATTTATAGGAAGGTTTAACTAGCTTTTCTACTATAATATATAATACTCCTATCCTATCTAGTTTACCTTCCTAACTACTAAAGGCTTTATCCTAATATATATAAGTATTATATAGTATTAGATATATTAATAGTAGAGTATTATACTTTATTAAATCCTTTATAAATTAGGTATATAAATATAAGAGTAAGAGTAAGAGTACTTTTTATTCCCTTTATAAAACTTAATACTCGCTCTTATTATAACTATTATCCTATTATATTTATATAGTTCCTTAGCTATACTATAACCGTGTTACCTCTAGACTTAGCTAGTATTACTACTAAGTTATCTTTAGTATACGGTTATTATACTATGCTACCCTAGTATAACTATAGTAGTCCTACCGTATTAAGACTATCTTATAACTCTACTAGATAGTACTACTATAAGATAACTAAGACTTTTCTTAAACTAGTAGTATAATAGTTAGAATACCGTAGTCTAATTATAGTCTACTACTAGGAATTATAAGCAGGTTATTATCTTATAGTACTACGGTATTACTACAGGAGTAGAATAGTAAGAATACTAGAGTTCCTAATCTACTACTAGATTTACGTACTAATCCGGTTAGAGCTTAGTTATATATAAGTGTAGCTCCTTATATAAGGCCTAAATAGAACTTATTATAATAATAGATAAGATAATTAGGTAGGGTTATTACCCCTAACTAAATTTATATATTATAGTATAAAGAATATAATAATAAGTTATAACCCTTTTAAGCTTTATTATAACTATTAGCCTAAGATTCTTATATATTTTAAAGATAGAACTTACTAAAAGAAGGTACTAGATATAAGATAATATATCTAAATATTATATAAATTATATAAAGACCTATTAAGTTAATAGTAAGATATACTAGAAATATAAGCTAATATCTTTTAATTAAAGAGACTTAATTATATTAAATATAAAGAACTTAAAGTAAAAGTAATTAAGTAGGAAGTTATTTTATAAGTTTATTAGTCTATTCTATATCCTTAGACTTATTAATAAGTAGGCGTATTAGTTAGTATTACTATTAATATATTTAATCTACTTAATTTTTTGTATTTCCCTTTTAGAGCCTTATATATATAAGTAAGGTAATACCTTTATACCTAAGCTACTACCTCTAGAATTTAATAATAATAATAAGTAGTAGGAGTTAAAAGAGATTTTAAATAAAAAGATAAAGAAGGATAAACTCTAATATCTTATTAAGTAAAAGGGATATCCTCCTTAATATAATTAATAGATTCTAGAAGAAAATATAAAAAATATATAAGGACTTTAATAAATAGTAAAATTACTATTATTATAAATAAAAGTTATAAATATTAAAATAAAATTAGAGAATATAATAAAGGATATTTAATTAGTTACTTGAAATAAATATAAAGAGTATTAATTTCTTTTATCTTACCTGTTAAAAGTAGGTAAAACGCCCTAGAGGCGCTAGTATATAAGGATAATTTAGGAAAGAAATAAAAAACTATCTAATTAAATTAAAAAAAAGGAAACCTAGTATTAAGTAATCAAAGCTTATTTAACTACTTATATAAATATAAGTAATATAATATTAATATATTAAGTACTTACTCCTTATTATTTATATCTATTTTATCCTCTAGACCGGAGGCTAAGGACTTAAGGCCTACTTAAGGATATATAAGTAAGAATTATAATTATAATAATTAATAAATATAATAAAAGTATAAGGAAGTATATCTTAACTTACTTAATATTATAAATACTTATAAGGCTAATAATAAGATCTACCTATACGCGGTACTAGCTATAAACCTATTACTTATTAATAGAGCTAAGAGGTCTCTAGTTTAAATATAATTAGAATAAAATTATAATATTATATAATAGTAGAGCTCCTTATATAAAGCTTTTATACGCGCGGTAAACGCGCCCTTAATATATATAATAATACCTACCTTAATTCCCGCTAGTAGTATTAGCTTTATATATAAGAGACTCTAAGTTAAGAGATAGAAGGTGTTATATTAAGTAGAAAAGTTAAAATAATAAGTTAAGGCTACCCCTACTAATTAAGAGGATTATAACTACGCGTAGGAGTAGGAGTAGTAACCCTATAATTATAAGTATAACTAGTAGGATTTAATATAATCTACTTTCTCTTATAAGTAGATTATTATATAGCCTAATACTAGGAAATAGTAATATAATAATAGTAATAAAGTATATTTATACCTCCTTTAATAATTATAATAGCTCCCTCTTATATATTATAAAAAGGAAAAGATATATAATAATTCCTAATAGGAATATTATAAGCCCTCTATTAGGCTAATAATAGTAGTAACTTATATATTATAGGTTTAAGAGAAAAAGGGTACCTTAATATTAGATAGTATAAGAGAGGAGTAGCTAGAGTAATAGTAAAATAATAGGAGGACTAGGGGTACTTATTAATATTAATTAAATTAGATAAAGAAGGGTAAGAGGATAATTAAGGGAATATAAATCTTTTAAGAGTAGAGAAAGGGGTATAGCCCTAGTAAGAGAGAGGAGTATATAAATATTAGGATCTAATACTAGGGTAATTTAAAGTATAAGGGAAAGGATAATATATAATACTAGAAAATGCCTGTAAAAATTCAAGATTTTTACGTCAGAAAATCACCCCTACTACCTGGCGTTTAGTAGGTGAGGTGGATAGCGGGGAGTATATTAGACACGTTAGTAGGTAGATAGCCTATGCATACGACAGCATTAGCTATATTAGATGCATGTACCCATTCTAATAGCGTTCTATACCTGGCAATAAGACGGATATTTCCCCCTATTTAGACCGATATTAGACACGTTAGTAGGTGAGGTGAATAGTAGGGAGCATATTAGACACGTTAGTAGGTAGGTAGCCTATATATACGATAGTATTAGCTATATTAGATATATATACCTATTCTAACAGCGTTCTATACCTAGTAATAAGACGGATATTTCCCCCTATTTAGACCGATATCAGACACGTTAGTAGGTGAGGTAAATAGTAGGGAGCATA
>JAABUN010000855.1_pt1 | contig 74959 bp, 69 predicted proteins | sample 5559311 | NCBI WGS metagenome assembly JAABUN01 (sample SAMN10711877, study PRJNA513370) | rock metagenome | isolation source: Antarctica rocks | place: Antarctica: Victoria Land, Siegfried Peak sud | reverse complement strand
AGTATGGCGGCGCGACCATCGGACAGGGCAAGGAGAAAGCGGCCGCTTACCTCCAAGCTCAGCCTGAACTGATCGAGCAGATTCGTGCCAAGGTCGTCGCTGCGGTTAAGGGTCAAAAGGGTGATGGGGTCGATGAAGCTGAGCAGGGTGAACAAGGTGAGCTGAGATGAGCACCCTGTACGTGGTTCTGGCGTTGCTGCTGGGCTTGGCTATCGGCGGTGGGGTCGGTTCTTTGCTCCGGCAGCGGCGCGACACCGAGTTGCTGGTACGCGCGCAGGCTGAAGCCGACGCCCTGCGGCGCAGCACCCAAGCTGAGGTACAACGTCTCGTAGAGGGTGCCCAGGCTCAGCGTGACGAGCTGTTGCGGCAGACGCGGGGGCGGCTCGAGGACGACGCCGCGCGCGCCAGAGCCGCGCTCGAGGCCGACCTGAGCCGTGAACGTGGCGCTGCCGAACTCGAGCTTAGACACCTGCGGAGCGACGCCGAGCGCGAGGGCGCGCGTATCCGCGAAGCGCGTGACGAACTCCGGCGCGACCGCGAACGTCTGGACGCGTCCGAAGAACGTCTGACCCGGCGTGGTGAACAGCAAGACGCCCGCGCTCTGAAGCTCGACGAGTTGGAGGGCCGCTTGGATGAACGTGCGGACACCCTCAAAACGCAAGAGGCCGACCTCGAGGCCGAACGCAGCGCACTACAAACCCGCCTTTTCGAAATCGCCCAGTTGACCCGCGAAGAGGCTACGGCGAAGATTATGACGCAACTCGACAGCGAACTGGAACGCGAAAAGGCGGTACGTATCCGCGCTCAGCTCGAGCAGGCCGACGCCGAAGCCAAACGCAAAAGCACCAACATCATCGCGCAGGCGATTCAGCGGAGCGCCAGCGAGGTCTCGGCGGCGATCAGCGTGTCGGTGGTGCCGATCCCTTCAGACGCCATGAAAGGTCGCATCATCGGACGCGAAGGGCGCAACATCCGCGCTTTCGAGGCTCTGACCGGCGTTGACCTCATCATCGACGACACGCCCGAAGCGGTGCTGCTGAGTTCGTTTAATCCGATACGCCGCGAGGTCGCTAAACTCGCGCTATCCGAACTCGTGACCGACGGACGTATTCATCCGGCCCGGATCGAAGAAACCGTCCATAAAGCGCAGAGCGAGATGCAAAACTATATCCGCGAACGCGGCGACGAGGCCGCTTTAGAGGCCAACGTGGTCGGGCTCAAGGCGGGGATGCTTCAGCTTCTGGGCCGGATGCACTTTCGCACCTCGTACGGTCAAAACGTCCTTAAACACTCCGTTCAGGTCGCGCACCTGACCGGCATTATCGCCGCTGAAATCGGTATCGACGAGGGGTTGGCGCGCCGCGCCGGACTGCTCCACGACATCGGCAAAGCCATCGACCGCGAGATCGAAGGCACCCACACCGAAATCGGCGCGAACCTGGCGCGGCGTTTCGGTGAACCCAGGGAGGTTCTGGACGCCATCGCCAACCACCACGAGCTCGAGCTTGCCGAGACGCTCTTTCCGGTTATCGTCTCCGCCGCCGACGCCATCAGCGCGGCGCGTCCGGGGGCGAGGCGCGAAAGTCTGGAGAGCTACCTAAAGCGGCTCGAGGGTTTAGAGACCATCGCCACGAGTTTTCCGGGCGTCGAAAAGTCCTACGCGATTCAGGCCGGACGCGAAATTCGCATCATTGTCGAACCCGACCAGGTAGACGACGCCTCGGCGGTACTTTTAGCCCGCGACATCGCAGGCCGTATCGAACAAGATATGGAGTATCCGGGGCAGGTTCAGGTGACGGTGGTGCGGGAGTCTAGAGCAGTTCAGTATGCGAGGTAGAGGAGGGATGAGTTGCTGCTTATCGGTTCGGTGTCCGGGGGCAGCACGCAGCATTCAGTTAGGCCGTTCGAGCTTCCCTCCGATTTACGGCTCCCAATGGATATAGTTGCTTTTTAGCAGTCTAACGAGTTCCTGTTTTTCTCGCGGAGCGTGTGGCAAATAGCGCGTGGACACGAACCTACAAGCCACACGCCACAAGCCACATGCCCGCAACCCAGGGAGAACAGCGAAGACTGAAAGCAGACCGTAGCGACACCCAACTGGGCTCTTCGCCCGGGAGCCGCTTTTTTGTGTATACTCACTTTTGGCACCGAGTTTTCGGTTCCTGCGGCGCAGCTACGCGCCAAGCCCTACACGCCTTTCGGTGTGCTTGTGAGGTTAGTGTTGAGTCATTCCCTGCAAAGTGACGTGTTCGCCCGGTGATCGGTGACGAACTGAGAATTTTTTGCGGCAGCGCGACGCCTGAACTCGCCACTTCGGTAGCGCAGCATCTCGGCCGTGAGCTGTCCAAAGGTTGGGCCGCGAGTTTTCCCGACGGCGAGACGCGTGTACAGATCGACGAGTCGGTACGCGGCGCGGACTGCTACGTCGTACAGTCGACGTGTTCGCCGGTCAACCATAACCTGATGGAGTTGCTCGTCTTCGTCGACGCGCTCCGGCGGGCGTCGGCGTGGCGGATCAACGCGGTGATTCCGTATTTCGGTTACGCCCGACAGGACAAGAAGATGCAGCCGCGAGAACCGATTACCGGCAAGCTGGTGGCGAACATGCTTGAGACGGCGGGCGTCGACCGCGTTATCGCTATCGACCTGCACGCCGGTCAGGTCCAGGGTTTCTTCGACGTGCCGGTCGATCACCTCACTGCGCTCGGGATTTTGGGCAAGCATCTAGAGCAGCAAGATTTGTCAAATAGCGTCGTGGTCTCGCCTGACGTAGGCCGCGCGACCGAGGCGCGGCGGCTCGCCAGCCACTTGGGGTTGCCGATAGCGATTCTCTACAAGCGCCGCAGCAGCCCGACCGAAACCAGCGTCACGCACGTGATCGGCGAGGTTAGGGGGATGCGCCCGATTATCGCCGACGACATGATCACGACGGCGAGCACCATCACGCGGGGCGTCGAAGCACTTTTAGAACTCGGCGCGCTCCCCGACGTGCGGGTCGTCGCCACTCACCCGGTCTTTACCCCGCCCGCTTTAGAGCGGCTTAGTCACGAGGCTATCAGCGAAGTCTTCATCACCGACACCATCCCGTTTCGCGGCGAGTCGTCTAAGATCAAAGTGTTATCCGTCGCCGGACTTATCGCCAGCGCCATTCAAAATGTTCACGACAACAGCTCGGTCAGCTCGCTTTTTCCAACCTGACTTTCCCGCCTAAGGAGGCACCATGAAAGTATCCGCCCAGAAACGTATCCCCGGAGACGCCCGCGCCCTGCGCGGCGCAGGCCGTCTGCCCGCAGTGGTCTACAACAAGGAGACGAATATTCCGGTCAGCCTCGAGCTGCGCGAGTTCGACAAGGCGTTTCGTAGCCAGGGAACCTCGAGCCTGATCAATTTGGACATCGACGGTGACGAGCACGACGTGCTGGTCAAAGCCGTGCAGATGGACAAACGCCGCCGCATCCCCCAGCACATCGACTTTTTTGCCGTAACCGCCAATCAACCCGTCGATGTGTACGTCCCCGTCGAGTTTATCGGTGAGGCTATCGGAGCCAAAGAGGGTGGGCAGGTCGATATTCAGCGCCGCGAGGTGCATATCCGCATCCTGCCGCGTCTTATCCCCAGCAGCGTCGAAATCGACATCAGCGAGTTGGGGATCAACGATTCGCTGCACCTGAGCGACGTGATCAGCAAGCTGCCGTCCCAGGCCGAAGTTTTGGACGACCCTGAAGAGGCGCTTATCGCGGTCTTGCCGCCGCGCGTCGAAGAACCCGACGAGCCGGTCGAGGCCGCCGAACCCGAGGTCATCGGTGAAGGCGCTGAAGGTGAAGGCGACGCGGAGCGTGACGCCGACGCCGAATAAGCTCATCGTCGGGCTCGGCAACCCCGGCCCACGTTATAGAGAGACCCGGCACAACGCCGGGTTTCTCGTTGTGGACGCGCTTGCGGCGCGTTACGGGTTGTCGTTTCGGTCGGGCAAAAACGCCGACGAAGCCAAAGGCGAAGGCGTTACCCTCGTTAAACCCACGACCTCTATGAACCTTTCGGGCTTGGCGGTTCAGGGTGCGCTGACCCGGGCGCGCCTCTCCCCCGCCGAGCTGATCGTGGTTCACGACGATCTGGACTTGCCGCTCGGACGTTTGCGAATTCGGACGGGCGGCAGCGCGGGCGGGCAGCGCGGCGTCGCCGATACGGTACGGCGTATCGGGCCGGAGTTTACGCGGCTCAAGGTGGGTATCTCGAGACCCCCCGAAGGCTGGAAGGTCGAGAATTGGGTGTTGAGCCGCTTTCAGGAGGCTGAAAAACCCCTTTTGCAAACGGTGATCAACCACGCCGCCGACGCTGCCGACGCACTTTTACGTGAGGGCGCGGAGGTGGCGATGGCGCGCTTTAACGGGCTGGACTTGCGACCCTGACCCTTGCAGGTCTTCTCTGCCGCGCACCGAACAGATGCCGGAATTGTGGCAGGTAACGAGGTTTACACAGCAGCATCTAGTTCGCCCCACACTCAGCCGAAACGCCGTCCACTACGCATCTCAAGCAACAATGACTGTGGCAAACCGTGGCAGCCTATCTCGGAACCAGCTGGGTGGGCAGAAACAACCTGAACCAAAAACCTCGACGAGCCTTTTTCAGATACAAAAGCTTTTCTGAGACCGTGCAGCTTTCCTGGGCTAGAGCACTTAGTTTGGATAATCCGAACGGCGCGCTCAGCCCGCCTTGCGTCCCTCCGGGGGATGGTCTTGCGCCTCTGGGAGGGCTCGAGCCTCGTTCGCCGAGGCGTCGTGGTTCGCCCACAGATACCGAGCTGTCAGCGCGGCTGGTACAGCGCCGACGACCGGACCCAGCCAGTACACCCAGTGGTCGGCCCACATTCCGCTCACCAGAGCCGGGCCGAAGCTGCGCGCAGGGTTCATCGACGCGCCCGTGATCGCACCACCCGCGAGCGCACACACGCTTACCGTAAGACCGATGTAGAGGCCGTCCAGGCCGTGCTTGCGGATGATCACGCTGAGAATGACGAACACCAGAAAAAAGCCGAGTACCGCCTCTACGTCCAAACCGGTGAGCACCCCCACGTCAGGGTTCAGCCGCGTAACACCAAAAGAGACGGCCCCCAACCGTTGCCCGTATCCGGCTCCCAGCGCGAGAACGGCAGCCGTCGCCCCGACGAGCTGCGCGCTCCAGTAGAGAAACACATCGACCGGGCGAATACGCCCCAGCACGAAAAAGGCAACCGTCACAGCAGGGTTGAAGTGCGCCGCTGAAATGGGGCCGACCGCGGCGACCATCACAGCGACCGCGAAGCCGAAGGCGAGGGCTACCCCGAGGGTGTCTACGCCCGCAGCGGCTGCTCCTACCCCTGCAAAGACGAGGGTAAAGGTGCCGATAAACTCCGCCAGCCAAACCCTCATACGTCCCCGCACAGGGCGGCCTCCGCAGGTACTTCGCCCCCCTTGAGTGCCGCTACGAGCTTCCGACTGGTCGCGCCGAGCGCGTCCCTGACCTCACGCCAGCGCGCCAAGGGCTGCCCACTCGGATCAGGAAAAGAGACGTGGAGGCGCTTCGTTTCGGCAGGGTAGGCGGGGCAAGCTTCGTCGGCGTCGTCACAAACGGTTAAAACCACATCGAAGTTCCAGGGGTCCGGCACTTCGGACAGCACTTTTGAGGCGTGGGCGCTCAGATCGACGCCGACCTCTCGCATCACCCTGAGCGCCTCACGTTTCACCGCTGTTTTCTCCGTACCCGCCGAATAGACCTCTACGTCTACCCCCTGCACACCGGCGTAGTAGCGCACCCAACCCTCAGCCATCTGAGAACGCGCCGAATTGTGCGTGCAGAGGATGAGCAAGCGCGTCATAAAACCTTACGGAAGGCTCGAGCCGACGCCGGACACGCACCCTGAAGCTGTTCGGAGCGTACCAGGTCGGTGGGAAAGGCGTCTCCGGTGGTCTCCTAAAACTCCAAACGCAAAAGCCGGTCGGTGAGAGTCGTCGTCAGAGTGTAAACGTCCGTCACCCCTTCGGCGCTGAGGTGAGTGAGCAGATGATGCAAAAGTGCTGCACCGACGCCCTTCCCGCGCGCTTCGGTAGCGACCGCCAGCGAGCGCAGCAGCGCGGACGTGCCGTAACGCTCGAAACCGACGACCCCGACGAGAGTGTCCGTCTCGAGCAACCACAGATGGGTGTGCTCGAGCCCTGCCAGCGGCAAGCCGGACTCCATAAGCAACTCCCGAACCACAGCCGAATCGCCCCCTACAGCGGCGCGGATAAGGGGTTTGACAGCCTCGACGCGGGCGCTGTACACACCTTCGGGCGGCCCGTCGCCGCTGACCATAACGCCTGCAAACCCAGCTTTTACGAGCCGCGCCCGGTACGTTTCGGCGTCTTCGGCCCCGTCTTCGCACGCACACCAACCCGCCTCGGTCACGCGCTCCGGCTGGTCTGCGTGAACCGCCGCGCGCACGGTATCGCTGAGGGCGACGCGGCCCCCGGGTTTGAGCACGCGGTACGCTTCGGCGAACACGGCGTCTTTGTCGGTGGAAAGGTTGACGACGCAGTTCGAGATTACAGCGTCGATGCTCACCGTCTCTACGGGCAACGCTTCGATGTAACCCTCGCGGAATTCAACCTGCTCCAAACCGAGTTGCGCCGCGCCCTGCCGCGCCCGCGCCAGCATCGCGGGCGTCATATCGACGCCGATCACGCGCCCCGCCTCACCTACTTTTTCCGCAGCCCGAAAGCAGTCGAGTCCGGCACCGGAACCGAGATCGAGCACCGTCTCCCCCAGTTTGAGGTCGGCGAACTCGGTGGGTGCGCCGCAACCGAAGCTAGGAACCTCCACCCCCCCTATCGGCGGCGCGCAGCGCCCCTCATTTCGAGTTACGCGCTCGCCGTAGTGACGTTGTACTTCGTCGCGCAGCGTCATCTCGAGCACCCAAAAAGCCGAAAACGGTCGATTTCAGGTTCGCTCGAGCATCTTTCGCACAGTCTCTTATGGATTGATATATCGTTCGGGTGCATGGCGTTTCCCTTCAAGCAGCGGGGCGCGCTCATGTAGCGCGCCCCGAGCGGGCGTCAGCAGCAGCCTCCACCGCGGTCGCAGTCGTCACAGTCGCAGTCTCGTAAAACAGTGTGCTCGGTCATGGGTCTCACCTCCTCTCGAGCGCCGGTTCCGGCGCGGCGTAGCGTGAAAAAAAGTTTTGCAGCGACCCGAAGGTTTTGGGCTCGAGGGCGTAATAGACCCACCGCCCGCATTTCTCCGCAGAGACCAAACCGGCCCCGACCAGCAACTTCATATGGTGGCTGACAGTCGGTTGCGACAACCCCAAAAACGCCTCTACATCGCACGCACACACGCCGTCGTCGCGGACGCAGCAACTCTGAACGGGTTCGCGGAGAAACTCCAAAATACGCAGCCTAACCGGGTCGGCGAGGGCTTTAAGCTGTACTACTTGGTCGACCATGCCGCTATTATATAGTCACATGTAAATATGTCAATGTATTTTGCAGCACAAGCTGATTTCTCGAGCGGTCTAATCCGTTTGCCCTTCTAAAGGGAACCTGTGGCAAATGATGGCTGGACGCGAACCTACAAGCCACTTGCCCGTAACGCTCGAGCCTCTCAATCCGTCGCCACCAGCGCGTAGACCGTCCCCGCCCCATAGTCGATCACGAACACTTCGCCGCGGTCATCCTGAGCAAAGCTACCGACTGTCGCCGGGGTGCCGAGCAAAACGCGGGTTCGCCAGGTCTCGCTTTCGCGCTCGGCCGCCCAGATCGTCCCGCCGCAAAAGTCGCTGTAGAGGTAGCTCCCGGTCAGCTTCGGGAGCGCCGCGCCGCGGTAGACGTAACCGCCTGTGACCGAGCAGCCCTCGGCGTGGGTGTAGCTGAGCGCGGGCGCTACGAACGCCGCGCAGTCTCCACGCCGACACTCCGGGCCTTCGGCGCGGGGCCAGCCGTAGTTTGTCCCACGAGACGCTGCCAGAGGCTGCACGTTGACCTCTTCAAACGCCGACTCGCCCACGTCGGCGACGAACAGCTCACGGCTCGAGGGGTCGAAGGAAAAACGCCACGGGTTGCGGAGCCCGTAGGCCCACACCTCGCCCCGCGCGCCCACCTCACCCACAAACGGATTATCCGCCGGAACGAAAAGCGCCCCGGTCTCGTCTACCCCCAGACGAAGCAGCTTGCCCAGCAACGTCCCCTTTTTTTGAGAGTTGTCGGGCGCGCCCAAGAGCGACGGGCGGTAGATACCGTCGCCGGTCGAAAGGTACAAAAACCCGTCCGGGCCGAACTGAAGTTGACCCCCGTTGTGGGTCGGGCCAGGTTGGGAAATTTTGAGCAGCACTTCGGGAACGTCGGCGTTCACCTCGAGCGTGACAGGGTTCAGCTCTGCCCGGCTCAGCACCGTGTCGCCCGCCTTATCGACCGCGTAGAGAAACAGAACTCCGTTTTGCACAAAGTTCGGGTGGAGCGCCAGACTCAGAAGCCCCCGCTCGCCGCAACACCCGACCTGACCACGCAGCTCGAGCACGGTTTTATTCTTACCCGCACCGACCAGTTTGACCGTACCGGCCTGTTCGGACACGAGCGCCCGCCCGCTGCCGCCGGGCAAAAACCGCACGTCGGTAGGTTGGGTGAGACCACTGAAACGGGGCTCGAGGAGGCTTACCCCGTTCCCACTTAACCCTCCCGATTCGGACACCTGCGGCGTACACGCCCCCAGCATCAGACAAAGACCCAAGAAGAAACGAAGCATCCGGCATTAAAACACGCCCCGCAGGGGGGCGCGAAAAGGTCTTAGGCTGCTTCGGGTTGTGTTGGATTACAGCTCGAGCTGGTCACTCACATATCTGCTGCACCGGTTCGCCGCCGACAGTCGTTCCCCGGAGCACGTAGCGGACGACGCCTCAACTGCGTGTGGTGCATAAAAACCTGCCAACCTTAACCGAACCGCCCCTCGACGTACCGCTCGGTCATCTCGTGTTTAGGTTTGGTAAAAATCTGGTCGGTCGGCCCTTCTTCGATCAGCACCCCGAGGTGCATAAACGCGGTGCGGTCCGATACGCGCCCCGCCTGCTGCATATTGTGCGTTACGATCACCACCGTGTAGTCCTCTTTAATCTCGTGAATCAGCTGCTCGATACGGTCGGTGGACATCGGGTCGAGAGCCGAGGTGGGTTCGTCCATCAAGATGATGTCGGGTTCGGTCGCCATCGCCCGGGCGATACACAGGCGCTGCTGCTGCCCCCCCGAAAGCCCCAACCCCGAGCCCTTGAGCTTGTCTTTAACCTCGTCCCATAACGCCGCGCGCCGCAAAGATTTTTCGACGAGCGCGTCCAGATCGCCCTTGAAACCGTTTAGACGCGGGCCGAAGGCGACGTTGTCGTAGACCGATTTGGGAAAGGGATTTGGTTTCTGGAAAACCATCCCGACGCGGCGGCGTACCTCGACCGGATCGACGGCGCGGTCGTAGAGATCAACACCCTCATAGGTCAGCGTACCGTCGGTTTTAACGATGGGGATAAGGTCGTTCATGCGGTTGATACAGCGCAGCAAGGTCGATTTACCGCACCCCGACGCGCCGATAAGCGCCGTTACCTGATTTTTTGGAACATTTAGAGAGACGTTGTGAACCGCCTGAAAGTCGCCGTACCAGAGGTTGAAGTCTCGAATACTGACCACCGCCGCCTCGTCCGAAACGGGCTCGGTACGCACCGTTTTTTGGGTGTAATCGAACGGTTTGGGCTCGTTGGAGCCGGTACCGGGATTGCCGGAACGTTCGGCTGGTTTAACGGTGACTTTTGCCGAGCTGCCTGTGGTTCCGGTGGTGTCTGTCATTTTATCTGCGGTTTTGACTGCGACTCTATCTGTAACGGTGTCTATAGCGGGCGTCGTCATAGGGCTCCTTTGGGCGGGGTTGCAGGTATCACGCGCGGCGTCACGGGCGGCCTCACCACGAACGCTCGAACTTGCGGCGCAGGTAAAAAGCGACGCCGTAAAGCACAAACAAAATGCCTAGCAGGACGATAATTCCGGCTGAGGCGACGTGCGCGAACTCGGCGTCGTTTTCAGAAATCCAGTTGTAAATCTGCGCCGGTATCACGGTGTAGCGTGACCCCGGGCCTGTAGGCGGAAAGGCGATAAAACCAACTGCGCCGACGAGCAGCAGCGGCGCGGTCTCGCCGATAGCGCGGGCGATGGCCAGGATCACCCCGGTTACGATACCGCCGACCGCGTTCGGCAGCACGACCCCGCTGACGGTTTGCCACTTCGTCGCGCCGAGGCCGTAACTCGCCTGACGCAGCGTACTCGGCACCGCGCGAATCGACTCTCTGGCGGCGATAATCACCACCGGCAGCACCAGCAGCGAAAGCGTCAGCGCCGCCGACAACACCGACGGCCCGAAGCTCGCAAGCCGCACAAAGATATAAAGTCCCAAAATTCCGTAGACGATGCTCGGTATTCCGGCCAGGTTGCGAATGTTGACCTCTAAAAGTCTCGAGAGTCGGTTTGCCGGAGCATACTCTTCCAGATAAATTGCCGCCCCCACTCCGACCGGCAGGGTAAACAAGATCACCAGTCCCATCACCCAGAGCGTCCCTAAAAAGGCGACTCGCAAACCCGCGACCACGGGGGTACGCGAAGCGTTCTTAGTCAGGAACGAAAAATCGAGCCAGGGATTCAGGTAGAAGTTCTGGTCGTCTTCCAGCGAGGCTTTAAGGACGTCTACGTTGGCAAAAGGATTCGTGGACTCCAAGTTGGCAGCTTGCAAACGATTTAGCAGCTCCTGCTCGGCAGGCTCTAAATCTTCCGCGTCGGTCTCGCTGAGGTCTCCTCGGAGTTTGCCCAGATAGCGGTTGACCTCGAACAGATTGACGCTCTCGATACGGTCGTCGCGGCTGTTGGTCACGACCCAGCGAAAGGGGCCGTCGCCGGTGTGCCACATCAGCTCGACGCGGCTACGCGCCTCGAAAAGCCGCAACGCCTCGGGGTCGGCAAAAAACGCGTCTACCTCCGCCGCTGAAAGCCCCTGCGCAGCCTGGTCGAGCCGGATGACCCCGCGCCCGCCGAAGGGTGCTTGCGACCACGCGAACGTCTGACCGCTCACGCTACTGCTCGGTTCGACGACCTGCCACGACACGGTATCGAACAGCGTATCGACGAGCAGCGTCAGCACGAGCGCCACCGCGAGCACCACCGGAATAAAGGTGACGACCGCGAAGATACGTCCGGCGCGTTTGCGGGCGGCGAGGCGGCGGGCCTCGGCGTCGCTGACGAGGCGTTTACCGCTCCGGATCGGCGAACCGGGGGGATTTAATGAGGCTTTCATTCGTACTTCTCCGAAAACCGCTGCACAACTTGTTGCGAGGCGATGTTGAGCAGCAGGGTGATGGTAAAGAGCACGGCGGCGACGGCGTAGAGTGCGCGCGCGCCGATAGACCCGGCGGACTGATCGCCGGTTCCGGCCTGGACGATAAACGAGGTCATGGTAGCGATGGTTTCACGCGGGTCGAAAGTAAAGTTCGGGCGTTGTCCGGCGGCGAGCGTCACGATCATGGTTTCACCGATAGCGCGCGAGATAGCGAGGATAAAAGACGCCACGATACCTGAAAGCGCCGCTGGAACGACCACTTTGGTAATCAGCTCGAACTTCGACGCGCCCAGACCGTAACCCGCTTCGCGTAGGCTACTCGGTACCGCGCGCAGCGAATCCACCGAAATCGAGGTGACGGTCGGCATAATCATAAAACCCATGACGATCCCCGCCGAAAGCGGGTTGAAGAGATCGACGCCGGGAACGTAGCGTCTTAACAGCGGCGTAACGAACAGCAGAGCAAAATATCCCAAAGCTACCGTCGGAATCCCGGCGAGCACCTCTAAAATGGGCGTAATCGTACGCCGCGCCCGGTCGCCCGCAAATTCTGCCAGGTAGATAGCGGCAGCGAGACCCATCGGCAAGCCGATCAAGCAAGCGATAAACGTCACCATCAGCGTACCGATGACCAGAGGCGCGATACCAAAGTTTTTATTGGCAAAAAGTGGCGTCCAGACACGGCTGGTAAAAAACTCGATAATAGATACTTCTCTAAAAAATCCAATCGTCTCGTCAGCGATAGAATAGACCACCGCAACGGTCGTAACGACCGAAATAAGCGCGCAGAGAAGCAGCAAGACGCCGATGATTCCTTCGACGATGCTCCGGTTTCCCCGTTTGTTTAGTCCGACATCTTGGGCTCGTTTGGTTCCGGGCAAGCTCGCCATGCACGCTCCTCAGTTTGGTTTCCAACATATCTCTAGCAGGTATCGTCTGGTTTGCACGCTACTCGTTGAAACGCAGCCCGACACGCGCTTTAGGAGGTGATATCTGCGACAAAACGGGACAGTATATCTTGATTCCACTCGGGACAGCGTCTCTAAAAGAGAAGCTAGCCCCCTGCTGGGGACTAGCTTAGTCTACGCGTTTCAGCTAACTGTCAGCTCGAGACTCTTGGGGGCGACCTTACTGGCTTTCGGCTTCTTGGACGGCCTCGAGGACGTTGTCGCCGGGCTCGAAATCGGCGAAGGCGCTGCCGGTCACGCGGTCGTTAAAGCGCGTCTGCACCGCTTCGTAGATCTCGTCGCCGTAGGTGACGTAACCGGTATCTTCGATCAGCTCGCGGTTGTCGGGCGAGAGGTAGAAGTCGACGAAATCCTGCATCGCCGGGGTGGAATCGACGGCGTTCTGGCTGACGTAGATAAATAACGGGCGCGACAACGGGGTGTACGAGGCGTTTTCGACCGTCTCGGCGCTCGGCTCGACGCAACCGTCACCACCGTCGACCTGAACGGCTTTCAGGGTGTCGGGATTTTCCGCGTAGTAGGCGTAACCGAAAAAGCCCATCGCGTTAGGGTTGCCCTGAACGCCCTGAACGAGCACGTTGTCGTCTTCGCTGGGGAAAAAGTCCTGGCGAATCTCGGCGTCGTCACCGATGATGGCTTCGTTAAAGTAGTCGAAAGTACCCGAATCGACGCCGGGGGCGTAGAGTTCGATGGCCTCGTCCGGGAACGACGAATCTACGTCGCTCCAGTTGGTCACGCCGCCGTCGGCCGACCAGATTTGCTGAAGTTGCTCGACGGTCAGGCACTCGGCCCAGTCGTTTTCAGGGTTGACGACGACGGTAAGCGCGTCGGCGGCGATCGGCAGTTCGATAAAGGGAATACCGGCCTCTTCACAGGCCGCAACTTCGTCCTCATCGACGACGCGGCTGGCGTCTGAAATCTGCGTTTCACCGGCGCAGAAACGTTCAAAACCGCCGCCCGTACCGGCGAAACCGACCGTAACCTGCGCGTCGGGGTTGACGATCTGGAACTCTTCAGCCATCGACAGCGAGATCGGGTAGACCGTTGACGAACCGTCGACAGCGATGTTCTGGGCGAGCGCCGTGGCGGGGACGAGGGCGAGCAGTGCAAGGATTTTTTTCATTCGTATGCCTCCGAGGTGAGATTACCGAGTTTTCATCATCGCTTTGTCAGCCGTTGAGGGTGGGGTTTTTTGGTGTTTTGTGAGCGTGTGGCTTGTGGCGAGTGGCTTGTAGATTTACCTAGCGGTGACAAGCTGGGGTGAGCGGCGCAGACGCAACGATCAGTTGCCGCCACCGGACATCGCACCACCGGACGCGCTGCCGGACATGGTGTCTTCAGCGCCGTCGCTCATCACACCCGGTAGCAGCACCACGTCGATCACGTGAACGACCCCGTTGCCCGCCGTGACGTCGGCCTGCGTGACGCCCGCGACGTTGTTGACGACGATAGCCGGGTCGGTATCTTCTTCGACGTCGATACTCAAGGTCGAGCCCTCGAGGGTTTCAGGAGCGAGCGGCGCGGCGCTGTCGTCTATAAACTCGCCGAAGTTTTGCTCCAATAGCCGTTCGGGAACGACGTGGTAGCTGAGCACCTGCCTAAGCTCGTCCGGATTGGCGAGCAGGCGCTCCAACTCACCTGCGGGCAGCGCCGCAAACGCGTCGTCGGTGGGGGCGAAGATGGTAAAGGGGCCGTTACCGGAGAGGGCCTCGGTGAGTCCGGCGGTCTCGAGGGCGCTCACCAGCGTGCTGAAGTCGTCGTTGGCGGTGAGCACCTCGGCGACGGTCGCGGGTTCCTGAGCCCAAGCGGTAGCGAGTGTGAGACAGAGCAAAAGGGGGGCGAAAGCTTTCATCAAGACTCCTCGAGCACAAATGATTTGAGCGTAGACAACCTTTATGGATAAAACGTCGAGGGCTGCTGGCCTCTCAGCTCGAGCCCTCACCTTGTTCGTCGTGTCGGCGCTAAACCGCTTGCGACCGCTTGAGCGGGTGCGCGTCCAGCCAACCCCACTTGACCAGGTAGTCGGAGAAATCGGTCAGAGTACGTTCGGCAAAAACGCGCTCGTCGGTGGTTTCTAGCCACGCTTCGGCAGACGACCGCGAGAGTGCCGAGAGCGGCGCGGGACACTTCTCACTCAAGTGCGCGTTCAGGTCTCCCAGTACCGCTTCGTAACGTGCGCGGAGCCACGGCTTTTGCCGCGTCATCTCGTGCAAAAAGTCGTCTACGGCCTCCTCCAGCAGCGCCTCACGGCCTACCACCCACGGCGACGCCGAGGTAAATACCCGCTGCGCCTCAGACATCCTGACCCCAACCCGGAAAGCCGGAGATAGCCACCAGCGTCGGGCGCGGAACCTTGTCGCCTTCGGCGGCGGCGAAGCTCGAGGTGAGCGCGCCCAAAGATTCGGAGTCTTCGCCGGGGTGCTGAATAGCGACGAATAGGGTGCGTCCGTCGGGCGTCCAGACCGGGCCGGTCATCTCCGCGTCGGTGGGGCCGGTGCAAAAACGGAAAGCTTTGCCCACGTCCGGGCCTTCGGTCGGGAAAAAGAACATCGCGTTGTTGCCTAGAAACTTGTAGATGGTATCTTCGCCGGTACCGGAGTCCGTCACCATCCAGAGGTTGCCGTGAGGGTCGAAAACCATATTGTCGGGGGAGGAGAACCCGCTCTGCGGGCCACCTACAGCAAAGATTTCCCAGTGAAAGCTCTCGGCAGCCCAGTCGTCGGCGTCTTCGCGCAACTTAACGATCTGCCCGAAGTAGTTGCCGTGGTCGCTGTTGTTGGTCAGCGCCACGTAGACTTCGCCAGTTTTGGGATGAATCTCGATGTCTTCAGGACGGTCGACCGGCGTTCCGCCGATAGCGAGCGCGGCGGTGCGAGCGTCCGCCAAAACCTGCGCTTGGCTCTTCACCACGCTTTCGCCGGTCTCTTCGTCAACTGCGTTTTTGAGGTCTTCGTTGCGGTCGTAGTCGAGCAAGAGCCACGCGCCCGAACCGAAATCCGCGACGTAGAGGTCGCCCTGGGCCAGAATATCTAAGTTCGCAGCGCGGTCGTCGGGGTTGTATTTGCCTTTAGAGACGAACTTGTACACGCACGCGTCGCGCATGTCGTCGCCCATATACACGACCACGCGTCCGTCGGCGGCGAGCGTTACAGCGGCGTTTTCGTGACGAAACCGGCCCATCGCGGTGCGTTTTTTAGGTCTGGCTTCGGCGTCGAAAGGGTCGATTTCGGTAATCCAACCCTGGTGCATGGCGTTGTAATCGCTGGCCTCGCCCCAGGTCTCGCTGTAGCCGTCGACGTTCTCTTCGCAGGTCAGCAGCGTACCCCACGGGGTCTGCCCACCCGAGCAGTTGCCGACGGTACCCTTGACGACCGTTGCGCCACCCACGACTCCTTTGCCGCGTACCGGCCCGGTCAGCTCGCACTCGGTGGTGGCGTCGATACGGCGGTTGCGCGGGTCCATCTTGACCTGCCACGCGTCGCCGGACTTCGTGACCCGGACGACCGAAACACCCACGGCTTTCATCTCCGCCTCGACCTGCTTGGGGTCGGTGGCGTTTTCGACGTCTCCGCCGACGAAAAGCGCGTTTGGATACTCTTGGTTGATGGTCAAAAAGGCGTCGGTATTCGACGCGCCACCCTCGAGCAGATCGACCGGGAAGTACCCCACGTAGTCGTGGTTAAAACCCACGGTGTCGCCGCGCTCATTGATTGGCTCACCCCAGGGCGCGAGGATTTGCCAGTTGTAGCCGTCAGGTAACGTCATGGTGTCGGCGGTCGTGACCTGGGTCGGCGCGAAGGGGGGCCGGTTGCTCACCTTGCTGCCGGCCGAGGCGGCGGGCGCGCCGTTGTTGGCGTTCACGTCACCGGGGGGAGGGGTTTGCGCGTCGGCGAACTTCAGGCTCGAGGCCACGCCAGCCAGGGCCGTAGACTGAAGCATGGTGCGCCTCGAGAGCTTTTTGTCGAGCAGTTGATGCCAGAGGCGGTTGGATTGGGCGGTCTTGGACATGGCGTCCTCCTTGAATATGCAGACCCTCGAGCTGCCAGGGTGCTGCTTTCGTCTGAAAGTCTAGAGAAGGAGTGTAAGGAGAGCGTCAGGTGGAGGGTGACGCGACGCCGAAGTAGACGGATTCACCATCCACTCCAGCGCGCCCGGTTGCGTGGTGAAGGTACGATCCGCTTTGCACCATGCTCGGCTGAAGAAGCGTAGTTTGGTACGAGCTTTGGAACATGATGCTTCGGGGAGGGCGTTATATCTACCAGAATTGCTGAGAGCTTCGTTCCAGCAGCGGACTACTTGCCGGATTCCGCAAGCTTTTCAAACGATCTATTTTTATCTGCAATCCGTAACGATTAGACAAGAAGCCACAAGCTACAGGCCACAAGCCATCTGCATCAAAATAAACCTGACGAGAAACACGCGTTGACAAAACCCGGAACAATACGGCTCAGAGCGGCAACCGCAGACCCAGCCGGTACCAGAACCCCCCGGCGTACCCGAGCGTGCCGCTAAAACTCACCGGCGCGCCGTACCCGAGTACCAAGTCGAGCGACGTGGTGAGGTCGCCGCCGACGTGCAGCGCGCTGCCGAGCCAGGTTCTGAAACGGGGCTCGAGCGTTACCCTTTCGAGCGCGTAGAGGCCGTCACTGTAGCGGAACCGGGTGGGTAGGCTGCGCGCCAAACCGACGCTGAACAGGCCCGCCAGCTCGCTCTCGTCACCCAGCGGTACCGGCCACGCCGGACGGTAGCCCGCGCGCACGCCGAACTCGAGCCGACCCACACCCTCGAGGGGCCTTACATACGCGCCGTCCAGCCACGCCCCCGGAGAGGGCGCGGCACCGGTCGCGCTCCATACGCCGGTCAGCGCGCCTCGCCACCCCTCGGTGGGGTAGCCCCACAGGTCGGCGCGCAGGGTCGACCACGCGGCGTCGGCGCGGGCGTCGAACCGCAGCCCCGGATGACCGACCACCTGCAAGAAACCGGCCTCGAGGCCCGCGCTCAGCAGCGCCCGGTCTTGCGGCAACCGCGCCGTTGCCCCGGCCTGCACCCCCGCCGCCGTCTCCCGCGTCTCGCCCCGGTGCGGCGTAAAGGGCCACACCCCCGCCTGCACCGAAAACCGCAACGGGCGCGGCGTCGCGCGCAGGGGCAGCCGGGTGCCGTAGTCGTAGCGGGCGTAACCGTAACCCGTCAGCGCCTCACGCCCACCCCTAAATCCGAGCGTCAACCGCGCGTTGTGGTCGGTGCTATCGTCTTGCGCGACCACCGACGCTTCAGCCGCGACGCCGAACGGGGAAAGGTTTACGCCCCCGCCGGTCGGTACCCAACCGTAGGGCAGCAGACTCGGCAGCGAATTGTAAGGACGGACGGTAAATGGGGATAAAGGATCGCTTGCCAGGGCTTCTCGTAACGGGGCGTCTTGTAGGGTGTCGGGATTTGCGCTCCGAACTTCGGCCCTTTCCCCGGCGAGGGGCGGCCCGTCCGGTAGCCACGCGAGGTCGTAACCGTGGCCTCCGAGGGCTGCGAACCAGACGCCCCCCACCCCCGCTTCGGGGGAGAAGGCACCGCCGACGCTGCGCGTTAGGGTCGAGCTTCCGGCAGCGACCGCCAGCCGGTGCAGCTCGAACACACCCTCCGCGTCCGTGTCGGAACGAAACACCAGCTCGGTCTCGCCGACCCAGCTCGGCTCGAGGTCTTGCGCCCGGTCGCGGGCCAGGTAGCGCAGCCCTTCGCCCTCTAAAAGTGCCAGATCGACGAACCCCCGCCGCCACACGCTGAGCGCGACCCGTCCCCCACGGCTCGTCGCCAGCCCGACGACGTGAGCGCCCGCCTCACCCTGCCAGCGCGTCTGAAGTGTCCCGTTTGGGCAAAGTTGCTCGAGGCGTGAACGTGCCGCGTCGTCGGTGACGTACAAAACGCAGCCTCCCGGCAGCGGGGCCGGGAGCTTCGCCCGCGCGCCGTGCGTCAACTGCGTTTCGCGGCCCGTACGGGTGTCGAGCGTAAACACCTCCGAATAGGTGTGCTTTGGACGCGGAACCGGACGCGCGTATACAAGCGTGTGCGCGCCTAACCACTCGAGCGTCCCCGGCAACCGATTCTCGAGTAGTGTAGACACGTTTTTCAGTTCGCCGCCGTCGGCGTCTGCGAGCATCACGGCGGCAGGCCACCCCACCCACGCCAACTGCGACCCGTTCGGGCTCAGCGCCGGGGCGCGAGTGTACCAGCCGGTCTCGGTCTTCAGCGTTCCGGCACGTTTAGCGTTACGCGCACGTCGCGCCCTGGTTTTCGCACGGGCGCGCACCTCACGCTGCCATCCTCTCCATTCGCCCCTCAACTCCGTTCCGACCGCCAGCCGCCAAGACGCCGCAAAAGGCCGCAGAAACCCCGCAGCGTTGTGCTGCGACAGACTCGCCTTAACCGACTCGAAACCGTGTTTACGGATCAGAAAATCGGTAAACCCCACGCCGAAAAGATACTCCGCCTGACCCCCCGGCCACGCGCCGTAGGTCGACAAGCTCACCTCGGTCAAGGTAGGCCAGGTTCCGGCGAGCGCCGCCGCCTCTAGCACCCCACGCGTCAGCGCGTCGTCACGCCGCCCGCCGGTCGTGTATTCGGATTCGGCCCAGGTCGCCAGCCCTTCGACCAGCCACGCGGGGGGTACGTTGGCAACATCCTCGCCGACCAGCCCGAGCTTCGGGCCGTCGCCGCGCCCCCCCAGAAACGCCAGCTGCATGATGTGCGTGAGTTCGTGAACGAGCACGAGCCGGAGGTCACTTTCGGCGCGGTAGCCCAGCGCCACCTCGGTCGGAAAAAGTGCGCGCACACCCACACTCGGGCGCGGCAAGGGCGACGCGAGCGCGTTGTACACGTCGGACGTGCCTTCTACACGGAGCACGACGGGTGGTGGTGAAAAGCCGAACAGAGGAACGAGCGAGTCGAGCGCGCCCTCCGCCTCGAGCGCGACTTGTTGGGCGTAGGACTCGAGCGCAGGGTCGTCGAAAAGTACCCGCACACGTGGCCCGACGACCTCCTGGGTCGCAAACGCCGATGACGAAATTAGAAGCAAAAGGACGATAAAAATGCGGTACACAGTCCCTGAAGTATACGGTTCAGCCAGCGGACATCACGCGCACCTCTTCAGTGGGAGGGTCGGGCTCGAGCCAAGCGACCACACAAACGGGCAACACCACCGCGAGCAGGTACAAACTCCAGAAGTCGAACAGAACGCTCTGGGTCAACAGGAAGTAGGGCGCTAGACCCGCCAGCCATTCGGGCATTTCAAAGGTAGCGGCGACGAGGCTGGCGAACAGGGTTCCGACAAAAATCGCGTAAGCAGTCGTCATGCCCTCGAGCACCATTTGACGCTCCCGCTCGTCCATACGGTCTTTTCGATAGGCCGCAACGATGGTACTTCCGCTGTAGTACAAGGGGGAAAGGAGCAGAAAGACCAGAAATGCGAACACGCCCAAATTTTCGTACAGAGATGGGTAGAGAAAAACGAGCGCGAGCGTGTACAGCGTTATGTACACACGGCGGTTTCTGCGCGTGTTGAGGTGGGTCATGCGTCTGCTACCGGATCAGGTTCTGTCCAGGCAACGATGGTTATGGGCAGCAAAATAACGAACGCACTGATGACGTCCAGCTCCTGTAGACGTGCCGTAGGTAAAGGCAACCAAGACAGCACGAGCCCATCGAGCAAGACGAGGTAAAGCGCCGCCAGCCCCATCAAGGTGAGATAGGCTGAACGGAAGGTAAGGCCCTGTACTCGCTGCTGTCTTTCATCAAGGTAGTTGCTGGGCGTAAATATGATGTTCGCGGTTGAATGAACAAGGAGAACCATAAAAATTCCTCCAAGCAGAGCACCTCCCACCGTACCTGGGTCAAATCTGGTTGTGCTCAAAAAGCTACCAAGAGCGAGGAGTCCATAGAAAAGGATGACTAACAGGCGGCGGTAACTGCGTTTTGTCGGGGTCGTAGCAAAGGCTTTAAGTGAGTTCATGGTTTTTCTCCTTAGAGGGTGCAAAATCTTCTGCGATAGGGTCGGGCTCGAGCCACGCGACGATAGCGGTAGGAAGCGAACCGTAGAGACCGGCAAAGCTCATGACAAATCCGAAGTAACCGAACCTGTCTGACGCCGTCCAGATAAAAAAGATGCCAAGACCGAAGAGAAGGTACGACCAGAAGTAAACGCGGTTTCGCAGCACGAGCTGCCTTTCGTCGAGCTCTGAACTTTGATTGTAAAAAGGTCGTTGAAAGCGGTCAGCCAACCTTTCAGTAGAAGCACTGAGAATAAGAGAACCCGAAAGAAACATAAGGATTCCTGCCAGCGTAAGCCACTGTGCAGTAGCAAGTTGGATGCCCGAAAGCTCGGCAGGCGAGTATGTCCAGTACCCCAAGAGACCGACGTAAATAGCGTAAGTGACGACCACGATAGTTCGCCTAACGCTTCGACTCAACTCGAGGCGGTTTCTAAGGCTCCAGACAGGCTGATTCATACTTCCTCCTTTAATTGACCGTTGCGTGTGGCGTAAAGAGCTTCGCTGAGGGATTTGAGCGGCTGGGTTGAAAAGATGGCCTCGACCGGCAACTCGAAAAACTCGCTGAGCTTAAAGGCCAGCTCGAGGCTCGGGTTGTAGTCGCCGCGCTCCAAGTAGCCGATGGTCTGATAGTTCACCCCCACGGCTTCGGCGAGAGCTTGCCGCGACAGACCTTTCTCCGCGCGCAGCACGTTGAGGCGGTTGTAGATCGTAAGTTTGTCGGCAGCCACGGTACCTCCGTTAGATTTATAAAACGTATTGTTGTACATCTACAATGTTTTGTCAAGTCTGTTGATATTTAGTTGATCCTTACAACAGGATGAATCGCGTTAGAATGCCCTGATGCCCGTCTTTATCGTCGATAAGCCCCTCAACCTCACCTCACATGACGTCGTGGCTCGTGCTCGCCGTCTCCTGAAGACCAGGGCAGTCGGTCACGCCGGAACGCTCGACCCGCTGGCGACCGGGGTGCTGGTCGTGCTGAGCGGCGAAGCGACCAAGCTCTCCCCTTTTTTGACCGCTGCGGAAAAACACTACTTGGCGTGGGTGTCGTTCGGCGTCGGAACCCCGACGCTCGACGCTGAAGGGCCGGTAAGCGAAACCGGCGACGCCTCGAGGCTTACGGCTGAAGGGGTCGGGGGCGCGCTGCCGCCGTTTTTGGCGCTCACCGAGCAGCTGCCGCCGCAGTATTCGGCAATTAAAAAAGGCGGCGTCAAGGGCTACGAGGCGGCGCGCAAGGGTGAAAACTTAAAGCTCGAGCCCCGCCCCGCCGGGTACCGCCACGTCGAGATGCTCGAGTTCGCGCCCACTAGAGACGAGCTGAAGGGGCCGGAGTACCCCGCCACCTTACCGCCGACGCTTGAAGACGCTCCCACCGCCCTTTTTCAGGTGCAGGTACAGGCCGGAACGTATCTTCGGGCGTTTGCCCGAGACCTGGGCGCGGCGCTGGGCGTTCCCGCGCACCTCTCGGGTTTGGTGCGGACGCGTTCGGGGTCGTTCGGGCTCGAGGCGGCGGCGCAGATAGACGACCTTCCGACCACGCCGGGCGTGGAACTCGCCGACGCGCTGCCGTATCCGCTGCTCGAGTTGGACGCCGCGCAGGTCGCCCGCATTCGGCAGGGTCAGCGGCTCCCGTCGGAGAAGATGGCGGACGGGCGTCTGGGGCTGATCGACGACGCCCGCGCGCTCGTCGCCGTCGCCGAGGTGCAGGGCGGCAGGATGAAGCTGCTGCGGGTGTGGCGTTAGGTGATGTGTTTCTCGCGTCAGCGTTATCTGGACGGCTTGTGGCCTGTGGTTCGTGGCTTGTAGGTTCGCGTTTACTTTGCTCTTGCTGCCGTCTCAACTTCAGGGTGTACACCAACTATCGCCGCAAGTACACGCCACTTCCCCTCGAGGCCGTTTAGACTGGGTAAACTATGTATAGAGAGGTGAAGACTATGAATATCGGCGTCCCCAAAGAGGTCAAAACGCACGAATACCGCGTCGCCGCTACCCCCGGCACCGTTCACGCGCTCGTGGCGCGCGGGCATAAGGTCTCGGTCGAAACCCGGGCAGGCATCGGGAGCGGGTTTTCAGATGATGAATACGCGGCGCAAGGGGCGACGGTCGTCGGCAGCGCAGCGGAGGTGTGGGCGCAGGAGATGGTGCTCAAGGTCAAAGAACCTGTCGCTGAGGAGTACGGCTTGTTGCGCGGTGACTTGTTGCTGTTTACCTACCTGCACCTCGCCGCCGACAGGCCGCTGACCGAAGCCTTGCTGGGGGCCGGTACCGCCGCCGTCGCCTACGAGACGGTGCAGCTACCCAACGGTTCATTGCCGCTCCTGACGCCTATGAGCGAGGTTGCCGGACGGATGGCGGCGCAGGTCGGGGCGCATTATCTGGGCAAGTTTCTGGGTGGGCGCGGCCTGCTGCTCGGCGGCGTCCCCGGTGTTCAGGCCGGTGAGGTCGCCATTTTAGGGGGCGGCGTGGTCGGCGTCAACGCTGCCAAGATCGCCCTCGGGCTCGGCGCGCGGGTGACGATTCTGGACGTCAGTCACGCCCGTTTGCAATACCTGGACGACGTGTTCGGCAGCCGCTTGCAAACGCTGGCGAGCACCCCCGCCAACATCGCCGAGATAGTGACGCGCGCCGACCTATTGATCGGGGCGGTGCTGATTCCGGGCGCGCGCGCGCCGCACCTCGTTACCAAAGACATGATTAAAACCATGAAACCGGGGAGCGTCATCGTCGATGTGGCGGTCGATCAAGGCGGCTGCATCGAGACCATTCATCCGACCACCCACGACGACCCGACCTTTGTGGTGGACGACGTGGTGCATTACGGCGTCGCCAACATGCCGGGAGCAGTACCGAACACCAGCACCACCGCGCTCTCAAACCAGACGCTGCCCTACGCCCTCGCTCTGGCGGAATACGGCACCGAGGCGCTAGAACGCGACCCGGCGCTGTTGCTGGGTCTCAATACCTACAAGGGCAAACTGACCTACGGAGCTGTCGGCAAGGCGCTGGGCCTCGAGACCACCCCGCCGAACGTGGCGTTAAGCGAGCCCGTCAAGTTCGCGGGTCACAGCAGCTTCGTTTAGCTACTCGCCCAGGCGGGGCGCTTCGGGCGGTAACGTAAGCGCCCCCTCGACCTTGAGCCCGACGCCCGTCAGCTCTCGCCGGAGCGCCTCACGAACCAGCAGCGCGAGCAGACGCGCCGCCGCCCGGTACGAGAGTCCGCCGGGATGGATGTTCGATACACAGTTGCGCGCCGAGTCGGGGCGTCCGGGGCGAGGCGCAAAGGTCAGGTACGCGCCCAGACTTTCCGGGATACTAAGGCCGGGGCGTTCACCGATCAATATCAGGCTCATTTTTGCGCCGAGCACGTCACCGATAGCGTCCGCGAGGGCGACCCTGGCCCCTTGTGCGAGCACGGGAGGGGCTAGGGTATAGGGCTCGAGCAGCGGCCTCAACGGCTCCAGCAGCGGAAGCGCGTGACGGTTGACCGCTACCGCCGAAAGCCCGTCGGCGACGACGATAACGAGGTCGAACGTTCCCCGTCCGAGGCGTAATGTAGCTTCATCTTCGGTTAGTAGCAGACGCCCCAGATCGGGGCGCGTCAGGTACTGTTCTCGAGACCCGGCCTGAGACTGAACGCTCACTACTTCCCTGCCCCGCGACAATGCCCGCAGCAGCCGCGCCTCGTCGAGCGACGCATACACGGCGTCTTTGGCGCGCGCGTGCGCCAGCTCGAACGCTAAAACTTCAGTGGTCGGCAAGCTGCTCCCGGCGCGGCCTAACGCGATACGGGCCGTTGTCAAACGCCGCAGGTGCTCCCACGGGGTACGGGTTACAGGCATCCTAGACGTCCGCAAGCGTCAGCAGCCGCTGCGCCGCTCCGGGCCGCCGCTCCGGGCGGGGCGAGCGCCCGCCCCTGCACGATACTGAAACGTTCCAGCCACGCTTCAAACTCCGGCGCGGGCCGCAGTCCCAGAAGCTTACGGACGTACCACGCGTCGTGATACGACGTGCTCTGATAGTTGAGCATAACGTCGTCGGCTCCCGGTACCCCCATCACGAACGTTACCCCCGCCGCCGCGAGCAGCGTCAACAGCGTGTCCATATCGTCTTGGTCGGCGTCGGCGTGGTTTGTATAGCACACGTCGCAACCCACCGGTAGCCCCAGCAGTTTGCCGCAAAAGTGATCTTCCAAACCGGCCCGGACGATCTGCTTGCCGTTATAGAGGTATTCCGGCCCGATAAAACCGACGACCGTATTGACGAGCAGCGGCCTGAACGCTCTGGCGACCGCGTACGCCCGCGCTTCGACCGTCTGCATATCGAGCCCGTGGTGTGCGCCCGCCGAGAGCGCCACACCCTGCCCGGTTTCAAAGTACATCACGTTATTTCCGAGCGTTCCGCGCCCGAGTGACTGCGCCGCGTCATGGGCTTCGCGGAGCAGGGCCAGATCGACGCCGAACCCGGCGTTGGCCGCTTCGGTTCCCGCAACCGACTGAAACATCAGATCGAGGGGTGCGCCCTGTTCGGTGGCCCGGAGCTGATTGGTTACGTGAGTCAAAACGCACATCTGGGTGGGCAGCTCGAGCGCTAAGCGCAACGCGTCGAGCATATTCAGGAGCGACGCCGCCGACGCGACACTGTCCGACGCCGGGTTGACGCCGATGACCGCGTCGCCGATACCGAACATCAGCCCGTCGACAATCGACGCCAAAATACCCTTCGGGTCGTCCGCCGGGTGGTTCGGTTGCAAACGGGTCGAAAAACGCCCTTCAAGTCCTATCGTCGTCCGGAAGCGCGTCACCACCCGGCATTTGCGGGAGACCAAGATCAGGTCTTGGTTACGCATAAGTTTGCTTACGGCGGCGACCATCTCGGGCGTCAGACCGGGCGCGAGCGCCCCCAACGCCCCCATGTCGGCCTCATCGGACAACAGCCAGTTCCGAAATTCACCGACGCTCAGCCTCGAGATAGGGGCGAACGCTGACGGGTCGTGAGTATCGACGATAAGGCGCGTTACCTCGTCTTGCTCGTAAGGGACGAGCGGTTCATCCAGAAAAATGTGCAAGGGCAGGTCGCTCAGGATGTACTTCGCCGCCACGCGCTCTTCCGCCGACGTTGCCGCGAGACCCGCCAGCACGTCGCCGGAGCGGTGCGGTGAGGCTTTCGCCAGCACCTCTTTAAGGTCGGTAAAGGTGTAGCTGCGCCGCCCCAAAGTAAGCCGATGCGCCGCGCCCATCAGGTGTCCCGGCCAGACAGGTTCATACTCGAGACTATACGCGTTTCTCTCCAGCAGCTCACGACCCCGACAAGGCCCGCCCCAGCATCTTCGCTTCAAACAGCCATTTGCCCAACCGAGCCGTATAAACCTCCTGGTCTCCGGCGCTCACCGGAACGAGCAGCTGCAAAAGGTCTTCGGGGCTCAGGTCGGGGCGGGCTTTTTTGAGGCGTTCGGTAAAACGCGCGAGAACCGGATCGTCAACCCCACCCGAAGCGAGCTGTTCACGCGTGACGAGCGACCCTAACCGGACGAGCGGGGGCGCGTCACCCGCGTAAGAGACGGCGATCACCGAAGCAGGATACTCGTGGAGATAGGCGCGGACTCTCGCGAGCCTCTCCCGACCTACCGGCGCAGTATGTACAGACGCGGTTTTCACGGACGTTTATTTTCCGGTTGCTTGAGATGATGGCGAATCCCTCTACCCGCCAGCGGCTCATCGCTAAAACGTGGGATGACGTGAAGATGTACGTGCGGGATCGACTGGCCTCCGACCGGGCGGACGTTCCAGCCGACGTTGTAGCCGTCAGGTCGAAACGCCTTGTCGAGATGTAGCCTGGCTTCTTGTAACAGCTCAAACGTCGCGGTCCACTCGTCCGGCGTCAGGTCGAAAACCGTTTCGCGTATCTCTTTGGTCACGATAAGACCGGAGCCTTGCAAAATGGGTTGCGGCGTCATCACGAAAACGCAGAGGTCGTTTTCCACCACGCACTGTTCGGGAATACCGTCTAAAAACGGGTTGCTCACAGCGTCAGCGGAGCCTCGAGAGCGCCTTGCGAATCAGCGTCTCAGCGGTCGCCTCGCTCTCTTTAAGCGCCATTTCCGCCACCACGCCCTTCACTTGCGTTTCGCGGTAGCCGAGCGCCAAAAGCGCCTCGACCGCGTCTTCGGCGGCCGGTGAGGTCAGGTTGACGACCTTGCCGCCCCCGCCCGGCGCTTGCAAATGCTCGGGCAGTTTGGTTTTGAGGTCGAGAATGATGCGCTCCGCCATCCGTTTCCCGACGCCCGGTGTGCTCGCCAGCAGTCCGGCGTCACCTTGCAAGATTGCGCCTGCTAACAGCGAGGTCTGCATCCCGGAAAGGAGCGCCAGCGCCAGCTTCGGCCCAACCCCGGAGACGCCGATCAGATAGGTGAACAGCGTGTGCATGTCGCGGTCGTGAAACCCGTAGAGCGCCATCAGCTCTTCCTTAACTAAAAAATAGGTGTGGAGCCGCAGCGCCGACCCAACTTTGGAAACCATCAGCGTGGGTTTGGGGGCAAAGACCTCCAAACCGAAGCCACCCGCTTGTACGATCAGGCTGCCCGCTCGCACTTCAGCTACGACACCGTCGAGGTAGGCGATCACCTGTCCAGTCTACCGCGCCTCAAAGACCAGCGGCACCTCCCCCGACATCACCGGCCTTGTCTCACCTCGGAAAACGCCAGATCATCGACTGCAAAGGCGCTCCGGGCGACGATATCGACAGCTCGCACCCTCGAGGCCTCGAGCGGCACCACCAGATTCTCTCCCGCAGCCGCCTTTTCTACTCTCTGCAACGACGACCCACCGCCGACGCAAAAGAAACGCAGGTACGCTCCGCTGGTCAGGTTACTGAGCGTAACCGAGGTGAGGTCGACGCCAGCCGGGTTCAGCGCCGGAGCGAACCGAAGCCGGATACGTCCGCCTTGCGGTGACGGGGTATTCGTACGGGGTTGAGCGACCGTGAGCCGCTTGCTGCCTTACCAACCGACGACCCTGGCTTGCTGACTTTTCAAGACGCTCCCGCCTCGGTGCGGTTGAGCGACGACCGGGACGGAACTGGCTTTAGGGTTGGTGCCTGTTCGATGAACAATCCCGTTTCCGAGCCCAACGCCGTAAATAAGGCGGCCTGTGGGCGTTTCCCCGAAGTTCATCACGTAAAGGTCGGTCGGGGGGCCGAGCGTGGGCTCGCGGCTGACGGTGAGGGTCTGCTCTACGGGCGTGGCAGCGGCGTAGGTAGCGTCGCCCGTTTGGGAAGCGCGGAGCGTGCAGGGTCCTGCGGCGATAGGGGTCACAGTTCCGTCAGGAAAAACGGTGCAACTCGCCGTGTTTCGGCTCGAGAAACGTACTCCCAAGCCGGAACTGGCGCTGGCATGTTCGGCGACGCTGAAGGCCGCCTCGCCTTTTTTGCCGACGCTGGAGAGGTCGAAGGTGATGTGCTGAGGTGTTTTCACACCTGCCGAACCGAGCTTTTCCAGCCACAGGTCGGCAAACGCGTCCAAACCGTCGTCGTTAAAGTGGGTACCGTCGTAGCGGTAGACCCCGCCGAGCGCGTCGGTATCCGGCCCTGCAACGACGCCTCGCGCGGCGTCGACGAGTTCAAGTTGCGCCTGCCGAAGCTCCTCGTTCGGCCCCTTGCTTTTATACCGGGTAGCCGTTGAGACGTAGATCGGCGCGTCTACGCCCTGACTTCTGACGCTGCCCAGCAGCCTGAGAAAACGCTCTCTATAGGCGTCCTGGCTGGTCCCGAGCAGATTATCGGCTTCGCCCTGATGCCAGAGCAGATGGGTAACGTCAAGACCTCGAGCTTTCAGGTCGCGGATTGCGCCGACGACGCGCGGGTGCAGGTTTCCCCCCGGCGTCCACCGGGCTATAGCCGACCCGCTGACACCGACGGAAACGAACACCACCGCGTCGTACTCGTTTCCGTCGATCAGCTTGCATCTCAAACGCGTCCAGACGCTGCCGCCATCACCGGTCGCGCCGAGCAGCGGGTCTTGCGCCTCGTAGAGTTTTCCCCGGAAAAAGTTGTAGACGTGTTCACCACCGTGTCCACGAACGTCACCGGAGTTTGCAGCGTTCGACTGACCGAACGCCAGTGCCACCATCACCCGTTCTGAGGGCAGAGTGCTAAGGGAGAATTCTGCACGTCGAACCGGCAAGGCGGTAGGGGCGAGGGTTGGGCCGGACTGACTGCACGCAGTTAATACCGCGAACAGGCCCAGCAGGGCAGCTCGGTAGACGTGAGGCAAGGTGGTCATACTAGGTCCAAAGGTGTCCAGGCCGAGACGTTGGAGTAGAAACATAGCCTTTTACGAGCTTAATAAAGAACCTATGACAGGGTTCTTACAGCTCTGTGACGCCCGCTTAGCACTTGCGTCTTACCTGATCTTTCGTCTAATTGGTCGGCGCGCAAAATCCGTTTTATCACCCACACTTACGCTGCCCCACACGTGTTGATTTTTTATCGCTCCTCATTAAAAGCGACTTACCCTCCCCTGTGAACAGCCCTACCCCCACGCCCCGCCGTCCACACCGCCACGGCGATGAGCAGCCCGAACAGCAGGTACGCCCACGCGACCCCGGTGCGTTCGGGCAAACCCAAACGCGTGGAGAACGCCAGGAGCGCCCCGCCGACGCCGGTCGAGAGCGCCGACGAAAACTGGTCGGCGAGTTGCAAAGACGCCGACACCGAGCCGCCCTCACCCTCCGGCGCGTACGAAAAGGCCAATACCGAGGTAGTCGAGTGCGCGAGTCCGATACCGAGGCCCGCTGTGGCCCACGCCAGCACGCTGATCGCCAGCGCGTAGCGGGGCGCGAACAGGGCCAGCAGCTGCGCTGAGAGACCGACGCTCATCAGGAGCGTACCCAGCCGTATCCGCCGCGCCCGCCACCGCGCCTGTTCGGGTGCGTGCTCGAGCAACCGACCCGGGTCTGCGCCGCGTTTCTCGAGCCGCGACTGCACAAACGAACCGAGCGCCCAAGAGAGCGCGCCGGTAGCGATAGCGACGCCCGTCACGGCCTCCGAGTAGCCGTGAACCCGGGTCAGCATAAACGCCAAAAACGCCTCGACCCCGGCGAACGCGGCGTAAAAAAGTCCTCTCGAGGCCACCACTGCGGGCAACCCCGAACGTGCGCGGAGCGTCCCTGCCGGAACCAGGCGGCGAAGGCTCCAGAGCGCCAGCGGCCCCCCGACCACGGCGAGCAGCGCGCCCCACAGAGAGGCGAGCGTCAATCCGGCTAAAAAAAGGCCGGTACCGAGCGACAAGCCGAGCGCCTGCGGCAACCGGGTCGGTTTTTTGGGCGCGTCCGGTTTTGGAAACCGCCTGAACGTCGGTACGGTCAGCGCCGCGACCAGGGTCACCAGCGGCAACAGCCCCCAAAACACCGCCCGCCACCCCACCGCCTCGGCGATAAAGCCTGCCAGCAGCGGCCCCACAAGCCCCGGCACCACCCACGCGCTCGACATGGCGGCGAACAGCGCGGGGCGCAGCCGGTCGCTGTAGGCCAGGTTGACGACGGCAAAGAGCGCCGTCACCAGCGCGCCACCACCGAGCCCCTGCAACAGGCGGCCCAGAATCAGCACCGGCATGGTCGGCGCGGCGGCCCCGACGATCAGCCCCACCCCGAACACGAGCGACCCGAGCAACACCACGACGCCCGGCCCCCGGCGGTCGGCGGTCTGCCCACCGAGCACCGTTCCGAACAGCATAGTCAGCAGGAGACCGCTAAAAATCCAGCCGTAGAGGTGTGTCCCGCCGAGTTCGGCGGCGAGCCGGGGCGCGATGGTCACAACTGCCAACGCCTCGAAAGCCACCAGCGTCACCCCCAACAAGATGCCTGCGGTGAGAGTGCGGTGCTCCGGGTCGAAGATGCCGGGGGGTGACGCGGACGTTCGGGTCGTCTTGCTCGTGCTCATATATCGGCGCTCATATACTGGTGCTCGCAATAACAGAATTCACCAGCGAACGATACCAGCGTTCGGGACGCCGAACCTCCGCCCACTGCCCGATTCGGGAAACGCGTAGGTATAACGGTGATTACTACAAATAGCTGGTTCTAAAACCACGTTCTTATATATACTAATTTTAACTTGACATATTTGCGTTTTAGGTTTATCTTTTAGCAATAAGGAGGCGGTATGGAAACCTATAGCAGGCTCGAGTGTGAAATCGCGGAAGCAAAGAGCCGAACCCGGCAGTTACGACGGGAGGCGGCGGAGCAGCGGCTTATCGGAGAAGCTCGGGGTACCACGTTAGACGAGCGGGCAGATACGCGGTGGCGCGCTCGGCTGGCGGCGCAGCTTTACGCGCTAGCCGAACGCCTCGAGCCCCAGCCTGAACGGAGAAGTCATAAAAAGAGGAGTCACGTATGAACCCGCCAAACGACGATCAAGAACGTGTTCAGGCGTTGCTCGAGTCCGGTCACATCACCGGGGACGAAGCCGACATTCTGATGGCGGCGCTGGCTGAAGCCGGGCCTGACGGTGAGGAGCCACCGGGCGCAGCTCGAGAAGAGAGCATAGAGGGGCGACCCGGCGACCTTTCGGACTCTGAGACCGGCTCGGGCGGACTCGAGCCGCGCGGGGCGCAAGGCCCGTCCGAGAACGTCCCCCTCACGCCCGCGCCCGCCTTCACGCTACCAGCCAAACCGCCCCACCTGCCGGAACCCCCGGCCCCCCCACGGTTTCCCGACGCCGCGCCAGGCCCCGTCACCTGGCTTAAGCTGAACGGGTTTTGCGGCGACCTCACGGTGACCAGCGACCCCCACCTCAGCAGCCCGGTAGTCGACGGGAACGCGCTGCTCGAGCGCACCGGCGCGGGCTACCTGATCCGCACGCCGCCCGAAAACAACGGGGGCAACTGGCTTCAGCGGCTGCACCGGGCCGCCGGAGACGTACGGGTACGTTTGCCTGCCGAGATGGGCCTCGAGTTGGGCATTACCGCCGGAGACGGCGAGATTCGCGGCGTCAAGGTGCTTAAAGGCAACTTTACCGGCGGCGATCTAGACGTGCTTGGCGCTGAAACCATCGACCTGACGGTGACGACCGGCGACGTAACCCTGAAGCTGCGTCCGCAAACCGGTGAGGGGCGCGTCAAGGCGATTTCAGGCGATATCGACGTGACCTTTCTGGCGGGTTCGTCGGCTGTGGTCTCCGGCAGCGCCACCTGCGGCGACCTCGAGCTGCCGGGGAGCTTCAGGCGTAACGGCGGCTTCGCCAACCAAAAATTTGAAGGCACGCTGGGCGCGGGTGAGGGCCGCCTCGAGCTGCGCCTGACCGCGGGCGACGTCACCGTTCGGGCGGAGGCGTGAGCCTGCCGATGCCGACCCGCTGCCCGGTTACGGGCGAACCGCTAGAGGTCACGCGGCTCGAGTGTCCGACGAGTGGCGTAGCTATCGAAGGACGTTTTACCCCCAACGAGTTCACCCTGCTGAGCCCCGAGCACCTCGAGTTTATGCGGCTCTATATCAGAGCGCGCGGCAACCTTAAAGATGTCGAACGTATTCTCGGCGTGTCGTACCCGACCGTCCGCCTCCGTTTCGACGCGCTTCTGCGCGCCCTCGACTACGACGCACCCCCCGAAGCGCAAGAGGTACGCGAGGAACGTACCGACATTTTGGGACTGCTGGAAAGGGGCGAGCTTACGGCGACGGAGGCCGCCAAGCGGTTGCGGGCGCTTAAACGTTAGGGGCGACGCTACCTCGGCTTTTTCATCCACCCGCGCCCGCTTTTCTCCACACTGTTCGTAACTGTTCGTACTTGGTACCGTGTAGAGAGGGGTAGACGATGAAACGCAAGGTTTTGTGGGTATGTGCCTCAGTGTCTGTCGTAACTTCTTTTGTTTGGGCGACGGCTCAAACCGAGCTCGAGACGTCCGCAACGCCGACCTTTTCAGAGGGTCAGCTCGAGGCCGCTTTCGACACCTGCCGCGCCCTGGCAGAACAGGCGGAGGAAACGCAGCGCGCGTTTCCCATGAAGTACGGCCTCGTCGAAGAACCGTTTAGTGAACAGCTCGAGCAGTGTGTTTTGTCGGTACTCAGAGGTGACACTGTACAGATGATGCCGCTCGGTTAGCTTCCGACTTTTGGGCGCTTTCAACCGCTCGAGTCTTTTGGAACGCAGGATTACAACCACCGCCTGATCTGCTCGGGCGTCAAGTTGCCCCCGCATAGAGGCGTTGCCAATACCGCACCGAAAGTTTTCACACCCTCCAGAACCGCGGCTACTCCCGCCGCTCCCGCAGGCTCGAGCACCAACCCCACCTTTTCGTGGACCAGCTTCATGGCCTCCAGCAGCCCGTCTTCTGACACCTCGACAACGTCGTCAACGACCGTTTTCATGCTTTCCAGAGCTTCGGGAACCGGCTCACGAACCGCGATGCCGTCGGCAATAGTTACCGCGGTCGCGGTCGTAACAAGGCGCTTTTCACGCCAAGACAGAGCCATAGCCGGTGCGTCTCGGGCCACCACGCCGATAATTTTGGTTTCCGGGGACTCGGTTCTGAACCAAGTGCCGACGCCGTTTAGCAGCGCGCCATTACCGAGTGGAATGAGCACGGCGTCGATAGGCGCGTGGTAGCGGCTCAACTCGAGGCCCAGCGTACCCGCCCCGACACTTACCTCGGTTTCTCTGCCGTCTTCGGCGTAGACCAGACCGTGCGTGCTGGCGTAGGTTTTAGCCGCCGCTTTTGCCGCGTCGAAGTCGGCGCCTGCCGGTTTAACCTGCGCGCCGAGGTAGCGCATACGCTCGAGCTTGAGCGGACTGGCGTTTTCAGCAGCAAACACCGTCAGCGCAACCTTGCGTTTTTGGCAAGCGTACGCCATCCCTTGCCCGAAGTTTCCCGCGGAGGCGCAGACAAAAGCGCCTTCGCTACGGCGCTGCACAAAGTAGTCCGTGCCCCGCCCCTTAAACGAGCGAATAGGGTTGAGGGTCTCAACTTTGAGGATAAGCCGGACGCCAAAGGCGTCGCTTAAAGCAGCCAGCTCAAACTGAGGCGTATTGAGAAAGATGGGGTCGATGTTTCTGTAGGCGTCGAGGATAGCTCCATGAGAGAGTGTAATAGGTGCCGGGTTCATGGTCGCCAGTCGTATTCCATATAGGCCGCCGTTTCCTGCGCCGCTACCACGCCCAGAAGTTTGGCGACGAGATAAAACGACGCGTCGATACCTGCTGAAATTCCACCCGAAAAGACGAATTTGCCGCTTTCGACGACGCGTCTGTTTTCGTAAACCTCGAGGCTGGGATCGGTCTCGCGTAGCGCGCCAAAAGCCCCATGATGCGTGGTGGCGTCCAGACCACGGGTCAACCCCGCACTAGCCAGCACCAGCGCCCCCGTACAGACGGACAAGGTGACTTCCGCCCTACTGTGGTATTTTCGCAGCCACGCGAGCACCGTCTGGTCGTACATCTCTCTTCTCGTGCCGAAAGGCGTCCCGTCACCGTGGTAGCCGCCACCCCCCGGAACGACGATGATGTCGGGGTCTGGACAACTTGCAAGCAGATGGTGAGGGTTGACGCTCAAGTTGTTCCGGGCGATAACAGGAGCCTTTTGCGCGACGGTGTAACAGTTGAAGGGATCAGAACCATCACGTTTGCCCGTTACTGAAAAGACCTCAAAAGGACCCGCAAAGTCGAGTACTTCGACGTCGTCGAAGATCAGGATGGCGACGTTGCGTTTTTTCATCTTATCCTTCTCCAAACCCGGAGCGGTGGTAGCTGGTAAAGCGTTGTTGGCTGCGAAGCACGAAAGATCGGCTGTCGACAGCTAGCGACACCGCCAGCACCCCATCCAAATGGTCGACCTCATGCTGCAAAAGTTCGGACCAGTCGCCGTTGAGCCTGAGACGTTGCTCGCGCCAGTTCAGGTCGTAGTAGACGAGGTCACACGCCACGTGCCGGTTGACCTTGATGAGTAGTTCGGGAAAACTCATGCAATCATCCCAAACTTCTATAAGGGCGTCGCTTTTCTTTTCAAAGTGCGGGTTGATAAAGACCACCGGTTCGTTTATATGCAGGTAAACAAGACGTTTCATCACACCGATCTGAGGCGCAGCTATAGCGCGGCCCACGCTCCATTTTTTGCGAAACGCCATCATGGTGTCGTGTAAATCCGTGATGATAGACGGCAGCTCGGGGTCGCCCTTTTGCACCGCTTCGCAAGAGCTGTAGAGCTTGGGGTTGCCGAGCAGCAAAATCTCCCGAACCGCCATCACCTGCCTCCCGGAGTTTGGAGGCGGTCCAGCGAGGCCCGCCAGTTTTCCGTAAGTGCGGCTCGAGCCTCTCTTCGGTCTTTGGCGGTGAGGGCGTCGATTACCTTTTGGTGTTCGTCGGTCGAGGCCAGCAGCGACTGTGCGCGGCTGAAGTAGGCGAGTTCGATACGCTGGTACTTGTTTTTAAGGTGCTCCACTATGCTCGCAAGCTCGCTATTGACCGCCGCCTCGACGATGACCCTGTGAAAGGAGGTGTCGGCGCGGACGGCGGCGCGAATATCCGAAGTCTGAACGGCTCGGCGCAACGTACCGTTGGCCTCTTCCAATGTGCCCAGGTAAGTGCTCGAAAGATCGGCGAAAGCGAGGTCTAGAGCCAGCAGTTCCAGACTGAGGATAACGGGATAAATCTGCTCGGCGTCACGCAGCGTCGCGCCTTTTACTCGGGTCCAGCGGTTGGCCGCAGTCTCTACCAAACCTTCATCCTCGAGCCTGCGTAGCGCCTCGCGTATAGGTGTGCGGCTTACGCCGAGTCGGGTCGCCAGTTCTTTGTCACTAAGTTTTTCTTTAGGTCTCAGAGCACCCTGGATAATCCACGTCTTGAGGGAGTCGTAAACCTCATCACGGATCAGGGTACGTCTGAGTATAGGACTGATAGGAATGGGCATAATGATATGTAATATATCAGTTGAGGAGTCGATATTTGGTGAGAAGTCGCGGGTATACCAACAGGACACTTTTATCTGGTTCGCACTGCACTCAGTTGGAAGAGCACAGTCTACTACGTGCTCTGAGGATGATGCTTATATAGAAACGGCGCAATTTACACTTGGAAAGGGGGACGTTATTGCTCTACACTTCACCGAAAAGCGGCGCAAAAATCGACTCGTACGAAATGTCGGCGAGCGTCGCGCAGCCCGTCATCCGCATCGTATAGGCGAGTTCGGCGCGCAGGTTCGGCAGCGAACGGTCGCTGTCGACCACCACCGCCTCCGCGCCCAGCGCCAGGTAGCGAAACACATCGACGCCGTTCCGCACCGCGCCGCCCGCGTAGACGGCGAGGGTTCCGGCGACCGCGTCCAGGATGTCGGGAAACACCTCCGCTGTGGCGGGCACGCCCAAAAAGACCCCTGCCCCAGTATTGACCACCACGCCCTCCAAACCCGCTTCGCTGGCGACCTCCGCGTCGGAGACGCTGCACACGCCGTATAACCAGAGCGGAACCCCGGCGGCGGCGCGCAGCTCGGCTAAGTCTTCACGGGTGCGGGGGTGCCACTCGAGCCCTCCGAAAGGCGGCGAGTCGGCGAACACCGTCAGGTCGAGCGCAAACCCCGCCACCCCGCCCGCCGCGAGTTTTCTGACCTTGGGCATCAGCAGCCCCATCTTTTCAGGTTTAAGGAGCGCCACGGACGCGGGCAGTTCCGCGCCCCCCCGCAGCAGCGCCTCGGCGTCCACCACGCCGAGCGTCCCGGCAGTCTCCGGCGCGTGCGTCCCTAAAGGCAACAGCGGCGCGTTCAGCTCACGGCCCAGCAACAGGGCGCGGGTGTCGGGCTCGGCGACCCCGTGCAGCAACCGGGGAAGCAGCTGAAGCGCGTCTAACGCCGCAAAATCATGCTCGGACACACCTTATAGTACACGGGCCGATATACGGGGCAGTACACGCGCCGGTCAGGGGCTGCGGCCGTCCTCTCTCACCCGCGCCCGCTATGATGCCTTACATGATTTTAGCCGAAGCTTTGAGCAAGACCTTTTCCGACACGCCGGTGCTCCGGGACGTGTCGTTTGCAGTTTCACCGGGTGAGGTGTTCGGCCTGCTCGGGCCGAACGGGGCGGGTAAAACGACGACGCTGCGGATTTTAGCGACGCTGCTCGCGCCCACCCAAGGGCGCGCGGTCGTCGGGGACTACGACGTGACGAAACAGCCCGAACGGGTGCGGCAGCTTATCGGCGTGGTGAACGGCGGGATGGGTTTGTACGACCGCCTGACGGGGCGGGAGACGCTCCGCTATTTCGGACAGCTTTACGGTCTGGGAGGGCGGCAGATCGACTCGAGGATAGACGAGTTGGACGCGCTGCTCGGGCTCGGCGACGCGCTAAGCAAACGCGCAGGCGACTTTTCGACCGGCATGAAGCAAAAGGTCGTGATCGCGCGGGCGGTGCTGCACGACCCTGAAATCATCTTTTTCGACGAAGCGACCACGGGTTTGGACGTGATGGCGCGGCGGAGCGTGCTCGATTTCGTACGGGCTTACGCGGCGGGCGGGCGTACGGTGCTCTACTCGACGCACGTGATGAGCGAGGTCGAAGAGCTGTGCGGCCGCGTCGCTATTCTCTATGGCGGCGAGTTGATCGCGCAGGGAACGCCCACGGCGCTGACCCGAGAGGCCGGAGCGGAGAGCCTCGAGGGGGCTTTTTTCAGGCTTGTCGAACGCCGGACTCGGTACCGCCACGACGCGTCGCGCGAAGAGGTAACGGCGTGAGGCCGACGCTCGTCTTCGCCGTCGCGCGCCGCGAGATTTTATCGACCCTGCGCGACCACCGCGCCGTCCTCGCCAACCTGCTGATCCCGCTGGTGGTGTTGCCGCTGGTGATGCTCGGATTGCCGCTCCTGCTCGGTGGCCTTTTCGGACGTGAAGCGAGCACGTTCAGCGTGGTCGGGGCGCAGGGTTTGCGCTACCTTCCGGCGGCGCTGGTGAAGACGTTCAGAGACGAAAACATCCGGCTGATCGCCGTTCCCGACGCGGCGGCGGCGGTGCGTTCGGAACGGGTGGTGGCGGCGCTCGAGGTCCCCCCCGACTTCGCCGCTCGGCTCGAGGCGGGCGACGCACCGCTGACGCTCCACCGCAAAAGCGGCGCGCTACGCGCCGAACTCGTGGGCGAAAAACTCACCGGAGCCGTTCAGACGTTTTCGGACGCGCGGGTGCGGGCGCAGCTGCGGCGGGCCGGTCTGAATCCCGACATGCTGACGCCCATCACCCTCGAGACGCTCGACTCGAGCACGGTCGCAGAACAGGCGAGCGGGTCGCTGGGTTGGCTGATTCCCTTTTTTATCGTGATCTGGACGCTGACCGGCGGGCAGATGGTCGCTATCGACGCGACCGCCGGAGAAAAAGAACGCGGCACCTTGGAGGCGCTTCTCGTGACCCCGGTACGACGCGCCGAGGTCGTGGTCGGCAAGTTTCTGGCGACGCTTCTCTTCGGCCTGAGCGCCGCGCTGATGGCTATTTTGGGGTTTCTGGCGAGCGGCGCGCTTCTGGGGCTGCTCTTCATCGGGCGGCTGAGCGGAGAGGCCGGGGAGCTGGCCTCGAGCCTCGGCGGTTCGTCGAGCGTACGCGGCGCGCCGGTACTCGCGCTCGCCTTCAGCGCGCTTCTGCTCGCGGCGCTCGTGGCGGCGCTGCTCATCGCCATCACGCTCTTCGCACGTTCGTTTAAGGAGGCGCAGAGCTACGTCGCGCCGCTCAGCCTGGTGCTGGTGTTGCCGGTGGTCGCCCTGCAATTTGCAGAGTTTTTCGTCGTCCCGGCGCTGTACGCGGTTCCGGCGTTCGGCACGCTGCTGCTGATGAACGACCTCGTAAGCGGCACCTTCGAGCTGCGACCGGCGCTCTTGGCGTGGGGCTCGAGCCTCGCTCTGGCGGCGCTGCTGCTCTGGTTTGCGCTTCATAACTTTCGGCGTGAGAGCGTGCTTTTTCGGACGTGAGACCCTGAATTTGAAGGTTTGACGTGCTACCTATGAAGATGTGTCTTTCAATCAGAAACGGGGGCGGAAAAGCACCCTTCACATAGTTGTTCCGGACGACGCCCCATCCCGAAGATCGCCGCCTTTCCAAACGTGGACAGCGTGCGCGCTCGCACAGTTCTGCGGTGAGATGATGTGACAGACACGACCCTTGACCAAATTTCCGAACCTAAATAACCTCGAGGCGTAAGTCACCATCTGTCAACGTTCTTCACCTCAAACAAGCACTCTCACTGGTCTGACGTGCGCTACTCAAACAGCACACTGATGCTCTCTTTGTTGTGAATACGCCGAATCGCCTCACCGAAAAGTGGCGCGACCGACACGACTTCGACGGCTTCGGGCAGGGGTACCGGCTGCGTCTCGATAGAGTCGGTGATAAAAAACTTGCGGATAGGGCTGTCAGCGAGCCGTTCAAGGGTTCGTTCGGAGATCGCACCGTGCGTAACGGCGGCGTAGACCTCGCGCGCGCCTTCCTCGAGAAGCTTTCTCGCCATATCGACGAGCGTGCCGCCGGAGAGCACTACGTCGTCGACCAGAAGCGCCGTTTTCCCTGCCACGTTTCCGATAATCTCGAGCACTTCGGCAGTCTCGTCGTGGGCCTTGCGCTCTTTGTCCCCGATGGCGAGCGGCGCGCCCAGATACGAGGCGTACTGCCGGGCCTTTTTGACAAAGCCTGCGTCGGGCGACACGACCACCAGATCGGGCAGGTGCAACTGCTTAACAACCTCACCCAAAACCGGTAACGCGTAGAGATCGTCTACCGGAACCTTGAAAAAGCCCTGAATCTGTGGCGAGTGGAGGTCTAAAGTCACGACCCGGTCGGCCCCCGCCGCCTCGATAGCGTCCGCGCAGACGCGGGCACGAATCGACACACGCGGCTCGTCCTTTTTGTCACCTTTGGCGTAGCTGAAGTACGGAATTAAAACGGTAATAGAACCGGCGCTCGCCCGCCGAAAAGCGTCGATCCAGAACAGCAGTTCCATAAAGTTGTCGTTGGCGGGAAAAGCGGTGGACTGAACCAAATAGACGTGACGGCCCCGGACGTTCTCCAGAATCCGTACGAACAGACTGCCTTCGGAAAACTTGATGACCTCGCCCAAACACGGCTCGAGGCCCAGATAGTGGCTGACCTTCCGGGTGAGTTCGGGGCTTCCCGAACCCCCGAAAATAAGGATGTCGTCCGCTGCCATCGTGTCCTCCTACCGACTTGTGGCTATCTTACTCCCGTACAGCTACGGCGTCAGCAGCACCTTCCCCGTGGTTTCGCGTCCCTCCAGGCGGCGGTGCGCTTCGGCGGCGTCCGAAAGGGGGTGGCCCCGGTCCACACGCACCGTCAACTCACCCGACGCCACCCAGCCGAGCACGTCCCCAGCGCGTTTTTCCAGCTCCGCGCGGGTGGCGGTGTAGTGCGCCAGAGACGGGCGCGTGACGAAAAGGCCGCCTTTAGCGTTTAGCGTTTGCAAATCGAAGGGCGGCACCGCCCCGCTCGACTGACCGAAAAGCGCCATCATCCCGCGCGGACGCAGGCAGTTCAAGCTCCCCTCGAAGGTCGTTTTACCGACCGAATCGTAGACGACCGCCACACCTTCAGCGTCCGTCAGGTCGCGCACCGCCGCCACGAAGTCGGTCTCGGTGTAGCGGATTACCTCGTCGGCACCGGCAGCTCGAGCCAGCTTCTCTTTCTCCTCAGTTGAAACCGTACCGATCACCCGCGCGCCCAGACGTTTCGCTATCTGCGTCAGCAACAGCCCGACCCCACCCGCCGCGGCGTGAATCAGGCAGGTGTCGCCGGGTTGGAGCGGATGTACGTCATAGGCGAGGTAATGCGCCGTCATCCCCTGGAGCATCACAGCGGCGGCTTGCTCACTCGTCACGGCTTCAGGCAGCTCGAGCAGCTTGTCCGCCGGAGACAACGCGTACTCGGCGTAAGCTCCGCTAAACGCCGCCCCCGCCACCCGGTCGCCGGGTCTCAAACCGACGCCTTCGCCTACTGCTTCGACCGTACCCGCCGCTTCGGTACCGGGAATGTGCGGCAACGGAACTTTGTAGACCCCTTCGCGGCGATAAATGTCGATAAAGTTGACGCCGACGGCTTCGACCTTGACGAGCACTTCGCCTGCTCCGGGTGCAGGGCGCGGCACATCTTGAAGTTCTAGAACATCGGGGCTGCCGGTTTTTTGCATTTCAATGGCGTGCATGTGTAACTCCTTCGCTGTGGTCGCAAGCGACCGGCAAAAATCACTTAGGCGTGGGCTCGAGCCGCTTCCGCATAAAGTAGAGCGTGTGCCCCGGCGGGTAGCCGCCCAATTCGCCAAACACCTCGTAACCGAACCGCTCATAAAAAGGCCGTGCCTGAAAGCTGTAAGTATCTACCCAGATGTTTAGACAGCCGCGTCCGCGGGCGTCGTTTTCAGCGGCTAGAAGCAGCCTTGTGCCGAAACCGCGCCCGCGCAGGGACGGCTCCATCGAGAACGACTCAATTTTAAGCCAGCCCCACAAGTAGCCACCAATAAGCCCGCCCACGACGTTCCCTTTATCATCGCGCAGGCTGATAACGAGCGGAGTATAGGCGTCGTCACCTGTCTGCGCGACGTTATAGGCCCAGAGCCAGCCGTTCTGCGCGGCGGCCTGCTCTTCGGCACTCGGCGCGTGGTTGATGTCGATGGTGTAAGCGTCAGACATTTCGTCCTTTGAGCGTCTTTAGGTCGCTTCTTCAACACCTGTTTCGGTCGCACTCTGCCGGTACGGGGTATCCGCGGCTGCGGCCCCCGGTACTCGGTTGTAATTTTCGGCGAGTTCGGCTAGCGCCGGAGCCAGCCAGCCTTCCAACTGCCCCTCCTCAAACCGCCAGCCCCAGTTGCCCCCCGCCTCTCCCGGTGTGTTCATGCGGGCTTCCGAACCGAGCTGCAAAACATCTTGCAGCGGCACCACCGCGTAGCGGGCAACCGACATGTACGCCAGCCGGATAAGTTCCCAAACGACGTTTTGATCGTCACGGGCGAGGTAGCGCCGGACAAAGTCGCGCTCCTCGTCGGGCGCGGCGTCGAACCAGCCCTGGGTGGTGTCGTTATCATGGGTGCCGGTATAGACGACGTAGTTTTCGCTGTAGTTGTGCGGCAAATAGAGGTCAGCGCCGCCGCCCGCATACGCGAACTGCAACACCTTCATCCCCGGCAGGGCGTTGTCGTCGCGCAAGCGTTCGACTTCGGGGGTGATGATGCCCAGGTCTTCGGCGATGATCGGCAGCTCGCCCAATTCTTTTCTGAGGGTGTCGAAAAGTGCCTGACCCGGACCTTTGACCCAGCGGCCGTCCTCAGCGGTCGGATTTTCAGCGGGAATTTCCCAGTACGACTCGAAACCACGAAAGTGATCGACGCGGATCAGGTCGTAAAAATCCAGAGACGAACGAAACCGCGCGACCCACCACGCGAAGTCGCGGTTTTGCATCTTTTTCCAGCGGTAGATGGGGTTACCCCACCGCTGCCCGGTGGCGCTGAAGTAGTCCGGCGGAACGCCCGCGACGACCTCCGGGTTCCCGTCGGCGTCCAAAAAGTAAAGTTCCGGGTTGGCCCAGGCGTCGGCGGAGTCGTAAGCGATAAAGATAGGGATGTCGCCGACGATTTTGATGTTTTGAGCGTTGGCGTAGGTTTTAAGCCCCAACCACTGTTCGTAAAAAACCCACTGCCAGACCTTATGGCGAAGCAAAACGTCGGCGTGTTCTTTTTCAAACGCCGCCAGTGCCCGTTTTTTGCGCGTCCGGAGCGGTTCGTCCCAGGTGTTCCAGGGCTGGCCTTCGTGCGCCTCTTTAAGCGCCATAAAGAGCGCAAAATCGTCGAGCCAGTAGGCTTGGGCCTTGCAAAACTTTTCGAACGTTTTTTTCTCTTTGGCAGGCGCACCCTGAAACGTCTCGAAGGCGCTACGCAACGCCCCGTCCTTAAACGAGATGACCGCGCCGTAATCGATGGGGCCGCCGTTGGGGGGGGCATTCTCGAGGTCGGTGGGCTCGAGCAACCCCTGCCCCAGCAACCCGTCCAGACTGATGAGGTTCGGGTTCCCCGCAAAGGCGCTGAAACTCTGATACGGCGAGTCGCCGTAGCCGGTCGGTCCGAGCGGCAACACCTGCCAGAGGTGCTGCTTAGCCGCCGCCAAAAAGTCCACCCAGGCGTACGCCTGCTGGCCCAGGTCGCCGACGCCGTGCCCGCCAGGAAGTGAAGTCGGGTGCAAAAGAATGCCTGCGGCTCTGTCCATCATTCCTCATTTCTCGTAACGACGCTAAGCTTACGCTGTCTTCTAGCACGTTGAATCGGCTTTTGCAGAAGGGGGCTGACTACATTCAGTCAAGCGGACTTGACAGAAATTCTAGGAGCGCCGCCACAAACTCTTCCGGCGCATCTTGCTGTAGCCAATGCGAAGCGCCTTCTATAGCCCAAAAGACGGCACCGGGTATTTCTCGGGCAAGCCGCTCCCCATCCGTCGACTTTTGCCAGGGATCGTTCATTCCCCAGAGAATCATCGTCCGAGCACGAATGTCTCTGTGACGGTCTACGAGCGCCATCGTCTGATTGGCATTGAGTGCGGAAGCGTTGCGAAGTAGGCTCAACTTCCCCTCTTCACTAGCCCAAGGAGCAATGATGCCTTCCTTAAACTGATGCGTGAACCGGCTTTGGTTTGACAGGCCCGCCGCGAGACTCTCTTCGAGTGCTTCGATCAGCTCCTCCAGCGGTCGAGGCTTCCATCTCAGGGGGTGGCCGAAGTCAAGCATGTCATCATCAAAGCGGTCGTAGCAAACCGAGTTGGAGATTACGAGGCGGTGTACGTAGGCACGGTGCTCGATGGCCAAAATAAGCGCCACCGCGCCGCCGGTATCGTGACCAACAACGTCTACGCGCTCGAGTGCAAGCGTCGAAAGAAGTGCAACAATCATACGCGCCTGATCCTGAAAAGATCGGTCGAATCGGTCCCGACGATCCGACCAACCATGACCCAAAAAGTCCGGTGCAAGCACCCGATAACCTGAACGCACAAGAGGCGGGATAATCGCGTGATAGAGATAACCCCACGTTGGTATCCCGTGCATCAGCAGGACCGTGCCGCGCTGAGCTTCACCTACATCAATGTAACGAATAGTGACAGGAATATGGGCAACCGCGCCAGCAGGTAGAACAAGTTCTTGCTGCGCGGACCTAAAGTCCTCCCACGTGCTCCAACCGTTCCATGATCGTTTTATGTTGCTCCTCCTCCGTTGTATCACCCAACGCCATCCTTCAAGGGTTAGCAACGTGTTTATGGCTAGTTGAAAAGATCATGCGCCCGCAGGTAACAAGCCGATCCCGACCTATTTTCAGCCTCGCACCCTACTTTACTTCTCAAACGGTTTACCGATGGCGCGCGGAGCGGTCGAGCGTCCGATAAACCCGGCCAGCACGAACATCGTCAGGATAAACGGCAAGCTCTGCACGATGGTCGGCGGCATCAGCTGGCCCCCGCCGAGCAGCGTCGCCGCCGCCTCAAAACTGCCGAAGAGCAGCGTCGCGCCCAGGACGCCGAGCGGGTGCCATTTGCCGAAGATAAGCGCCGCCAACGCGATAAACCCGCGCCCGCCCGACATCTCCGAGATGAACTGGTTGAGGTTGCCGATGGAGAGGTACGCACCGCCGAGCCCCGCCAGCACGCCCGACAAAATGACACCGTAGTAACGCATCCGCCGCACGTCTACACCTACGCTGTCCGCCGCTTCGGGATGTTCGCCGACCGCGCGCAGCCGCAAGCCAAAGGGGGTGTGAAACAGCACATAGTACGTAACCGGAACCAGCAAAAACGCCAGGTAGACGAGCGGGCTAAGCGAAAACGGGCCGAGGCTCCACTCCGGCAAACGGTTGCGAATACGTTCGCTCGTCGACGAGTTGTCGTAAAGACCCGTCAGAATAACGGCGGGTAATCCTATAGCCATAAGGTTGATGGCGGTTCCCGAGATGACCTGATCGGCCTTGAAACGAATCGAGATAACGGCGTGCAACCAGCCGACGAGCCCACCGATAACCGCCGCCGCGAGCACCCCCAGCCACGGCGCGTAGGCAACCACGGCCTGCGGATTCTCGGCTAGAGCGGGCAGTTCGGCGAAACGTGTAGCGATGGCAGCGGCGAGCGCGCCGAACAAGATCGTTCCCTCGAGCCCGATATTAACCACCCCCGCCCGCTCGCTGAACATCCCGCCCAGCGCCGCCAGTAAAAGCGGCGTCGTCGCCCGTAGTGCGGACGCCACCAACGTCAGGAGCAGCGCGGTATCGATGTCGATCATGACCCCTCCTCACGTCCCTGACCCGGCGGGTCGAGCGGTTCCTTGAGCGTAGGCGAGAGTACGGGGGCTACTTCAGGGTCTCGAGTGAGGTCTCGAGGCCGCGTCAGGCGTTCGGGTAAAAAACCCTTGGCGGCGATAAAGAGCACCACGAGCGCCAAGATCATATTCACCACGTCGCGGGTAAGGTCGGTAAAGGTGATGTTCAGAGCCGAACCCCCGTTTTTAAGAACGCCGAACAAAAACGCCGAGAGCACCACCCCCAGCGGTGTGTTCTGACCCAAAAGCGCCACCGCGATCCCGTCGAAACCGTCCGAGGTCGGCAGCGATTGCCGCAGCGAATAGTCCTCGAGCGCGCCGCCCAGAACGTAGTGTGACGCTGTCAGTCCGGCAAACGCGCCGCTCAGCGCCATCGCCCAGATCACGCTGTTACCGACGTTTGCGCCGCCGTACTCCGCCGCTTTGGGCGCGAGCCCGACGGCGCGCAGTTCGTACCCCCAGGTGGTGCGCCACAAGATGACGTACATCAAAAAGGCTGAAAAGAGCGCCACCAGAAATGAAACGTTAAGTTTCGTCGGCGGGATCGCGGTGAGCCGCGCGTTGAGCCCGAGCGTGCCGAACACTGCGTAAACGAGCCCGCCCGCGAGCAGCGCCAGCAGCAGGCGCAGGGGCCAGCGCAGACGCCGCGCTGCGCCGAGAAGCCCGAACACGAGCAGCGCCAGCGCCGGGGCGACGAACACCCCCAGGTTGAGCGGGACTACGGTCTCGCCAAAGGTTCCCGCCGGTACTCCGACCAGCGCCGGAAGTTGCGGCAACCGCGCAGCTTCGGAAAGTTCGTAAGATTTGGGTTCGGACCCCGGCGCTTTGAAGGGCAGTCCCAGGTTGACCGGCCCGTCCCCCGCTCTCGGCGAGCCTACCAGCACCATCACCACCAGCAGCAGCGCCGCCGAAACCCCTGCCGACAGACGCGGCGCGGCGCTCATCCGCGCCCGCAACGCCGGAACCAGGCTCATTAGGACAGCGACGCCCACAAACACCCCGACCGCGATGAAAACGCGCAATACCGGCGCGGCAAAGACCTGCCTCAAGGAGAGCAGCAGCAGTAGTAGTGACGCCGCGATGTAGTTGAGCAAGATCGTATTGATCACCTCACTCGCGCCGAACCGGGCTTTGAGCCAGCCCGGTAGCGCGCCCCATAGCCCCCCGCCGAGCGCCGCTGCGAGCACCGCCAGCGGCAGCACTACGATTCGCGGCCCCGGCAGATAGACCCCGACGAGCATCGCGCCGACGCCGCCCAGCACCATCTGCCCCGGCGCGCCGATATTAAAAAGACCGGCCCGAAACCCGAACGCCACTGCCAGACCCGTGAAGATCAGCGGGGTCGCAAACTTCAGGGCTTCCATAAATCCCGCCGGGTTCGTCAGTGAGGTGGCAAAAAGATTTTGGTAAGCGTACCAGAGCACGTCGAGACGCCCCGCCAGATACATAAGCGGCCCCGAAACCGTTACGCTGTCGCCGAGCGGCGTGGGTTGCAACACCAAAATCACCACCGCCGCCGCGACGAGCGCCAGCAAAATTGAGGTCGCCGGAACTGCGGCGGCGGCGAGGGCTCGCGTCAGCAGCGCCCCGATTCGGGGAAAGAGCTGAAGCCCGAACCCGAACGCCAGTAACCCGACAGCAAACGCCAGCGCCGCCGCCAGCCCCACGCTCGTCGCCGCGTAGGGCAGCTGCCGGATACGAAGACCGGCGTCTTGAAGCCCTCCCAACAGCTCGTCGGTCGAAAGATTTTCAGCCTCGGCAACGACCGCCTCCAGCGCCTCTACATCGACGCGTCGGCCCGGGTCGGCGAGTTCTTCCTGCGCGCTCCGCAGCAGCGTCTCGTACTGCGCGCCCCGCGTCGTCTGCCCGACCGAGACGCTGCCCCAGACGACGGTCGCTACCAGCACCGCGCCCGCGCCCAGCCAGAGGGCGTTCCGGCGGCGCTTACGCAGAGCGCCCGCAGCGGCAATCGCCGCGAGCGCCAGCGCGCTCACGCCGAGCACCACGCCTTGCAAAGGCACCTGCACGGGGTCGGTACGGCCCGTAAAGTCGTACGTGCGGTTCGGCAACACCAGCACCGTCCCACGCGCGCCGGTCTCACGGCTTATCGCGGCCCACGGCGCGACGAACAGACTCAGGAGTGCGAGAAGTGCGAGGGCGGTCAGGGAGGCTCGAGCGAAAACACTTTCGTTCACGCGCTTATCTTACGTCAAAGCGCCGCCCCCATAGCCGTACGCCGTGCCGCGCGTCAATGAGGGCGGCGTGCTAGGAAGTGAGAGAAACTTAAGCCTCACTTAAGCTTAGCGTTGCATACTTGCCATACAGAGCGAAGTAGGCTGGAACAGCGCGCCGAAAAACCCACCACCGTGCTTATGGTTTCACCCTAACGTTCTCACCTCAATATTCTTACCAAGGAGGCACTAAATGAAAAACCCACTTGCAAAACTGCCTCGGCGCGCACGTCCTGGTACGCAGCGCCCCCGTGCGAGCGCCCCGAGATGAACAGTCTTTTTCCAGATGCACCCGTAGCCGTCGTCGTCGTTCACCTCGTGATGCTGAGCGCCCTGCTCGGTCACACGGTCGTCGTCAATATCCGGCGTCGGCGCGTCCTCCGGCAGAGCCAGCAGACCCTGCCGGGCAGCCTCTGGTCTAGGTTGCTTTTTTCCCTCGGTTTTCTCAAACATCCCTGAACGTCCCCCTGCACGAAGCCCACCCGTTGCCGTTTTGAGTTCTCCTTAATCTTTACCATCTTTACCGCCACCACCTGACGACAGGGCGGTTTTTTCGCTAATTTTCTCGGTAATCTCTTCGGTAGTTTTTGCAGTAACATATAGAAGAGCGCGGCGACACCGACTTTTGCCAAACCTACACCCTGCCAAAGTTCAGCCGATATTTGGGTTTTGCCGATGCTCCACGCTTGGGAAGTAGGCTCGAGGTCATACCGAACAAACGACGTACAGACGCTCCCCGAACTTCTCACTTCGTAATTTATTTTTATCAAGCACATCGCGGCCCTTAAACCAAAACGTCGATAAAACCCGGTCACGACTTCTGTGGCAGTTCCAATATGTACTGCACCGGTTCGGCGCAGGTATCATCACCTAAAGCACGTGGGAGACTGCGCTTCGTCAACCTAGCATAGCGCAAACCAGACGATACCTGCTACAGGCGGGGTATCTTTGGCGTGGGAGAATATGACTCAGCCGCCTGCGAACCGGAAGACGAACGAACGTACAGACAAACGTATACACAAAAATACCGACAAACATCCGGGCGAGAGTACGGACAAACGTACGACGGACGACTCCGCAAAAAACCACCTAGACAACTTCCGTAGCCGCCTCTGGCTGACGCTGGGCAGCGTCATCTTTGCAGTTTTTTTGAGTGCGCTCGTGTGGCGCGCCGCCAACGTGCTGCTGCTGCTCTTTATGGGCCTGCTACTCGCCGTCGCCCTGCGCGCGCTCAGCCGTCCGCTCGCCCGCCTTACCCGGCTGCCCGAATGGGCGGCGCTGATCGCGGTGATTCTCGCCCTGACCGGGCTCGTATTCGGTAGCGGCGGTTTGTTCGTGCCGGTGCTCACCACCGAGATCGACCGGCTCGTTCAAGACCTGCCGAACGCCGCCGAAAACTTTCAGGAGGCGCTAGGGCGTTCCGGCTGGGGGCGGCAGCTGCTCCAGACCGCTTCGCCCGGCGACGCCCTCTCGGGTCTTCCGGGCGCACTTTTACCGGGGGTCGGGAGCGTCTTTACCTTTACCTTCGCCACGCTTACGAACATGGTGTTCGTCCTTTTTGTAGGTCTTTTTTTCGCCCTCAATCCCCGGCTCTATACGCGCGGTCTGGTTCGGCTTTTTCCGCCCCGGAGCCGCCCCCGGGCGCGCGAAGTCACCGGGCAGGTCGGAACGACGCTGCGCGCCTGGCTGCTCGGGCAACTCGTCGCCATGCTCAGCGCCGGAATCCTTACCACGCTCGGCTTGTCGCTGCTCGGCACACCGTCGGCGCTGGCACTCGGGTTTTTGGCGGGTTTGTTCGAGTTTATCCCTACCATCGGCGCGCTTTTTGCCGCTGTCCCCGCCGTCTTGCTGGCTTTTGCCGACTCTCCGGCGCAGGCGCTCTATGTGGCGGTGATTTTTTTCGTGGTGCAGCAGATTCAGAGCAACATCATCATGCCGGTGGTCTATCAGCGGGCGGTGTCGCTGCCCCCGGCGCTGACCCTGAGCACCATCTTGCTGATGGGCGTGCTGTTCGGGTTTCTCGGGGTGCTGGTCGCTACGCCGCTCGTGGCGGTGGTGATTCGGCTCGTTAAAACTCTCTACCTGGAAGGCGTGCTCGGCGACCGGGATTAGGGTGGCCCTAGTTTTGTCCAACATCCGGTTCACGCGCAGGGGGTGAAGATTCAAGTGACTGCGTTGCAACGTCTCTTGAAACCGTCAGAAGTAAAGTTCCAGTCACGTCAGCTTCAGCGCGTTGCCTAGACTATAGTCATGACCTCAGCTGCCCGGCCTACGGCAGAGGCGGCCCGAGTCGCCCCAGACCCTTCCGAAGACTCGAGGCAAGCCGCTCTAAAAGACTACCGAATCGGCACCTCGCCGGAACGGACGTTCGGCCGCATTACCGCGCTCGCCAGCAAGGTTTTAGACGTTCCAATGGCGTTTATCAGCTTTTTAGGACGTGACACGCAGTTTTTCAAATCGTGTTTCGGTCTGGACGTCCGGGAGATGCCCAGCGAAGGGTCGTTTTGCAGCTACGCCGCCAAAGGCGACGAGATTATGGTGGTTCCCGACGCCCGCAGCGACCCGCGTTTTGCCCACCATCCTTTCGTAACCGGAGAGCCGTACGTGCGTTTTTACGCCGGTGCGCCGCTGCACACATCCGCGGGCGTTACGTTAGGAACGCTGTGCCTGCTCGACGACGAACCGCACCCGGTCTTCGGCGACGAACAGCGGGAGCTGCTCGGCGACCTCGCTCACGGACGACGGCGGCGCTCGAGCGCCGCCGTCGTCCGTGAGCGAGCTTTTTTAGAAGCGGTGCTGGGCAACATGGCCGAGGGCGTCGTCGCGTGCAACGCCGAGGGAGACCCCACGTTCAATCAGGCTGCCCGCACCTTTCATGGGTTGCCCGCGTCACCCCCGGAGCCTGGGGACTGGGCCTCACACTACGACCTCTACGAAGCCGACGGCAGCACCCCGCTGGCAACCGAAAGCGTTCCGCTTCTCCGGGCCTTACGCGGCGAAAATGTGCAGAACGCCGAGATAACTATCGTTCCGAAAAACGCTCCGAAACGGCAGCTACAGGTCAACGGACGGTCTTTTAGCGACCGGCAGGGCGAGCTTTTGGGCGCAGTAGTGGCGATGCGCGACGTGACGGCGGAACGCGCGGCGGCAGTGGCCCTACGCGAGAGCGAAGCCCTGCACCGCACCGTACTCAGCGCGCTGCGAGAGGGCGTGGTGCAGCAAGAGGCCGACGGACGTATCTCGAGCCACAACCCCGCCGCCGAACGTATTTTGGGTCTCTCTGCCGACGAGCTTTTAGGTCGCACGTCAGCCGACCCTCGCTGGAGGGCCGTCTACGAAGACGGTACGCCCTACCCCGCAAGCGAGCACCCACCTCCGGCAGCGTTCAGCAGGGCGCGGTGATGGGCGTGCGTAAGCCCGGCGGCAGCCTCTCATGGCTGCTAATCAACGCCCAACCGCTCTTCCGGCCTGGACAGCTCGAGCCCTACGCCATCGTCACCTCGTTTACCGACATCACCGAGCTTAAACGCGTCGAAGCGGAACTGCGGCACGAGGCGCTGCACGACACCCTGACCGGGCTTGCCAGCCGGACGCTGCTGGGTGAGCGCCTGTGGAGCGCGCCGCCGCCCGCGCCGAACGCCATCCCGAACTCAGGTTCGCACTGCTGTTTATCGACCTGGACGGTTTCAAAGAGGTCAACGACGCGCTCGGACACGTTGCCGGGGATGAGATTTTGGTGCGGGTCGCCGCGACCTTAAAGGCGCACGCCCGCGACAGCGATACGGTCGCGCGTTTTAGTGGCGACGAGTTTGCGGTACTGCTCGAGGGCCTTGCCGACGAGGACGGCGCGGTAAGGTTCGCCAAACGTGTTCTCGGCGACCTCAGCTTCAGCGTTCCCACCGAAAGCGGCGAGCTGTTTGTAAGCGCAAGTATCGGCGTCGCCTTTTCAGGTCGGCACGCCCACGGCGGTACCCACACGCTTTTAGAACGCGCCGACACCGCCATGTACGACGCCAAAAGCGCCGGAAAAGCGCAGATCGTTCTAGCTGAGAGTACGTGACGCCCCAACACCGATCTAAATGGACAGGATCGGGCGCAGCCTTACGCGTGCAGTCTTGGGTGTAGACGCGGGCGAATTGAGCAAGCAGTGTGAGGTGTTGCCGGACGTGTTTCTCGGTGACATGGCGTTTCGGCGGAATCCAGATGAGACGTGGTGGTGAGCAGGACGTGTGGAATAGACGTTAAGAGTTCAACCTGAATGTGTCGGACGAAAGCGTCCGGGACTCTGACCCGTCGCCTTTTTGACGTTTCGGCCCAGATGACTCGCCGAGTAGTAGCCGCACAGCCCCGCTATCTCGTCTAGGTTGAGGCTCGAGCCGCGGATGAGCTCGAGGGCGCGCTCCAACCTGAGTTGCTGAAGATACTGCGTCGGCGAATGCCCACGTAGGCGAGCGAAATGGGCGCGAAGGGTGGAGGGGGCGACCGCCAGTTCTGCGGCTAGCACTTCCACCGTCGGGGCGTCCCGAAGGTGGGTTTCAAAAAGGCGTTCAGCTTCGCGCACAAGCCACTCGGCGGCGTGCTCGGGGGGTTCGTGCGCCTTGCGGCAGAGCGTGAGGTCGAGCTGGCGCACGAGGAGGCCCAGCAGTTCGCCTCGCTCCGGCGAGGGCGGCGCGCGCCACTCGCGGGTAAGCGCGCCGAAGAGGTAGCCGAGTGTACGCTCGCCGTCGTCGAAGGTAACGTCGGGCCAGTTCGGTAAGGGCGGGCGGCGCTCTAAACGCAGATAAACCTGCGAATAGGCGCTGTGGGCTTGGTCGTGGTGAAGGGTGTGCGGGGGAATGACGAGCACCATGCCCGGACACGTTTCGACCGTCCTGCTTTCTAAGACGCAGCCGATATGACCACTCCGGTAGTAGATCAGCTCCCAAGTGCTGTGCTGGTGGCGCGGGTAGTGCTGGCCCGCCGCCGCCGCGTACGTCGCTGCGGAAAAGAGCTTGGGCGGTCCTCCTACTCCTGGCACTCTCGGCGTTCTGTGCATCTCCGGCGTTCTGTGCATTGCCATCACCTTTTCGCTGGTGCTACGCTAGTGGCAGTTTAACAGCTTAAAAAGCCCTGAGGGTTTGGAGCCTAAGTTAGCGGCGTGACGGCGCTCTATACAAGCTTTTCTCGAAGAGGGCGGATAAGGGGAAGCGTGAAAATTGCCATAGTTGGTGCCGGGGGGTTTGTCTTTCCGCTTAGGCTTGTCGGCGACATTCTCAGCTTTAGCGAGCTGCAAGCCGCCGAGCTGGCGCTCATGGACATCAACCCCGAGACTTTGGCTCGTACGGCGGACGCGGCGCGCGAACTCGCCAGGCACCACCAGCTGGCGGCGCGTGTTACCGAAACGACGAGCCGCCGGGACGCGCTAGCAGATGCGGACTACGTGATCGTAACGTTTCAGGTCGGCGGTTTGGAGGCGTACCGCTATGACGTCGAGATTCCGCGGCGTTACGGGGTGGACCAACCCGTCGGTGACACGCTCGGACCGGGCGGCGTGTTCCGCTTTTTGCGGAGTGCGCCCGCGTACTTCGAGATCGCTCAGGACATGCTCGAGCTCTGTCCGAACGCGCTGCTGATCAACTACGCCAACCCGATGGCGATGAACTGTGCCTATCTCGAGCGCCTCGGAATTAAAACCGTGGGCTTATGCCACAGCGTTCAAGGGACCACCCGGATGCTCGCGGACGCTCTCGCGGTGCCTTATGACGAAATTTTTTACCGCGTTGCGGGGATCAATCACCAAGCTTGGATTCTGGAATTCCGGCGCGGCGCAGAGGATCTGTTGCCGCGGCTGCGTGAGGTGATGGGGCGTCACCTGAGCGGGGCGCTCGCCGAAGGGCTCAAGACCGACCGGGGTGACCACAGCGAGGTGCGCGGCAGCTCGAGCTACGAAGGTGCCCAGGAGCGCGTCCGCACCGAGATCATGGCGGCGTTTGGGTATTTTCACACCGAGTCGAGCCACCACGCCAGCGAGTACTTGCCGTACTTCCGTAAAGACCGGCAGCTGATCGAGGAGATGATTCCGCTTCGCTGGGACTATTTCGAGGTCTGTTCGGAGCACAATGAGGCAAGTTTGGACGAATTGCTGGCGCGGCTTAAGGCAGAACTTAAACCGTCCTTAGAGTACGGCGCGGGGATCGTTCACAGTATCGAGACCGGTACGCCGCGCGTGGTCTATGGCAACGTCGCCAACCACGGCCTCATCACCAACTTGCCTAACGGTTGCGGCGTCGAGGTGCCGTGTTTGGTCGATGCGGGGGGCGTTCAACCGACCGCCGTCGGCGACCTGCCGCCGCAGTGCGCGGCGCTCAACCGCAGCAACATCGGCGTGCAGGAACTCGCGCTCGAGGCGGTCTTGACCGAAAACGTAGAGCACATCTACCACGCCGTAGCGCTCGACCCGTTGACCGGAGCCCTGCTGAACCTGGGGGAGATTCGTGAACTGGTGGGGGAGATGTTGGCGGCTGAAGCGCCTTGGTTGCCTGAGTTCGCCAAGCCCAAACGTGCGGCGCTCGCTTGATAGTTGCTGGCGCTACGATTAGAACAACGTCAACACAGCACGTATCAGTTTCGTTTAGACCCCCCGCTTTACGCGCCCTTTCCCGCTTTGGCAGCTTTAGGAGATCGTTTTAGGAGACAAAATGCCAGCTCCCTAGAAGACGTATTTGGTTGTCTTGCCACCCTGAGATAGTCCGAGTGCCGGGATTCGGCGAAAGGAGTTCGTAATGACCGTAACGTCAAGGAAAGGTCTATTCAGCGTGCTGTGCCTAAGCCTTTTGGGGCTTGTAACCTTCAGCGTCGCCCAAGATGCTGCCGACCCGGCGCGCTCGCTTGGGGCCAAGCTCGAGCTTGCAGACATCGTCGAGTACCGCGCGTTCGACAGCTATCAGGAAGCGCCCGAACTCGCCGCCATGGTCGAAGCAGGTGAGCTGCCGCCGGTCACCGAGAGGCTGCCTAAAGAGCCGAGAGTCCTTAAAAGCGCCGGAATGGTCGACGGGATGGGCGTCTACGGCGGCGTCTGGCGCGACACTTTCGCGGTGCCCACGGTGAGTTACAACTGGGGCGTCGCGGGTCAGACGCAAGGCTATTTCGGCATCAACGAGATGGTGCAGGAACCGCTGGTCGACCTTTTCCCGATGTGGATGATGGCGGAGCCCGAGCCCGCGCCAAGGCTGGCGAAGAGTTGGGAGTGGTCCGAGGACGGGATGAGCCTGACGATGAACCTCATCGAGGGGGCTAAGTGGTCGGACGGCGTGCCCTTCACCGCCGACGACGTGGTGTTCACCTATGAAAACTACATTTTGGACCCTAACGTGCCGAGCCCGAACGAGACGGACGCCTGGACCTATGGCGGCAAGGTGACGACGCTCGAGAAACTCGACGACTACACAGTCCGCTTCACCTTCGGCGCGGCCCGGCCCTACGCCGCCTTTTACCGGATGGGTTACGAGGACTTTTCGGTTGTGCCGAAACACGTGTTTTCGAAGTTTCACCCGGAGTTCACCGAGGGCGCGACCTATCAGAAGCTCTTGACCTCCGCGCCGCCCCAAGACCTGCCGCCCGTCACGATGGGCGCGTTTATTCCCGTGCGCTACCGGCCTGGTGAGCAGATGATCTTGGTCCGCAACCCCTACTACTGGCAGGTTGATGAAGAGGGTAGGCAGCTCCCTTATTTAAGCGAAGTTCAGTACGCCGAGGCAAGCAGCGGCGAGCAGCGCACCTTTAACCTGATCAACAACACCGGCGACCGTGACAACGTTGAGAACCCGCAGATTTTTACCCAAATCTTTCAGGCTTCGCAGGAGCCCGACGCCCACTTCAATCTGCGCTTCGAGGGTTTCGGCATCGGTTACCGGCTCGATCTTAATTTTTCCGACTTCGGGGCGAAAACTCCTCGCGCCCAGGCTCTCAGGGAGATGTTCCGTGACCTCACGTTTCGCGAGGCGCTCTCCTACGCGGTCGACCGGCAAGGTTTGGCGACGGCGGCCTTCGCTGGACCGCTGACCCAGCCCTGGTACGGCGGCTACCCCTCGGCTTCTCCCTTCTACGATCCCAATCTGGTCAAGCCCTTTGAATACAACCCCGACCAGGCGAAGGCGCTCCTCGGCGAACTCGGCTTTACGGACACCGACGGTAACGGCTTAGTCAACTGGCCTGAGAGCACAGCAGTCGCAGGACAGGACCTGCTTATCGAACTCGTCTCCGGAGAGGATGTACAGGCAGGTGTCGAAGCGGGACAGGCGCTGGTACCGCTTTTTCGGGCTGTCGGCATCGACCTGCGCTTCCGTGTCCTGCCCGGACCTACGGTCCTCAACCTCGTCAACACCTCCGACTTCGACATGATCGTCGATCGTATAGACGTACCTACACCGGATGTGCAGCCGGGTCTTTACGGACCGGCCACCGCCGACGAACCGGCCTGGCACCAAGCAGGACCGGAAGGGCGCACGCTGCTCCCGTTTGAAGAGGAGATGGCGACGCTGCTCGAGGAGGCCCGCTTTACCACCGACTCGGCCCGCCGCCTCGAGATCTTTCACGAAGTCCTCCGTTTGTCGACTGAAAACGTCTACACCATCGGGCTGTACGAGGCGCGGCGCGGTTTGGCCGTCAACAAGCGCCTTAAAAATATCCCCGACGACCTGCCGACGTTCCAGTACGAATGGGGCATGGAGAACATCCCGTGGCTGGCCTGGACCGCCGCTGAGGAGCAGATCGCCCCACGCTTTTTAGACCTTATCCCGACGACTAAGGACTACCAAGATCGTGCTTGGAGTCAGTAAGTGGCCAGGCTATAAACGCTACAGACGGACCGTGTGTCTCCACACGGTCCGTCTGGACGGCTCGAGAGGCAGGTAGGTAGTGCTCAGCTTTATCTTAAAAAGGATTGCCTACGCTTTGCCGACGCTTGCCCTGATCAGCTTTTTTTCTTTTCTGGTCATCGAACTCCCTCCCGGCGACTACATGACCACGCTGCAAGGCACGCTGGTGGCGCAGTCAGGTATGTCGCCAGGGGAGGCGCGCGCGTTGACAAACCAGATGCGCGAGGAGTATGGCCTCGACCAACCCTTTTTAGTGCGCTACGGTGAGTGGATAAGCGCCATCGTCACCCGTGGTGACTTCGGCTTCTCGTTTATCTTCCGCCGTCCGGTCAGCGAGATCATCTGGCAGCGCCTGGGGATGACGCTCCTCGTCGCGCTCTGCGCGCACGTCATCTCGGTCGTGATCGGCGTTCTTATCGGCATCTACTCGGCGACGCACCGCAACACCTTTTTAGATCACGTTTTCACCGTTCTGGCGTTTATAGGCTTTTCGGTCCCCAACTTTTTCTTGGCGCTCCTCATCATGTACGTGCTCGCATTTCAGTTCGGACAGCATGTGGGCGGTTTTTTTAGCCCCGACTACGTGATCGCCCCCTGGAGTTGGGCGCGTTTCGTGGACTTTCTCAAGCACTTCTGGATACCCGTCATGGTCGTAGGACTCGCCGGAACGGCGCGCAACATGCGGGTCATGCGCGGCAACCTGCTCGACGTGCTCAACCAGAACTACGTGCGAACGGCGCGCGCAAAGGGGTTGTCCAACCGCCTGGTGGTGTTTAAGCACGCCGTTCGCAACGCTATCCAGCCCATCGTTATGTACCTCGGGGTGGCGCTGCCCTTTTTGCTCCAGGGAGAAATCGTCACGAGCGCCGTACTCAACCTGCCCACGATGGGGCCTGTTTTTTTACAATCGCTGGTATCCCAGGACATGTATCTGGCGGGCTCGTTTCTGATGTTGCTGGCCGTCGTGCTGGTCATCGGCAACCTGCTCGCGGACATCGCGCTCGTCTGGGTAGACCCGAGGGTGAGCTATGATTGACACGAGCCGAACTCCATCCGTTCCGCAGCCCACAAAAAAGGTTCGCACCAAAAGCACCTCGACTCTGGCGTTGACCTGGCGGCGCTTTCGGCGCAGCACGCTGGCACAGATCGGCGGGACGTTCGTCATCGTGCTCTTGGTTGTCACGCTGTTCGCGCCTTTTTTCGCGCCCTACAGTTCGGCACAGACGCAACTCGGTACGGTCTACGTCCCGCCGCAGCGCCTTCACCTCATCGACAGCGAAGGGCGTTTTCATGCCCAACCCTTTACCTACGCGCTGGTCCCCGACATGGACCCCGAGACCTGGGCGCGTGTATACCGTGAAGACACCAGCCGGATGTACAAGGTGAGCTTTTTCGCGCCGGGTTGGGACTACAAGCTTTTGGGTCTCGTCCCGACCAATATCCATTTTTTGAGTGTTGAGACGGGGGGCAGCCTGCATCTTCTCGGCACCGACAAGATGGGGCGCGACCTGATGAGCCTCATCATCTTCGGCGCGCGCATCTCGGTCGGTGTCGCGGTCTTCGGAGCGCTCGTGAGCGCCTTTTTGGGTTCGGTCATCGGCGCAGCGTCGGGTTTTTACGGCGGCGTCTTTGATACCGTGACGCAGCGGGTGGGCGAGCTTTTACTAAGTTTTCCGACGCTGCCGCTCTTTATGGCCGTGAGCGTGGCGATTCCGGTCGAGTGGCCGCCGCTCGGGGTGTTTTTCGGCATCATGATGATCTTCGCGCTTCTAGGCTGGCCGGTGCTGGCTAGAGAGGTGCGCGGCAAGGTGCTCTCTTACCGTGAGGAGGAGTTTGTGATGGCGGCCCACGCTGCCGGGGCGAAGGGGCCTTACATCATCTTTCGCCACATCCTGCCTAACGTCATAGGCCATATCATCGTGATCCTCACCATCAGCGTGCCTGAGCTTATCTTAGCGGAGGGTGCGCTGTCGTTTCTGGGGCTCGGAATTCAGCCGCCGCTGGTCAGCTGGGGCGTCTTGCTGCGGGACGCAACGACCCTCGAGACGCTCGGTCAAAATCCCTGGATCATGCTTCCCGGTCTTGCTATCTTAGTGACCGTGTTGGCGTTTAACTTTCTTGGCGACGGGTTGCGTGACGCGGTGGACGCAACAGCCCAGTAGAGACACTTCCTATAGGAGTCCCATGACCAAAATCACCTTTATCGGCGCGGGCAGCACAGTATTCGCCAAAAACCTACTCGGGGATGTTTTGAGTTTTTCCGAACTCGCAGACGCCGAGATCGCACTGTTCGACATCGACCCCGAACGCCTCAAGACCTCGGAGATCGTCGCGCACAAGGTCGCGGACGCTCTCGGCGCGAAACCGACTATCACCGCGACGACCGACCGTGAGGCCGCACTAGACGGCGCGGACTACGCGCTTAATATGATTCAGGTCGGTGGCTACAAGCCGAGCACCGTTATCGACTTCGAGATTCCTAAAAAGTACGGGTTGCAGCAGACCATCGGCGACACGCTGGGCATCGGCGGCATTATGCGGGCGCTGCGTACTGTGCCGGTTTTGCTGGGGATGGCGCGCGATATGGAGCGGCTCTGCCCGGACGTGCTCCATCTAAACTACGTCAACCCGATGGCGATGAACTGTTGGGCGTTAAACCGTGCGAGCACGATCAAAACCGTGGGCCTCTGCCACAGCGTTCCGCATACGGCCGGGGAGCTAGCCAAAGACATCGGTGTACCGGTTGAGGAGATTACCTACCGCGTCGCGGGTATCAACCACGTGGCGTTTTACCTGAACTTTGAACGGGACGGGCAGGACTTGTACCCAGAGATTCAGCGAGTTTTGGACGAGGGCCGCGTACCTGAGACCAACCGCGTGCGTTACGAGATGTTTAGGCGTCTGGGTTATTTTGTCACCGAGTCTTCGGAGCACTTTTCCGAGTACACCCCCTGGTTTATCAAGGGCAACCGGCCCGAGCTGATAGAGCAGTTCAACATCCCTATCGACGAATACCTGCGGCGCTGCGAGTTTCAGCTAGCCAAGTGGGAACAGCTTAGGGACAAGCTCGAGGACCCAGCGACCGAATTTACAGTTCACGACGCCCACAGTGAATCTGAGCCCGCACCGACCGACGGCAGCGTCCGCGACGACGAACGCATGATGAAGCAGATGCTCACCATCAAACGCTCGCCCGAATACGGCTCGCTGATTATCCACAGCTGCGTAACCGGCGAACCCCGCGTCGTCTACGGCAACGTGATGAACACCGGGCTGATTACCAACTTGCCCGATTGTTGCGTCGAGGTGCCGTGCGTCGTCGACCAAAACGGCGTCCAACCGACCCATATCGGCGCGTTGCCGCCGCAACTTGCCGCGCTGATGCAGACGAACATCAACGTGCAGGCTTTAACCGTCGAGGCCATCTTGACGGGGAACAAAACGCACCTCTACCACGCGGCCATGTTCGACCCGCATACGAGCGCCGAGCTTGACTTGGAGCAGATTCATAGTCTGGTCGACGACCTACTCGAGGCGCACGGCGAGATGGTTCCCGAAGCATTCCGTTCTAAACAAAAAGAATTGACCCACTGACGTAGGCTTTTCAGGTGAAGCACCTGCCCACCCCGAGAACCTACCGACGGAAAACGCGGTACGAGAGGCTATGGTAAAGGCGAAACGCCCGACGAGTTTTGAGGTTGCTGAGCTCGCGGGCGTTTCTCGGAGTACGGTGTCGCTCGTTCTTAACGGCGTCGTGGGAGCTAGTATCAGCGCCGCGACGCAAACCCGCGTGCTCGCCGCTGCGCGCAGTCTCGGGTATATGCCCGACGCGGCGGGGCGTACCCTAGCGAGTGGACGTACCCACACGCTGGGGCTTTTTATCTGCCACGCCGAACATCTTCAAGTTGACGCCTTTATTCCGAGCGCACTTTACGGTCTTAACGAGGTGAGTCAGAAGTACGGCTTTAAGGTCATTGTCGAAGCAGTCCCAGACCCCGCACGACCCGACGTCTATCTGGAACTCGTACGGGCCAAGCAGGTTGACGGGCTCGTCGTGCTAAACCCCAGACGGGATGACAAGGAGCTTTCCAGGCTCACGAAGGAGGACGTTCCGCTCGTGATTATAGGCGCGTCTGGACTACCGCACGCCTACACGGTTTCAACCGACAACAACACTGCACCCGCCAGACGGCTGACCGAACACCTCATTAGGTTAGGGCATACCCGCATCGCCCATATCTCTTATGGGGGGCTCGAGTATGGGGGGGCGGACGAACGTTGCCGGGGCTACCGGCGGGCGCTCGAGGGGGCCGGTATCCCCTTCGACCCGGCGCTGCTACGCGAGGGCGACTACAGCGCCGCGAGTGGCTACGCCGCCGCGCAGTCGTTGCTGGCGGCAGGGGCGGACTTTACGGCGCTTTTCGTCTCCAACGACACGGTAGCGTTCGGCGCGATGGCGGCGCTGCGCGAGCACGGGCGGCGCATCCCTGAAGACGTGGCGGTCGTCGGTTACGACGACGTACCGCTGGCAGCCTACGCCGCGCCGCCGCTGACCACCGTACGCTCCCCGGCGGTAGAGCACGGTCGTCTGGCGGCGGAGATGTTGATTAAACTGGTTCGCGGCGAAACCGTCGCCGAACCTCGGCTGAAACTCGAGCTCATCATCCGGGCGTCGTGCGGAACCCCTCGGCCCTCGGGTCAACCCTCGAGCAGCAGCGACTCCGGCGTCGAGAGCAGCTCGATCAAATAACCCGTAAACCCCGCCGCCTCCGCGCCGTCGATGATGCGGTGGTCGAACGAGAGCGACAAGTAGAGCATCTGCCGCGCGCTTATCGAGTCGTCGGGCATTACCACGGGGCGTTTTTTAATGCTGTGAACGCCCAGAATCGCCGCTTCGGGGACGTTGATGATCGGGAAGCTGAACAAACCGCCGAGTGACCCGATATTGGTAATGCTAAAGGTGCCGCCCTTGACCTCTTCGGGGGCGAGTTTGCCGTCCCTGGCCTTTTGTGCGAGCGCGTTCACCTCGCCCGCAACCTCTAAAAGGCTTTTGCGGTCGACGTCTTTGACGACCGGAACGACCAGACCCACCTCGGTAGCGACCGCCAGACCCAGGTTATAAAAGTGTTTGAGCACGACCTCACTCGCCGCTTCGTCGAGGCTCGAGTTGACCACCGGAAACTTTTTAAGCGCCGCCACGGTCGCTTTCATGATAAAAGGCAGGTACGAGAGTTTGACACCGCGTTTTTCGGCGAGCGGCTTCAGGCGCTCCCGGAGCGCCACCAGCTCGGTTGCGTCGACCTCATCGACGTGCAAGGTGCGGACGGCTTGCAGGTGCGACGCGACCATCTGTTGCGAAATCGCCCGCCGGAGACCACGTACGAGAACGCGCTCCTCGAGCCCTTCGTAGCCTGCCGGAGTTTTATAAGCGGGCGCTTTCGGGGCGGGTGTTGCAGCTTCAGATGCGGGGGCCGCCTGAGCCGCGCGCACGTCGTCTACACGAATACGCCCGTTCGGGCCGCTGCCGGAAATATTTCCTAGCTCCAAACCCAACTCGCGCGCGAGCTTGCGCGCTGCCGGAACCGCTAGGGGCCGACCATACGGCCCCGTCGTACGTTCACCCGCCCTGTTCCGCTGAAGCTGGTAAACCGGTTCGCTGTCGCCCTCTTTCGAGGCTCTAAACAGACTCAGCGCGTCACCGTCGTCTTCTCCCTTGTCATCTTTGCCGACGCCGTTTTCAGTTCGGTCGCCGCTACCTTCGGATGCAGGTTCAGTTGCCTCTGGCTCGTCCCGGACGAGATCGGCTGTAGGCGTCGGCGTCTCGGTCGCGCCCGCGTGCTGCTCACCTACCGCGTCGTCGGCGAAACGGGCGATGGCGGTGTGGACTGGGACGACCGCGCCCTCTTCGGCAAGATGTTTTTCCAGAATACCGGCGAACGGGCTCGGCAGTTCGACCGTCACCTTGTCGGTCATCACCTCGACCACCGGCTGATCTTCGGCGACGTGCTCACCTTCGGCGACGAGCCACTTGACAATTTCACCTTCGACCACCGATTCGGCAAGTTCGGGCAAGACGAGTTCTCTAGGCATGACGCAAACTTCTCCTAAGATTAGAGACGGAAAGTATCCAGATAAAACCAGAAAATGAAAAGGTCGTATCGCGTCCGAAAAAGGGCTCGAGCTGTTCGGTCGGTGTCCGTCTCGTCGTTTTAGATGAGTACAGGCTTTTCGAGATTGCGGCTACGTCAGCCTGCTGTAAAAGACATCTGAAGCAAAAGCGCACGTCTACAGCCTCCCGGACTTTCTCCATCACCAGCGGGTGAAAATAGGGGCGGCCCTGGGCGTAGGCTCGAGCCGTCTGCGGCGCGACAAAGGGATTCACTAGTAGTCGAGCACCACCTGCACCGCCTTCAAGATGCGGTTGACCCCCGGCAGATAGAGCCGGTCTTGCGCGTACGGGTAGGGCGTGTCGAACCCGGCTACGCGTACGGGCGGCGCGTGCAGCATATCCAGAACCTCTTCGGAAATGGTCGCGGCGACCTCGCTGATAAACCCGGCGGTTTTGGGCGCTTCGGAGACCAGCACCACACGGCCCAACTCTGCCACAGCCTCCAAAACTGCGCTCTTGTCCCACGGCAACAACGAACGCAGGTCGAGCACCCGCGCCGAGACGCCCTGCTCTTGAAGCGCGTCGGCAGCCTTGAGCGTCTCCGCGACGCTCGCCCCGTACGAGATCAGCAGCACGTCGTCACCTTCACGCCGTACTCTCGCCTCTCCTAGCGGGACCAGGTACTCACCCTCCGGCACTTCTTCTTTGAACGCCCGGTAGAGGCGCTTGGGTTCCATAAACACCACCGGGTCGTCGTCGCGGATGGCGCTGCTCAGCAAACCTTTGGCGTCGGCGGGCGACGACGGGTAGACCACCTTGAGGCCGGGGGTGTGGACAAAGTGCGTTTCAGGGTTTTGCGAGTGGTGATGACCGCCCTTAACGCCGCCCCCGGCAGGCATCCGCACCACCATCGGCGCGAAGAACTGTCCGCCCGAACGGTAACGCAGCTTGGCAGCTTGCGACACCAGCTGGTCGAAACCGGGATAGATATAGTCGGAAAACTGGATTTCGGCAACCGGACGGAGGCCGTGCGCCGCCATCCCCACCGCCGCCCCGACGATAGCCGCTTCGGAAAGTGGCGTGTCGATCACGCGGTCGGGGCCGAAACGGTCGAAAAGGCCGTCGGAAGCCAGAAAAACGCCGCCGCGTTTACCGACATCTTCACCCATCAAGACGACGTGCGGGTCTCGAGCCATCTCGCTTTGAAGCGTGTGGGCGATGGTCTGAACGATGTTGAGCTGCACTATAAACTTTCGCGCTGCCTGGCTAAAAAGTCGGGCATCTCGGCGTAAACGTCGTCGAACATCCATTCGTTCGGAACTGTCCCCGCCGCCGCCGCGTCGGCCTGGGCGTCGGCTAGGGTTTTCTCGAGTTCTTGCCTGAGTTTCGTCTCTTCACCCTCCGACCACAACTCGCGTTTTTCCAAAAACCGGCGAAAACGTCCCAGCGGGTCGCGCCGCCGCCACACCGCCACCTCTTCAGGGGGGCGGTAGTGCGAATCGTCGTCCGCCGACGAGTGCGGGCCGTAACGGTAGACGAGCATCTCGACCAAAACCGGGCCACGTCCCTCGCGGGCGTGCGCGACCGCCTCCTGCATCACATAAAGGCACGCGAGCGTGTCCATCCCGTCAACGGTGTAGCCGGGCATCCCGTAGGCGTGGGCTTTCGCCGCCACCGTCTCCGAACCCGACTGTTTACCCAACCCGACCGAGATGGCGTACCCGTTGTTTTCACAGACGAAGACGGCGGGCGCGCCCTGAACCCCGGCAAAGTTGAGAGCGGCGTGAAAATCGCCTTCGCTGGTCGCGCCTTCGCCGAAGCTCGCCATCACCACCTGTCCGGTACCCTGCAACTTCATGCTGAGGGCCGCGCCGACGGCGGGCGGCAGGTGCGACGCGATAGGTGAGGCCGCCGTGAAAATGTTCAGGGCTGCTGAACCGGGATGGTTCGGCATCTGTCTGCCTTTGTTGGGGTCGGCCCGGGTCGCCAGCATCTGCCCGAAAATCTCCCGTAGCGGAACCCCGAGCGCCAGCACCAGACCGTGATCACGGTAGTACGGAAACACCCAGTCGAACCCGGCGCGCAGCGCGTGAGCCGCGCCGATATGCGCTCCCTCGTGTCCGGCGGTCGGGGCGACGAAGCTGGTCTTGCCCATACGCTGAAGCTTGACCAGGCGCTCGTCTAAAAGCCGGGCGAGTACCAGCTCACGGTACATCCCCAGCAGCGCGTCGTCTTCCAGCGTCAGCTCGAAAGGTGCGTTCCAGACGCCCGCTTCGGTAACGAGCGAGATCGGTTTGCCGAACGGCTTGAAAAGCTGCGTTTCCTGAATCACAGGGGCCTCCTTAAAGGGTCGGTCTTAAAGTGTCGGTCGAGCTTCGTGGTGGAGGGCTCGAGCCCAAACACCGCCGGTTTACACACGGGTTCTAGCGCGAGTTTCGTAAGTTGAGTATAGAGACCTAAAGGCGTTCGTAAGGTGGTTTGCGAACATAAAAGGGAACTCGAGAACAGCTCTGTGCGGCGGAAAAAGCCGTCGGATTCGGCCTCTCCGACCCTAAAGCCTTCACCAACAGCGCACGAACGCGCAGCTCCAGCTGGAATTAAAGAAAACGGCGCGGCGCACCTCACAGCTGCCTCCCCTCGACGTGCTCACCTCAGTACCGCTACAGGCTAGCACCCTCTACCGAGCGCGGAACATGCACTCCATACATTTTAGTACACACCCTTCAGACGCGCGTCTAGGCTGCGCTTCAGGGTGCGCTATCATAGCCGTCACGAGGAGGCCGATATGAAAGACCCCACAGATCAGAACGTAGATCAGAACAACGAACGAGACGCTGCCCGGAGAGAAACCGGCGCGTACGAAACCGGCGCGACCGAACACGCCGCGACCGGACACAGCGCCACAGAAAACACCACGGAACACGTTACAGCTCACCGTACAACCACGCCTCAGACGCCTACCCGGAGTACGTCCAGCCAGAGTACGCCCAACCAAAGTACGGCCGCACAACGAGAGACCCGAAACGACGCGGGCTCACCCCTGAGCCGGAAACGCAACCAGCAACTGCTCGCTTACGCGCTCATCGCTTTTGGCGCGGTGCTGCTACTTAACCGGCTCGGCGGCGCGGACTGGCTGTGGCTGGCGCTTTTGGGCGGCGTGTTTTTGCTCGGTTACGTCTCGAGAAGAACCTACGCGCTGCTGGTCGCGGGCGGCGTGCTGATGGGCGTCGCGGTCGGGTCTCTGATCGACACGCAGAGCGGCATGTTGCTAAGTCTGGCAGCGGGTTTCTTCGCTATCGACCGGGTCGAACCTAAACCCAACCGCTGGGCGCTCTGGACGGCCGCCGTCTTTGCGGTGCTGGGCGCGCTCGGCATGATGAGCGTGACCGGCCTGCTCAGCTCGGTCGGCTTCGCGCTAGTGCTGATCGCGGGGGGCGCATATCTGCTCCTACGCGACCGGCAACCCGGGTTTCCGCCCAGAGACAGCTACCGACCCCCACGTTCCGACGGTACCGAGCCCAAAGCTGAGCCTGAAACCACCTTTACCGGCGAGGTCTATACTCCGGCGTCACCTGCGCCGCCCAATCCTGCACCTGATCTCACTTCAAATCCCGCACCAAGCCCTGCACCGAACCCGGTAGCGCCTACCGTACCGACGCCCGCCGAACCCGTCCCGGAGCCCGAACCCCTCAGCCCCGAAGCCGAGGCGCGGCTTCGGCGTCTCGAGGCGTGGCGCAGAGAGACCGCCGCCGCCGAGGGAACCCCCGCTTACATCGTCTTCAGCAACGACACCCTCACCAAAATCGCCGCCGCCGAACCGCAGACCCTGACCGAACTGGGAACCGTCAGAGGGGTGGGACCGGTTAAGTTGGAGCGTTACGGTGAGGCGGTGCTGGGGCTGGTGCGCGGCGCGTCTGCGGGCGAAAGCGGCTAAAGCGAGCACGCCCCGACCCGCACTTACGCCCCTGCGCGGCAAAGACGGCTACAATAGACCGAGCATAGAGCTGTAAAAGAACCCTGGAGGAGACTATGGAAACGATTCAGCGTGGGCTGGACGGCGTCATCATCGACACGAGCGAAATTTGCAGCATCGACGGTCTTAAGGGCGAACTGATCTACCGTGGCTACGACATCCGCGAGTTGGCCGACAAAGCCTCGTTTGAAGAGGTCGTGTATCTGCTGTGGAACGGTGAACTGCCGACGAAAGGCGAGCTGGAGGGGTTTCAGGAGGCGCTCAAACCCTTTTTTGCGGTACCTCGCCCTGTGCTCGAGCTGCTCCGGCACTTTCCCAAAGACGGCAGCCCGATGCACGCCCTTCGCACCGCCGTGTCGTCTTTAGCGGCGTCCGACCCGGAGAGCGAAGGGGTCGAGCGCGACAACATCTACCGCATCGGCCTTAAACTTACCGCGCAGGTCATCACCCTGACCGCGGCGCTCGAGCGTCTGCGTGAGGGCAAGGAACCCGTCGAGCCACGCCCCGACCTGGGTCTGGCAGCCAACTTTTTGTACATGACCAGTGGCGAGGAACCGACCGCGGCGGCGGTGCGCGTGATGGACGTGGCGCTCGTGCTGCACGCCGAACACGGCTCGAACGCCAGCACCTTTGTGGCGCGCGCGACCGCGTCGACCCTGACCGATATGTACAGCGCCGTAACCGCCGCTATCGGCTCGCTCAAGGGGCCGCTGCACGGCGGGGCGAACACGGCGGTGATGAATATGCTCGAGGAGATCGGCAGCGTCGAGGCTGTCGAGGGCTACGTCAGCGCCAAACTCGGTGAAGCCAAAGCGCGTATTCCCGGTTTCGGACACCGCGTCTACCGCGTGCTCGACCCGCGCGCCGCGATCCTCGAGGGCGTTTCGGAAAAGCTCGCCGAAGAGTCCGGCGACTCGAAGTGGTTTGAGATGAGCCAGGAGATGGAGCGGGTGATGGACCGCGAGATGGAGGGGCGCGGCAAACAGGTCAAACCCAACGTCGACTTTTTTTCGGCGTCGGTCTACCGGATGCTCGGGTTTCCCGGCGATATGTACACCCCGATCTTTACCGTCGCCCGCGTACCGGGCTGGACGGCGCACCTGCTAGAGCAGTACGACGACAACCGCCTGATGCGCCCCAAACTCTCGTACGAGGGGCCGAAGGGCAAGACCTTTACGCCTATCGAGTCGCGCTGAGCTTCTCCGGCTGACGGCCTGACGTTTCGGTTTATGTGGTGTCACCACAAGTTACCGAACCCCGAAAGACCTGTTCCGACAGGTCTTTTTTAGTCGATTCCGAGAATCACAGAACGCCCGCTCGAGCCCGCTTCTCACCGCCGATCAGAGAAGGCCGCGCCGCCCTTCGGCACAGCAAAACCAGCTGCGACCGGGCAGCGCGCACGGCAAAACTCCCAGAACGCGCGTATCGTGCGTAGCAGAGACGTTCGGCGGCAGTTCCGAATTCGGGAGTGGGCCTATGGGTGTTGGTCGGCAGATAGAACAACTTTTTAGAGAACCCGCGCGGGTGCAGCAGGGACTTACCAAATGGCTGCTCGCTCCGGAGAGGCCGGGGCTGGGGCGGGCCGTCGGTACGCTCGGCGCACGCCCGGACTTCTTGATTATCGGCACACAAAAGGGCGGTTCGACCTCGCTCTACCGCTACCTGACGGCGCACCCTAAAGTCCGCTCGGCGGCGATTAAAGAGATTCACTATTTTTCGTACTATCACGCCTGCCCCGAGAGCTGGTACCGCGCACACTTCGCCCCGGGTTTCTGGCTGAGGGCGCGCGGGCTTCAGACAGGTGAGGCCAGCATGTCGCACCTGCACGTACCCGGCGCGCCGGAACGCGTGGCGGCCTCTGCGCCCGGCGCAAAACTTATCGTCATGCTCCGCAACCCGGTCGCTCGAGCTTTTTCGCACTATCAGATGTCGGTCAAGCAGGGCCATGAGACGCTACCCTTTGCCGAAGCGGTGGCCCTCGAGCCCGAACGCCTGCAACGGGAGCGCGACCGGCTCGGCGACGCCGCCTTTAGTCACGGCCCCAGCCACCGCTACCACAGCTACCTGCTCCGGGGTCACTACGCCGAGCAGTTGGAGCGTTGGTTCGCACACTTTCCCCGCGAGCAGTTCTTGATCCTGAGCAGCGAGAGCTTTTTTAGAAATCCGTCGGAAACCTACCACGACGTCCTCGGTTTTCTGGGTCTGCCTGAAATCGACCTGCCCAGCTACCGGCAGCTCAACCGGGCAGCGGAGGCGCGCCCGGCTTTCCCGCCCGAGTTGCGCGCGCAGCTCGAGGGTTACTTCGCGCCCTACAACGCGCGGCTCGAGAAGCTCCTGGAGGTCTTGAACCTCGAGGTTCCGACGCCGCCCGCACGCGTAGGTCGGCAAACCGCCCCGCCCACCCGCGCCCCTCACCGCCCACGGGCTCGAGTCCTTACCGACGGCACCTTCGGGCAACGCAGCCCGGGAGAACGCCCACCGTCCTAGACCACACCTAAAGGTTTTTACATAACGCCTTTACGTAGCATCACCCCAAACGCAGCCGCCCCGCCCTTACAACCCGGAGGTGGCTGTTTTTGTGCTGAAACCAGCACATCGTGTATCCTGACCTCTGCCCCGCTCCCAACAGCACAACCCACCGGGACTGGACAATGCCTAAAATATTAAGGTAATATGCCGAGGTTCGGGATAAGCTGGGCTGAAAACTGCTGAACTGGAAACCACTGGAGGCGGAGATGGCAGTTGCGCCCCGTATCGACGCCAACCGCGAGTTCGGCGTCGAGGGTACCTACACCTATGACCAGAGGAGCCCGCTACGCTGGATCGGCTCGCACCTGCTACGTTATCCGCTGCTGCTGGTGAGTTTTTTGGTGTCGGCGCTCCTGACCAACGTGCTCTTCGCAGCGGTGCCGCGCCTTACCGGAACGGCCTTCGACGAGGTGTTGCGGCCCGAACCGAGCGCGCGGCGGTTGCTGGTTATCGCTGCCATCGTGCTGGGTATCGTGCTGGTGCGCGGCGTGGTCGATATCGTCAACAGCTTTTCGGTCGAAACGCTGGGGCAACGGCTCGAGCGTGACGCCCGCGACGAACTCTACTTGAGTTTGCTCGGTAAAAGCCAGACCTTTCACAACCGCCAGCGCGTCGGCGACATTATGGCGAGAGCCGGAAACGACGTACGGCAACTTAACCCGATGATGAACCCCGGCGTCGCGCTGATTACCGAATCGCTCTTGGGCATCTTGATTCCGCTCGTGTTTATCGGTCTGATCGACCCCCGGCTGCTGATTGCGCCGACGCTTTTCGTCGTCACCTTCGGGTTCGCGCTCCGCAGCTATACGAAACGCCTCAACCCGGTTTCGGGGGCGATGCGTCGGCGTTTCGGGACGATGAACGCCGGACTTAACGAGGCGGTCGTCGGCATCGAGGTGGTTAAAGGTGCGGCGCAAGAGGCGCAGGAAAAACGCAAGTTCGTCCGCGACGCCGCACGCTACCGCGACGCGTTTGCCGAACAGGGCGCGGTGCAGGCGCGCTATCTGCCCAACTTGCTGATCGGTTTCGCCGTCGGTGGAGCGTTCGCCCACGGGCTCTGGTTGCTGTCGCAAAACCAGATTACCGTCGGCGACTTAGTGGCGTACCTGGGCCTAATGAGCGTGCTGAGGTTTCCGGCGTTTATCTCGAGCTTTACCTTTTCGCTCGTGCAGTTGGGCGTAGCGGGGGCTGAAAGAATCCTGGAACTCATCCGTGAAGACACCGAACTAGACGAAAATACCGCTGGTCACAGCGCGCCTATTCGCGGCGAGATCAGCTTCCAGAACGTCGGTTTCGCCTACGGCGCAGGGGCCAAGATGAGCTTGCGGGGGCTTTCGTTCCGGGCCGAACCGGGCCAGACGGTCGCGGTGGTCGGTCAGACGGGTTCGGGTAAAAGCACGTTGACGAAGCTCGTCAACCGCGCCTACGACGCCAGCGAGGGTCGTATCTTGATCGACGGGGTGGACGTGCGGGAGTGGAACTTGGAGACGCTGCGCTCGCAGATTTCGGTCATCGAACAAGACATTTTTTTGTTCTCGAGGTCGGTCTCGAGCAATATCGCCTTCGGCGTCGGTAACGCGACGCCTGAAGCCATCGCGGGAGCCGCCAAAGCCGCGCAAGCCGACGGCTTTATCCGCAACTTTAGAGACGGCTACGCGACCGTTATCGGCGAACAGGGCGTCACGCTTTCCGGTGGACAGCGGCAGCGCCTGGCGATCGCGCGCGCGCTGCTGACCGACCCGCGTATCCTGATCTTGGACGACTCGACGAGCGCGGTCGACAGCGCCACCGAAGACGAGATTCAGGGGGCCATCAACCGCGTCACCGGGGGCCGCACCACGCTGCTCATCACCCACCGCCTGTCGCAGATTCGCCGCGCCGACAAGATTCTGGTGTTGCACCAGGGCGAGCTGGTCGATGAAGGCACGCACGACGAATTATTGACCCGCTGCGCGCTCTACAGGCGTATTTTTGCTAGGCAATAAAGTGCTGAAGAAAAGTGCCGAGTTCCGAGTACTGAGTACCAAGAGTGAAAACTCAGCACTGGGTACTCGGCACTCACTCCTCGGCACTCGGCACTGGGTACTCGGTACTCGGTACTCACCAAAAAGGAGCAAGTTATGGGCTTTGTCATGGACGGCCTCGGCGCTGAAGCGTACGACCGCTCGTATTCGGATCGGCAACTGTTAGGACGTATCAGCCGTTATTTTCGGCCCTTTGCCGGGGTGATGGTCTTCGTCGCCGCGACTATCTTTCTGACGGCGGTGCTCGACGCGGCGCTGCCGCTGCTGCTCGCGCGCGGCATCGACCAGCTTGCCGGAACGGACGCGTCCGAACTGTGGAGCCGGACGGGGTGGCTGATTGCGGCGGTGTTCGCTTCGGGAGCGTTGTCGTGGACGTTTAACTTTTTCCGGCAGACCTACACCGCTCGCGTCGTCGGTGAAGTGGTGCTTAACCTCCGGAAAGACGCTTTCGACGCCGTTTTGGAACGCGATATGTCGTTTTACGACGAGTTTCCGACCGGCAAGATCGTCAGCCGCGTCACCTCGGATACCCAGGATTTCACCACCGTCGTCACTTTGACGCTCAACTTGATGAGCCAGCTTTTGCAGGTTTTGATCATCGTCGGTATCTTGTTCCTCATCAACGCTCAGCTCGCGCTGGTCGCGCTGAGCATTGCGCCGGTTATCGTCGCGGTGGCGCTTACCTTTCGGCGCGTCGCGCGCACCACTACGCAGCAGGCGCGGCGCGTTCTGGCTGAGGTCAACGCCAACGTGCAAGAGTCGATTACCGGCATCTCGGTCGCTAAGACGTTTCGGCAAGAAGGCGCGATTTACCGTGAGTTCAGCGGCGTCAACGCGCAGTCGTACCGGCTCAACTTGCGTCAAGGCTACGTCTTCAGCGCCATCTTCCCGGTGCTCGGGACCGTCGCCGGGGTCGGGACGGCGCTGGTGATCTATTTTGGGGGGCGCGGCGTGCTGAGCGGCACCGTAACACCCGGCGAGTGGTTTTTGTTCGCCGAATCCGTGGCGCTGTTCTGGTTTCCGCTGACCAGTATCGCGTCGTTCTGGAGTCAGTTTCAGCTCGGTTTGTCGGCGAGTGAACGGGTCTTCGCACTCATCGACGCCGAACCGAGAGTCGTGCAGACCGACCGGCAGAATGTAGAAACGGTCGCCGGACGGATCGAGTTTCGCAACCTCGAGTTTCGCTACACCGCGCAAGAACAGGTTTTGTCGGGTTTCAATCTGACCATCGCGGCGGGCGAAACCGTCGCGCTGGTCGGACACACCGGGGCCGGAAAATCGAGCCTCGGCAAACTGGTGGCGCGTTTTTACGAGTTTCAGCGGGGAGACCTGCTGGTCGACGAGCGCGACGTTCGTTCGTTCGACCTGCGTAGCTACCGGCGGCACCTGGGCATCGTCCAGCAGACGCCGTTTTTATTTAGCGGTACGGTGCGCGACAACATCCGCTACGGCGTGGCGGACGCCCCCGACGAAGCGGTAACGGCGGTGGCGGCGCGTATCGGCGGTGGGGACTGGCTCGACGCCCTGCCGCAGGGTCTCGACACCGATGTGGGCGAGGCAGGTAAAGGTATTTCGATGGGGCAGCGGCAGCTCGTGGCGCTCGCCCGAACGCTTCTGCACGACCCCGGCATCCTGATTTTGGACGAAGCCACCGCGAGCGTCGACCCGCTTACCGAAGCGCAGATTCAGGAGGGGCTCGAGGTCGTTTTAGACGACCGCACCGCCCTTGTCATCGCCCACCGTTTATCGACGGTTCGGAGCGCCGACCGCATCGTCGTGTTGCGCCGGGGCAAGGTCATCGAAGAGGGCACGCACGAGGCGCTGATGGAGGCTGAAGGTCACTACGCCGAGCTGTACAACACCTACTTCCGGCATCAGTCACCGGAGTACGACCCTGAGACTTCAGCGGTCTAGGGCTCGCCCGGAAGGTAAGTACACGCGCCCCGGGCTTCTTCCGCTACCTTGTGGAGCGTTTTGTCGCTCGTAACGAGGGGCACTTCAACCAAAACTGCCCCTAGATGAAGGGTGTCTCCGGCACGCTGCGGGCTCCGGCTCCCTTTTCGCCACCGCGTTCAGAGCTGCTCGCAGCGTCTCGGCGACTTTCTCTATGCAGTTCATTGCGCGGGCAGCCGACAGGATGTGGGTAGCACCGGTTCTAGACTTTCCCCGAGCTTTGATCAGCCCCACCTCCTTGTACTTCTTGATCAAGGTATCGAGCAGGAGTTGTTCGGCGTTGCCTGCGAGTAGTCGGCTGCAAAAACGTGACAGGGCGGAGTAGTGAAAGCCAGGGTCGTTGATCTCTAGCGACAACAGATACTTGAGCGCCAAGCGATCTCACACAGCGTCTGCCATATCTCGATCCGATAAGCCTTCAATCTGTTGCACGATGAGCACCAATGCCAGCCGCCACGGGGCTGTTGCCCCACCTTTGAAAAGAGATGAGCGAACATCTCATCATCGAATACCGTGCCCAGCTCGTTTCTAAGGGTGATGTAACGGTTGCCTTTGGGAAAGGCAGACCGGGGCGGAGCGGGCGGTGGCTTCGGGGATGGGTGGGGTTGGCTGTGGTTTCAACACCCTTTAGTATGGAGGATGGGATGCTTTACCAACAGGTGATCTTCCTTGAATATCGCTTTATGCGTTTATCGGGCCGTAAGACAGCACAGTGTTTGACAAAACGGGCTACGCCTGACCCACAAGCTGCTCACTTAACGCCCACAGCCAAGCAGCCTTATCTTCGTCGTAAGACTCGAGGCTCGAGTGGATGGGCCGACCTTCGGCGAAAAACTTCCCGCCTGTACCTTTTAGAGAGGGATGCGCCCCCACGAACAGATAGGTGTCCGTCGCCTCGGTGGGCGTGCGAGCGAAAGGTAAGCGTGACAGGATGTGTCTGAACCTAAACCGCCTCAGCCCACGCGCCTCGTCTGCGATGGTCGCCGGGACGAAGCCGGGGCAGAGGGCGTTGGCAGTGACCCCTGAGCCCGCTACGCGCCGGTTCAACTCATACGTGAACCAAAGGTTGGCAAGCTTGCTGTTCTTGTAAGCTACCATCGGGTGATACCTGTGTGTCAGGTTGGGGTCGCCGAAGTCGAAACGCACCCCAGGTCCTATGCTCTTGGGCTGGTGCAAGCGCGAGCTGACCACCACGACGCGGGCTTCACCCGTTTCTCTGGCAGCACTTTCAAGGCTCGGCAAGAGCTTGGTGACGAGCAGAAAATGCCCTAAGTGGTTTGTAGCGAAGGTCTTCTCGAGGCCGTTTTCCGTAAACTCCGGCTTCTTCGTGTAGGGCATGTTCGCGGCGTTGGCGACGAGCAGGTGCAGCGCCCGCTCCCGGGTGGCAAACCGCTCGGCAAAGGCGCGCACGTCCTCGAGCGAAGAGAGGTCGAGCGCCAGTCCCTGCACCTCGGCTCCCGGCAGCTCGCGGCGGATGGTCGTGGCAGCCTCCTCGGCGCGCACCTCCGAGCGCGACGTAAGGATGACACGAAACCCAGCTTGGGCAAACCTTTTTGCTGCCGCGAAACCCAGCCCTCGGCTGCCGCCCGTGACGAGGGCGAGCTTGCCTACCTTTTCGCTCATGCGGGTCGGACCAGCTGCAAAGGAGGCGTTTTGCCCACCGTCAACTTCTCGCTGAATGTCCAGAGCCGCCGCGCGACCTCCGGGTCGTAGGTTCCCTTCGGCACGCTTATGCGCTTCGGCCCCCGCCGTGTCCCTTTGAAAAACTGCCCGTTTAGCCCCTCCACCTCGGGTGACAGCAGCGCGTACAGCGGCGCGACCGCCCCTTGCTCCGCTGACATCCCCACGAAGGGCTGGATCAGCTTGTCCATCCATCTGACCAAAATCGGGTCGTTGCGTAGGATGTCGGTGCGCACGACCCCCGGCACCACCGTATTGACCGTGACGCCTGCTTCCTCCAGACGCCGGGCAAGTTCGACCGTCCAGACGCTGACCGCCATACCCGCCTTCACGAGCGCCCAGATCGGTGAGGAGGGGCGCTCACCGTAGAGGCCATGAAAGCGCAGAAACGTTTTAGGGTTGAAGACGTAGGGGCTGCCGACTACAACGATGCGGGCACCCGCGCCCTCCTGTAGGCGCTCGAGTAACAGGTTCGTTAGCACGAACCGACTCAGGTAGTTCGCGGCGAAGTTGGTCTCCACCCCATCCGGGGTCAGCGTGCGCCGCATGTGGTGAACCCCGGCGCTATGGACCAGATAGTCGAGGTGGCCGTGGGCAAAAAGCACCTGCCGCGCGACCCGCTTGGCTTCCGTCATCTCTGAGAGGTCGGCGGAAATGAACGTCATGGGCTGTGGCGCGTGCTGCTCCTGCGCGGCTTGAGTGACCGCCTCACCCTTTTCCCTGCTGCGCCCGACGATGATGACCTTCGCGCCGCGCGCCGCTAGGGTCAACGCGACCTCCCGCCCGATGCCGCTGTTGCCGCCCGTGACGAGGGCTACCTTAGCCGACAAGTCGTCCATGACGCTCCCTTGAGGCAGCGATCCTCCTGCCTCAACTAAGCTACTTCAAAATTAATTTAACGACTGGTCGGTAAGCTACTCTGTGGCTTGCCTCGTT